>ERZ761602.2682-NODE-2682-length-27068-cov-48.668752_pt1 | contig 27068 bp, 24 predicted proteins | sample MGYA00512165_ERZ761602 | MGnify/ENA primary metagenome ERZ761602 (study PRJEB28899, sample SAMN02445085) | bioreactor sludge metagenome | biome: EBPR sludge; isolation source: Thorneside wastewater treatment plant | place: Australia: Brisbane, Thorneside...
GTGTTGGGGCATGATGCACCTTGGTATCGAAACGACTATTCCCGTCGGAACTATACCGCAAAACAGTTCCGATAACTTTGATTATCGGAATAAAAATAACAACCGTTTTTATTGATAATTTACGTAATACGTTTTATGTAAATAAATTTGAAACACCCCAAGATCCAATTTCGAACGATCATCCCTTCGGATCTCGCAACGCTTGGACGTTCGTGCGCTCACCGTCAAAATCGATAGCGCAACAGCAACATAGCGTCATTCCCCCGCACTCGAAACAAAATGGCCGGGTCCGTCGCCTTATGAGGCGAATTGAGCGGCAACCCATCGCCTTGCAAGGCGTTGATGGTGTCGATAAACGTATTGGCGAACGGCCGACGGTTCGAGCTTCCGCCAGTCAAGCCATCCCCAGCAGGAACCACGGGATTCAAATTTGGAGTGGGATAGACGAATTTGGGACTTGAAACGGCGGTCTGATCCGTTTTGGCATGGCTCGATCCCACAGCTTGGCTTGACTTCTTTTCGGTAGCCGCCGCGCGAGATGTGGGATCGGCAAGCCTGGAATCGCGCGAAGCTTCGCCGAAAGCGCCGTTCAGGCTTTTAGAGGGCAATGCGGGCCGAGATAGCGAATCGGAAACTCCGCCGACGCGGTCGCCGCCGCCGGCATGGCAACCTAAAAGTAAAAAAGCGGCAAGCTGGACCACAAGGCTGAAGCAACGCATAACCCCTTTCCTGCCATCGTTGGCGCTCGTCGTCGATAAATGTTGATACCTTCTATTCGTTGGAGTTCCAGGATTACCGTTGTCAAAGTCATAAGCTTCATTTGACGGTGTCAGATGATCAGTAGTCGCTACCGAGTTTGCCCGCAAGCCCGCCTTCGGATTAAATACGGTTTCTCACGCACGAACAGGAGCGCGATTGATGAAGTATCTTGCTGGAACCATCGCCGACGTGATCGAGGACGGCGCGCTGGCCACGCTGATTGTCGATACGGGCCAACAACAGCACCGCCTGCAAGCGGACGCTGCCTTGCTGGCTGATGGGCTGACCGCGCTTTACGGCGACGACTGGATCGGCAAGGCTATCGCCGTGCAATGTGATGGTTCCACACTCACCAGCATTGAAATCCCCGGCGCGCCGCCCAACTACGCCATTTAACCGATCCGAAGCGTTCGTTTTGCCTTGTATCAGCCATTATCCAACCGCCAAGCAAAATAGAGGGCGCTCAGCGCCAAAGTCGCCAGCGTGACCGGAACCCCCGCGCGCCCGTGAGTGCGCCAATCCATCCGGATGCCGCGCCGGCCCGCCACGTCGGCCACGATCAGATTGGCGATGCTCCCCACCAGCAGCAAATTCCCGGCCAATGTGCTCGACAGCGCCAGAATCGGTCCGGCCAGCGGATGGATCGCCGCCGGCAACAACAGCATGACCGCCGGTACGTTGGACACCAGATTGCTCAGCAACACCGCTGCCGCGAACAAGGGTTGCGGCTGTTGCAGCGGCACACCCGCCGCCGCCAAACCCGCGATCGCTTGCGCCACCAAGCCGGTATGTTCCAAGGCGTGATTCACCACGAACAGGCCCATGAACAATACCAGCAACTCCCAATCCACCAGTCCCAACATCTGGCGGGAATGCAATTTGCGGCTGGTGAGCAGCACGCCCGCGCCAGCCAGCGCCGCCGCCTCGCGCGGCCAGTCGGTGAACAGAAACACCGCGACCAACGCCGCCGCCACCGTCAGACCCTTGACGGTCTGCCAAGGGTCAAAAATCGGTTGATCGCCGAGCCGACGCGAAGGGACTGATTCGGGCTCGTCCGCGTCCGCCGTCCAACGTCCCCGCGTTTGCCAGACTAAAATTCCCCAGACCGCCGACAAACCGAATACAACCGGTCCTATCACCTCCAGGGTGTAGCCTCCAAACGACAACCCCAAGGTCGCGCCGATCAACATGTTTTGCGGGTTGCCGATCAAGGTGGCCGCCGAGCCGACGTTGGCCGCGCACGCCAGCGCCAACAGATAAGGGATCGGTTGCAGACGCCGCCGCCGGCAAGCATCGATCAACACCGGCGCGACCGCCAAGCACACGATGTCGTTGCTGAATACCGCCGACAGCGCCGCCACCACCAAAATCAGCGCGCCCAGCAACAGGGGTGGTTGCAGCGGCAACGCCGCCAACCACAGCGTCACCCAGCCGTAAAACCCACCCAAGCGCAGCTGGGCTGACACCACCATGAACGCGAACAGCAAAATTAAGGTCGGCAGATGCAGCGCTTGCACCGCCGCCTCCGGGGTCAAAACCCCGCCGCCCACCAGCGCGATAGCCCCCAGCAGCGCAATCCCGGTCCGGTCGATCTGCAAGAACGGCAAATCGCCGAGAATCATCCCCAGATAAACGATCACAAAAACGATGACGGTGAAGGTCATGCGGCATCCTGGCCCAGTCCGCGCGCCCTCATTCGGATACGAACTTCAACAGCCGCCCACCGGCATAATCGGTCAAATACAACTCGCCCGCCTCGTCTTCTCCGAAGCTGGAAATCGAGATCGACGACGCCAAAATCTCGCGCGCGACCCAGCCCCCCGCTTCCCGCCGCGCCGCCCAGATCCGCCCGCTGATAAAATCGCCGTACACATAATAGCCCGCCAGCTCGGGCACTTGCGTTCCGCGATAGCTATAACCGCCGGTGACGGATTCGCCCGCGCCGTGATCGTATTCCAGCACCGGCAGCGTCAGCGTGCCATCGTCGCAGGCGCTGGGCGGGTTGAAACAATGGCTCCCCTCCATCCGCCGCCAGCCGTAATTCAAGCCGCCTGGGCCGCCCGCTGGCTGAACGTTGATCTCTTCCCATCCGTTCTGGCCGACATCGGCGATGTACAAATCCCCAGTCGCCCGGTCGAAGCTGAACCGCCACGGATTGCGCAAGCCGACCGCCCAGATTTCTGGCCGGATGTCGGTTCGGTTGAGGAAAGGATTGTCGGCGGGAATGCCGTAAGGGCGCTGGTTCACATCGATTCGCAGCAGCTTGCCCAACAGCGAACCTCCGTCCTGCGCCCGATTTTCCGGATCGCCGCCGCTGCCGCCGTCGCCCATGCCGATATAAAGCATCCCGTCCGGTCCGAACTGCAACTGCCCGCCGTTGTGATTGGCGTAAGGCTGAACCACGCTCAGCACCACGCGCTCGCCGCGCGGCAGCGCGACGTTCGGCGCGCGGCGAGATGCGCGAAACCGAGAGACGACCGTATTGCCCTCCAAATTGGTGTAATTGGCGAAAAACAACCGGTTGCTGGCAAACTCGGGGTGAAAGGCAATGCTTAGCAAGCCGCGTTCCCCACCGCTCGCCACCCGGTCGCGGATGTCCAGAAACGGTCTCGGCAATAGCTGCGTTCCATCGAAAATCACCACTCGTCCGTCTTGCAGAGTGATGAACAGCCGGCCGCTACCGTCGCCGGCGTGGGTGATCGCCAGCGGCTGCGTCAAGCCGTTCGCCACTTCTCGCAGCGCCACTCTCGCTTGCGCCTCCGCCGCCAATCCCCCCAGCGCCAGCAACAGCGCCACGATGCTCGGTAAAACCCTCCACAACCGGCTAGAAAGATTCAAGTAGCGCATGACGGTATCCTCTGATTGCGATATCTTGCGGGAGAGAAGCTTTATGGTCCGACCGCGTCAATCGAGCGCGGCCCCCGCTCGAACCTCAGCCTTCGAGAAACGTGCATGACCGCCGATTTTTCTGTCGACTGTTCGTCGCTCGACCGACCGGAGGTGCTCGCCTGCCTATTCTATCCGCGTCGCGGTGACAACCGAGAAGCTCCAGCGGGCGCTTGCGATTTGACCATTCCCGTGGCCGAAACCGTAACGGTCGGCGCGCGCGCCCATCTGGCTGAGCCTTCGGCCGCTAACATCCTATTTTTTCACGGCAACGGTGAAATCGTGGAGGATTACGACGAGATCGGAGCCTGCTATGTCGAACGTGAAATCAACTTTGTGGCGGTCGATTATCGGGGCTACGGGTGTGCCACGGGATGGCCGAGCGCCTCCGCGCTGCTGGCGGACAGCCATCGAATCCTCGACTTCATCACGGTTTGGTTGCAACAGCGAGGGCACACCGGACCGCTGCTGGTCATGGGTCGTTCGCTGGGCAGCGCTCCGGCGCTAGAACTGGCCTGGCGTCGGTCCGACCGCGTGGCCGGACTCATCCTGGAAAGCGCCTTCGCCCACACCGGCCCGCTGTTGCGTCGGATCGGGGTCGATTTCAGCGCGCTGCCGGATTTCAGCGAAACTCACGGGTTTCGCCAGCTCGACAAAATTCGAACCTTCGCCAAACCCACCCTGATCATCCACGCCGAACGTGATCGCTTGATCCCCTCTACTGAGGGTCAAGCACTTTATGAAGCCAGCCCCGCGCCCGATAAACACTGCTTGATGATCCCGCGCGCCGACCATAACACGATTTTCGCGCTCGGCTTGCGACCGTATCTGGACTCGGTGCAGGTTTTTGCCGATCCGCTGCGGTTCGTATCCTCGGCTAGCTGATTGTAACCGGTAGATTACTGATCAACATCAAGGCAAAATAGGAGTTCTTCGGCAACACGCCGCGATGACGGAACAGCACCATGCTTGAACTCAAGGTTGAAGTCGAGCCGGGCGATGTCGGTTTCGACGCCGAGCGCCTCGCCCGGATCGACGCCCATTTCGCCCGCTACGTGGATGACGGCCGCCTGCCCGGTTGGCTGATTCTGGTCAGTCGGGCCGGCAAAATTGTCCATCTCGGCGTCCGCGGCCAGCGCGATATGGAAGCCGGCAAGCCCATGGAAGCGAACACGCTTTTCCGTATCTACTCGATGACCAAGCCGATCACCGCCGTGGCCGTGATGATGCTTTACGAGGAAGGCGCGTTCGAGCTTAAGGACCCGGTCAGCCGGTTCATCCCGGCTTTCGGCGACGTGCGTGTCTATAAAAGCGGCTCGGCTCTGAAGCCGGTGACCGAACCGCTGCGCGAGCCGCTGCGCATTTGGCATTTGCTGACCCATACCGCTGGACTCACGTACGGTTTTCATCACGCCCACCCCGTGGATGCGCTCTACCGCGCCGCCGGCTTTGAATGGGGGCCGCCCCACAACCTCAATCTCGCGGCCTGTTGCGAGACGTGGGCCGGCTTGCCGCTGCTGTTTCAACCGGGAACCGAATGGAATTACTCGGTGGCCAGCGACGTGTTGGGCCGGGTGATCGAAGTGGCCTCGGGAATGAATCTCGATCAGTTTTTCAACGAACGGATTTTCCAACCGCTGGCGATGCAAGACACCCGATTTTGGGTGGACGACGGAGATAGCGACCGTTTGGCCGCGCTGTACTCGCCGCAACCCAACACCCTGCAGGCACTGCGCAACAACGCTCTAGATCGAATCGGACGGCAGCGTCCCGCCAGCTGTCTCGGCGGCGACGGACTGGTATCGACCGTCGCCGATTACCACCGTTTCACCCAAATGCTGCTGCGGGGAGGTGAATTGGACGGCGTCCGGCTGCTCGGCAATCGAACCCTGCGTTACATGACCCGGAATCACTTGCCCGGCGGAGTCGATCTCGAACGTTTCGGCCGGCCGTTGTTCGCCGAAACCACCTTCGATGGCATCGGCTATGGCCTGGGTTTCTCCGTGGCGCTCGATCCAGTCGCTAACAAGGTTTTATCCTCCCCCGGTGAATTCGCCTGGGGCGGCGCCGCCAGCACCGCGTTTTGGGTAGACCCGGCCGAGAAGATCACCGTGTTGCTCTTTACGCAGTTATTCCCATCCAGCTCCCATCCGCTGCGACCCCAACTCCGGCAACTGGTTTACCAAGCCTTGGTGAATTAGCCATTCTGTTCGGCGTGTTCCATCGCAGCGTGTGAAACCAACACGTTAAAAACCCATTTTCGAGCGTAGCGACTTCAGACCCCCTATTAACTTGCCGACCAAGGAAGGGTTTTTGACGTCCTTGATTTCTTCCACCTGATGGCGTTTTAACAGTTCGGGTTTTCTCAAATTGGTTCCATGCCGGGTCAGCGCTGATCGGATGTAATAGCTCAATTGGTTCTTTTGAATCGGCTTGTAACTATAACGATAAATCTGTCCTTGATTGATCAAGCTGATCATCGTATCGGCACTGTGGTATTGGGTTAAAATAATCGTGATGATCGAAGGATAATTTTGTTTCAGGATTTTTATGAATTCCGTCGCATCCTCACTGTCGACCAGCGTTTCGGAGATAATGACCGAAATTTGCTGGTTGCTTAACAAATCAATCGCTTCGTTGATGGTTTTCGCCTTATAAACAGGAACCGTATTATTTAAAATTTCCATCAATGTTGAAGCAACCCCTTCATCGTCATCGACCACCATAATTCCGGCCGTGCGCGTTGCTTCTTTAGATGGCTGATGGTCGGATGTAGCGATAGTGCTCGCCGCAGTCTCCTGTTGGTCAAGCTGCCCTTGAACGAGGTCGAAGCTTTCCTCTTGAGTAGGGTGGGTGAGACTTTCATCGGCCATGCTCCCGGCCGCCTGCTCGGTTTCGATCGCGACATTGACCGCCAAATCAACGATGAAACGGATCTCTTGGTTATTCCAAGGTTTATTGATAAATCGGAAGACTTCACCTTCGTTGATGGAGTCGATGATCGATTGCAAATCGGAGTAACCCGTCAATAGCAAGCGCATCGTTCCTGGCGCAACTTTCTTCGCCTCGCGCAGCAGTTCCGCACCCAACATTTTGGGCATCCGCTGATCGCTGATCAACACGCGGATGGAGGGCTCCTTACGTAAAATCTCTAGAGCTTCTTCCCCGCTCGTCGCAATCAAGATTTCATATTTTGAACGCAGTAACGCCCGTAAAGAAATCAAAATTTGTATTTCATCATCCACGCATAAAACTTTCTCTTTCTTATTCATCCTGAAAACTCCCCAAGCTAAGCGGCAACTTCAAGATTTTGAAGATCCATCCTCTGTGATATAGGAATAGACACGGTAAACTGGGTGCCTTTATTGACTTCAGAGTGAACGGTGATTTTCCCGCCATGTTGTTGGACTATTTTATAGGCGATGCTCAACCCAAGACCTGTACCCTTACCGATTTCCTTGGTTGTGAAGAAAGGATCGAATATTCTGGGAAGGATGTCCTCAGGAATCCCTTTGCCATTATCCTCAACAATCACATTGACAAAATGATGATCAGCAAGGGTTCGTAGTCTAATGATCCCAGAATTCTCGATAGCCTGAGAAGCGTTAACGATTAAATTAAGGAAAACTTGATTGAGCTGAGAAGGCGAATAGCTGATTTTAGGTAGCTGACCGTATTCCTTGATGACCTCAACTTTATTTTTCAAAACATTATTCGCGATTACCAAAACGCTATCTAAGCCTCTATTCAAATCAAAATTCTCGACCTTATGCTGGTCGAGTCGGCTAAAATCCTTAAGGCTCTTGACCATATCGCTGATTTGATCCAGACCGGATAAACTGCCTTCCAATAAAAGATTGATTTCATCAAACGATCCTTCGCGCTCAAAGGTGAGTATAGCGTCTTGGATTGTAACTATGCCCTCTTTTAAGTTTTGCTGTTCGGCTGTAGGGGCATCAAGCAAACTTGGGAAATTGGCGAACTCTTTGAATAAGCCGATTATCTCCGGTAACTGTTCCTTGACCAGATCGATATTACTATGACAGTAAGCCAGCGGCGTATTAATTTCATGCGCGACGCCCGCCACCATCTGCCCTAACGACGCCATTTTCTCGGATTGAATCAATTGGGCTTGCGATTGCTTTAATTCGTTATAAGCATTTGAGAGTTCTTTAGTCCTTTGCACTACACGATCTTCCAAGGTCTCGTTGGCGACCGTGAGCTGTTTGTTAACAACATTCAGTTCCCGATAACTGTTGCGTAATCGATAGCCGATTAACGCGATCAGAAATAACAATCCACTAGCATAAGCAATCAAGATTGTGAAGTAGAAATCTTTATCACGCAGACGACCATCGTAAACTGCCGTATAAGTATTTTCGATGTTTTCAATGCTGCTTGCGATCGGCAGACCGACAATAGTGGCCAGCAGCGCATCGATTTCTGGTTTCCGCTTTAAAATAACAGATGCGTGTCTGATGACGGTATCCAGTTTATTTGAAATAATGTCTGGATAAAGAATTTTCTGATTTTCAAAGGCTATCAACCGTTTATTAATCGATCCAGCAAGATCGGTTTGAGCGACTTGATTATATTCTAATAGTTCTCGTAACAGTGTCTGTGCCGTATTTTTTAAAGCTACAAATGCCGGGTTGGATTTTGTCGTGTTGGCGGATTGTACTTCAACTTCGGTAATTAAATCATCTACCGCCGTCGAGATGTATCGCAGCGAATTATCAAAAATAGCGTTTTGTCCTTTAAATTGTTCGATCAGTTTATTTTTTTCTTCGATTGATTTGTTATACGAGTCGACGCTTGCTTTTAAGGGAGCGCTCTCAACAATAAGATTTGAAAGTTTATCAGTCAGTTTAGTTTGCAGGGAACGTAAAGTTACAAGCGGACTTGTCACACCATCGTAATTTGAACTTAAACTTAATTTGGTTTTTAAAACATCCTCATTCCACCGAAAATTTAGGGATGAATGCTGACGTAAAGTATCAGTAATTTGGTAATGATCTTCAACATTCAAAGATTGAACTTTGGTATAGAGAAAAACAAGGATGCCGATCATGATAAGGCCCAGCATCAAATTAGTTAAAGAGCGCAAACTCATTATTGTTCTCCCTTGGCTTGCACGGGTAGTTCCCCAGACAAGGATTGTAGAAATTGAATGATTAACTCTTCATCCTTCTCAGGCATATTCCGTCCCAATTGATATTTGGCCATGATGCGTACGGCATCACGCAACGTTTTGGCGGAACCATCATGAAAATAAGGAGCCGTCAAAGCAACATTGCGTAAGGAAGGCACCTTGAATTTATGACGGTCTCTTTCGTCCTTGCTGACGTTAAAATGGCCGAGATCGGCGGTCGTGATATTCCCTCTGTCTTTAAAATAATCTCCCATCACCCCAAATAATTGATACATATTTCCACCGATATTGACTCCTTGATGGCAGGCGACACAGCCGTATCTTTTGAATAACTCATAGCCCTTAATTTCATTTTCTTTAATAGCGTCTTTTTGACCTAGTAAATAGCGATCAAAACGCGAGAGTGTAATCAGGGAACGCTCATATTCTGAAATAGTGTCCTTAATATTTTCTGACTGAAGGCCATTTTTATACAGCTTTTTAAACAAATCAGCATAGGCTTGATCCTGTTGTAGTTTAGTGAGAATAGTCGGCCAATCGGAATCCATTTCATGTTTCAGATGAATGGGCCCATCGATTTGTTCTTCTAACGAGGCTGCCCGTCCATCCCAGAATTGGCGAAAATTTAAACTGCTGTTTAAAACGGTCGGGGTGTTGATCGTGCCTAGTGCACCCCCGACGCCTTTCGAAACGGGTAGCTGATCAACACCACCCTTGTTAATATCGTGACAGGATGCGCAGGAAATACTGTTGTCTCTAGATAAGCGTTTGTCGTTGAATAGAGACCTTCCAAGATTGACTTTTTCTAAATTCAGATCTTGCCTTAACTTCAACGGTTGAATCGGTTCATTTATCTCGGCGCTTTTTGCGATCATGCCTCCAGAAAGTGTAAGAAGTATAAGACTGCAAACGGTTGCAAAAACCTGATGAATAGTCATAAACGATGAACCTTCTTTAAAAACTGTCTGGCGAAAAAGACATTATAAAGATTATGAATTGTATATATTTTATAGCATTAATCTTTAATGTAAAAAACTTGGTGGCGAATCTTTAATATACATTATTTATACCAAAATTTAAATAATGTCATATAATTATGGCGAATATCATAAAAATAGCTTGTAAATACGCTAGCCAATAGTGAAGTGTTGCCAAATTTAGCTTCTTGGCAAACTCGCGTATTGCGGTTCATCGCGGGACAGCCTTGACTGTTAAAATCGAGAATGAGTCGATAGACGTGTTCGGGTGGATTCGAGACCGATGATGGCGTGATGCTGGTGTTTATCCATTTTTTACTTGATAAATTCCATGTAGGCTATGAGGGCGAATCTGGGATGGATGTCAGTATTCTGACGGTCGTGACCGACACGCTCGATCATCGGATCAGCGGTTTTTCCCAACAACAAGCCGCGGGGGAGTCACTTACTTTTACTAGCCAGCACGGCTCGGTTGAGGTCGCAAGCCTCCCTATCGTGATCGGGCAAGGCACAGAGGCGCCGGCGCGGCCAGTGAGTGCGGAGGGATCCGTTGCGCGCGCCGGGATTTTGGCCGAGCTGTCTTCCAGCATGGGCGGCGACATCTTCAACGACATCGAACGACTTGCCGATCTACAGGCCAAGGGTATTTTAAGTTTTGAGTAATTTTCTTCTAAAAAGAAGCAGTTGTTAGATCGTCTGTAGCTGCCTGGTCCCGTCTGTCGACCGGTCGTGGACCCCCATGAGTTAAGATTCAGCTGTTTAATTAATTTTCCTTGGCTTATAGGCTTGGCGCATCTTTAAATATACAATTATCTGATTAAGTTGGTTTGAGGAAGGGCTCAATAAATTGTTTTTTGTCGCTCTAATTAATCACAAAAGCTGTTTTTTGCCGAACATTAGGGCGCCGCGCGCAAGCAGTAGATTGATTTTAATTTTAATATAAATAAAAAATAATAACTTATAATGAATATCGGATCTCGAGTGGCTCGTGTAATAGATCTTTCCGCAGCGTCGACCCAACAAGTAATTTGTGGATTCCGTATCAGTTTAGAGCGCTATAGGACTGAAGACCAGAAGCCATCTCCCGTGATCGAGAGAGTTATCGCGGCATCTGGCACCCGGAGATTGCGGGTTTGCATCGAGCCTGCCTCAATGCAGCTTGCCCCAATTTCGAGAACGCAACGCTTGGAGGGCGATTACCTTCTCGGAGATGGTCAGGATGCGGGACAGGCCAAGCAGGAATTTCTAGGCCATGGAGCGCTGCTTCGGATCGAAGAGCGACAGGTTTTTTTGCGGACCAGCCTTACCGGATTTCCGCCCATCTTTGTATATCAAGATGGCTTGCAAACAGTGATTGCGTCCAGTATAGCTCGCATTGCGGCCATACCTGGAGTTCGTCTTGCCTTCGATGCTCAAGGGATTGCCGAGCTGGCCAGGATCGGAAAACCGATCAATTACAGAACGCTGTTTAAAAACCTGTCCATTGTTCCAGCCGGAACCGGCCTTCAACTCAATTTAACCGAGGGCTTGCGCGTTGTTGAGACCTGGCGGCCTTCGGAGGAAGCGCCGTTTGCAAGCTGGAAAGACTATATAGCCGCTCAAGAAGAAGCATTGGCAGCGGCTTTACATCGCATGGATTTATCTCGGAGCTTTTTTTCGCTGACGGCCGGCTTGGATACGCGAGCCATCTTCGCTCTGCTTTACCGAGGTGGGGTCGCCTTGCCCGCTTTCACAAAAAGCAGTTCGTCGGGCTGTCTCGATGCCAAGCGCGCCAAAGAATTGTGCGATGCCTACAAGATCGTCCATGAAACTATCTTGCTGGATCAAAATTTTACCGCTCAGTTCCCTGAGTGCGTGATCGAAGCGTCGTTCTTGTCCGGAGGATTGGCCAGTTTTAACGAAGCCTCCGAAATTTTCTTCTATAAAATCCTGAGCAGTACCTATGACGCCCGGCTATCGGGCAATCTTGGCAATCAGATTGGTCGGTCAGGCACCGAAGGCGCCAGCATGCGTGATGTCCCGACCAACATACTCGCCCCCGAATTTCTAAATATCGCCGAGAATCTTCCGAAACACCACTGGTTTGAAACCGTGACCAATGGCGAAAAATTTAACACCCTCCAGCTTATCCAGCAAGAAAGCCTATTTGCTTCAATAGCCAATTTCAGTATCGGGCAGAGCTACGTAACACAGCAAACACCGTATGCCGACCGAACAGTGATTCTGCAAAAACTCCGCGAGCCCATCATCAGCGCGAACAGCACCAACAGCACCAACAGCACGGCCGTTCGAATGCGCGATCTGAAGCACCGTTTTCTCGGCGATCCACGTCATACATCCTTCCAACGCCAATTGATTATCCATACCGGCGGCGAGGTCGCGCGAAATCCGATCAATTGGGGCTGGCGCGCGTCGGGAGGCGTATCGCTCTCGGGTATCTTATATGGGATGCTCGCGCTTCTTGATGTCGTGATCAGCACGCGCCTGCCCAAGAACAGCCTGGCCGCGCGGACCGTTTCCCGATTAGGAATGAGCGGTTTTTCCAGTTTTGAATATGAAGATCTTCTGTCGAGGCGTCCGATTGCCGAGTTTGTCTATGACACCCTTAAATCCGACGCTGCGACATCCAACGCGGTCCTCAATCAGGCGATGCTCCGCCGAGCGCTCGATGTAGGCTTCAATGATCGAGCCGCTCGAAAGAAACTGTTATTCGCGCTCGATGTCGTGCTGGCGCAACGGAATTTCAAGATCAATGATGGCTAGGTGGTTGCTCTTGCGTCATTCTGCCTACCCAAGCGCCCGCCGCGCGCTCAGTGACTCCCTGAACCCAATTGGGAAACAAGCCGCCCGCCAGCACCAACAATCCCATCGCGCCCGCAATCACCAGCTCGCGCGGCCGGAGATCTGAAAGGGTCGCCACCGAAGCTCGCGTCACCGGACCCAAGAAAGCCCGCTGGTAAAAGCGCAGAAAATAGGCCGCCCCCAAGATCGCGCCGAGCGTGGCCACCGCCGCCAAAACGGGCGATATTGGCATCAAGCTTAAAATCATTAACAATTCCGCGACGAAACCATTAGTGCCGGGCAAGCCGATGGAGGCCATGCCAAGCAAGAGGAAAAGACCGCTCAGATACGGCATAGGTTGGGACAATCCACCCAAACTCGCCAAGTCGGTCGACCCCAATCGATGGTGCAGAAATCCGGTCAGCAGCAACAAGCCGCCCGCCACCACCCCGAAATTCACCAGTTGAAAAACCGCCCCTTGTACGCCTTGCACGTTCAAAGCGGCGATCCCCGCGACGACCAATCCAACGTGGCTGATGCTGGAAAAAGCCAACATCGACCGCAGATTGGACTGACGCAACGCCACCAGCGCGCCATACAACAGGCCGAACAGGCCCAAGCCGACCATCAACCCAACGTACTCGCGCGCTGCGGTTGGAGCGAGCGGCACGGCAAACCGCAAAATGCCGAACGCGCCGAGCTTGAGGCCAACCAGCACCGCGCTCAACCCCGTCGGCCCCTCCCGCAGCACGGTCGGCAGCCAGGAATGGAACGGGAACAGCGGTGCTTTCACCGCAAAACCCACGAACAGCAGCAGGAAAACCACCGTCTGCAAGGCGGTGGGCAAGGGCCGTTCCAGCAAGGCCGGATAATCAAAGACCAACCCACCCAGTCCCGGCTCGCCGCCGGCGGGGTAAAGACCGAGCAATAGGATAGCGAACAGCAGCGGAATCCCGCCCCCCAGCATGAACAAGGTGTACTTGACGGCGGCGAAGCGCCGCTCCGGACCGATACCCCACAAGCTGATCAGAAAATAAACCGGTATCAGCGTCAGTTCCCAGAACAGAAAGAACAGTACGAGATCGAGCGCGCAGAACACGCCCACGGTCACGCCCTCAAGCGCCAATAGCAGCGCGAAATACAGCCGGGGCATGGCTTGAACGCTGGTCCAGGATGCCAGAATAACCCCGCAGAACAGCAACGCTGTCAGCGGTGGGAACAGCGCCGCGATCCCGTCGATGCCGACCAGATAGTGCGCGTTTAAGCTGGGAATCCAGGCCGCGCGTTCGACCAACTGCATTCCCGGAACCTCCGGCCGCAGCGCCGCCAGCATCGCCAGCGACAGCAGCAGTTCCAATCCCGCGCCCGCCAGCGCCGCGATGCGAACGGCACGCGGATCACGCACGAACGCCAGCAAAAGCGCCCACGCCAGCGGCAATCCGATCAACACGCTTAGGATGGGGAAACCGATCGAGTCGGCGGCAAACAGCGGTTTGAGATCAGGCGGCACGGTCGCCGAACTCCTTGGAAAAGTGATGGGAACTGATTTGCAATTTCCGGCCGAGATAAAGCCGGTGAGCATCGTGCCGCTGCACGCCGGAATCGAGATGGAATTGAGCGCAGCCGGATTCTTGAGCTTTCTCCAGCAACCAATCGAGCAACTTCCCGCCGTAGCCGTGCTTGCGGAAAGCGCTTCGGCAGATCAGATCATCGACATAAAACGTCCGTCCCCACGCTAGATATTCAGCAATCCGATAACCTGCCGCCGCGACAATCTGGGCTTGCGCGGTCAAGGAAACGAGCACATAGCCGTGATTTTGCATCTGGCGCTGAACCTGTCCCACAAAAGCGATCTCCGTGAAATGCGGCCGCAGTTCGTGCATGGCGGGGAAACAGGCGGCGATTTCGGATTTACTCTGAGCTTTGCATATTTCCATGATTTTACTCTATAAAATTGGATGATCACGACAAGATCAATGCCCATCTACCGCCTCAAACACTCTCGCCAAACTCTCCACTGCCTCCCCGATCATCCCGATCCACGGATCGGCGTACAACCCGACCCCGATCATCACCGCGCACAACAGGCCAGCCATGATCAGTTCCCGGTTGCGTAAATCAGCCAGCGGCCGATCTCGGACTTTAGGATTGCGCGCCAGGAAAATCCGCTGATAGGCCCAAAGCAGATAACCGGCGGCTAGCACGTTGCCGGAAGCGGCGGCCGTCGCCACCCCCCAACCAAAGGCTTCCAGAGTCCCTTCAAGCGCCAGATGCGCGGCCTCGAACCCCGGCGTTCCCGGCATCGCGATACTGCCCAGCACCACTACCAGAAACATGAGACCTAACAACGGCAGCGCGTCGAACAAACCGCCCAACCTTTGAAAACGGGTCGTGTTCAAGCGCCGGTTCAACAATCCGGCGGCGATGAACAAACCCGCCGCCGCCAGGCCAAGATTCAAGCTCAGCAGCAGCGCACCTTTCAGTCCGGCGGCTTTCAATGAAAAAAGCCCCGCCATCAACACCCCGGTCTGACTCACGATCCCGAACGCCAGCAACCGGCGCAGGTCGATTTGCAACACCGCCAGCAGCGCCCCGTACACCATTCCCGCCAGTCCCAGCGCCGCAATCCAGCCGCTCCACTGCTGCGCGGCGGCGGGCAACAGCGGCAGAACGAAGCGCAACAGCGCATACACGCCGACCTTCGCGCCCACCAGCAACACCATCCCAATCGCCACCGTGCCGTGCTTGGCGACGATGGGCAACCAGGAATGGAACGGGAACAGCGCCAGCCGCACCGCCAGACCGCCGAACAACAGAACGAAGATAAACGACTGCTGCCCGGCCGGAACCGGCGTCGCCAGCAGCGCCGGCAAATCGAAAGACCAACGTCCCGCGATGGCCGCGTGGTTCCAACCCAACAGCAGCAGTCCCGACAACAGCGCCGCCAACCCGATCAACATCGCCCGCAGGTATTGCGCCGCCGCCCGCCCGCGCGCCGGACTGGTCCCCCAATGCCGGATCAGCAGCGCGGCCGGAATCACCTCCGCCAGCGCGAACAACCAGAATTGCAGCAGATCCAGCGCGGTGAACATCCCCATCAGCGCCAGTTCCACGCCCAGGATATTCGCCACGAACGCGCCCGGTTTCTCCCAGCGGTGCGGCTGGGCGTACAGCATCACGAACAGAGTCAGCAGCGCGGTCAGCGGCAAAAACAGCACGCTGATCCCATCGACGCCGACGTGATAGCGCAGCCAGGAGAAAATCTCGACCTGCTCGACCCATTGCATCCCCGGCGCGCGCGGCTGAAAGTGCGCCAGCAGATACAGCGTCAGCGCCAGTTCCAGACCGGCCACCGTGATGCCCAGCGCGAACGCGGTGCGGGCTCGCCGATCGCGGGAATCGACGATAATGCCGATCAGGGGGACGATCAGCAGCGCGCTCAACAGCGGGAAATCGCCGTTACTCTGGCGATGCAGCATCTCGCCGATGGCAATGATCAGAGCCAGCGCCCCCACCATCGCCGCCACCCACGTCCACGAGCGCCGCAGCAAGCGCTCGACTTGACTCAAAGCCAAGCCCAGCCGATGGCTGGTCGCAACGATCCCCTGACCGACCGCCTTAAACACCATCTGCTCTTCAAAGCGATGGAAAATCGCGGCAGTCCACGCGGTCAGGCGACCGATCAAGCCTTGACCCTGATCGCGCGCATCGGGCGCGCGCTCCAAGAACCGGCCCGCGCCCAGTTGCCGTTCTTCCCACTGCGCCAGCGACGAAAGGGCCTGCACCGTCGGCGCGGGCAATCCCGTCGCCCGATCCACCACGGCGGCGTCAAACCGGCTCGCCCGCCGCGCCAGCCATTGCACCGGACGAACCAAGCTCCAATCCGCCGCCTCGTCTAGCCAGAAGCGCCGAAACGCCGCCGCGTAAAGGCCGCGCCGCCGCGCCAGCCACGCGGGAACCGGCCGGATGGGCTCGCGCAGTTGATGGAGGATCGACGGCGCGCTGAGAAACTGATAAGCCCGAAACACGGCATGACAGCACAGATGCAGCAGCGCCCAGCGCCAGAATCCCAGCCCGCAGGCCAGGAACATCAGCCCGACTTGGCCCGCCGTGGAAAAAACCAGCGCGCTCTTGATATCGGTCTGCGCCAGCCCGACCACAAAGCCGTACAGCGCGCTCATCAGTCCGACCAGCGCCAGCAACGCCATCATGGCCGGCGATTGCTCGAACAGCGGTTGCAGGCGCAACACCAGATAAACCCCGGCGTGAACCATCACCGCGCCGTAAAACAGCGCGCTCGACGGCGTCGGCCCTTCCATCGCCCGTCCCAGCCACGGGGCAAATGGCGCCTGCGCTGATTTCGCCATCGCCGCCAGCAGGAAACAGCCCGCCAGCACGCTACGCTGGGTCGCGCTCAAACTGGCCGCACCGGCGTTAATCGCCGACCAATCCGCGCTGCCCAGCCAGATAAACGCCAGCGCGATGCCGAGCAGAAATCCCGCGTCGCCGACCCGATTGGTGACAAAAACCCGCGTGGCGTTAGCCGCTGCCGTCGGCCGATCCTGAAAGAAAGCAATCAACAGATAGGAACATAGACCGGCGATTTCCCAACCGATAAAAGTCAATACCGCGTTGCCGCCCATCACCAGCAGCGCCATCGCCGCCGCAAACAGGCTCAGCACCATGAACAGCCGGTGAAACCCAGCTTCCCGGTGCATGTAATGGACGGCGAAGCGCGCGACCAGCAGGCACAGCAGCGACGCGAGCACCGCCAGCGTCAGGCTCAAGGCATCGGTGCTAAAAACCAGATCGATTGCATAATCGCCGCTGGCGAGCCAGCGACCGAGCCTCAGGCGATCAGGTAGGGCGTCAATCAGGTGGGCGACCGCCAGCACTAAGGCGGCCGCAAACGAAGCGCCCAGCGCCCCCAGCACGATCCGGCTGCTGCGCCGCTCGTGCGCCTCGCCGTCGGCCTGCCCGAACAAAATGGCCGCGCCCAGCCACAGCGCGGCGGCTAAAGGCGAGCCGGGGATCAGGGCAATATGCGCATCCGCCAGAGTCAAAATCTTGCCCTCACTGCTCGCTTCCCATGTCCATCAGCCGCTGACTCGGCGGACGAATCAGCGTTTCGGCGGGAATACCTAGCCCCCGGTGCAATTTCCAAATCATGTTAAGCGTTAAGGGGCGCTTCCGGTTCAATACTTCATAAACCCGATTCAGGCGGCCGATCATCGGTTGCAAGTCTTTTGGGGTCAGACCAGCCTGTTCCATCCGAAACTGGATAGCCGCTATCGGGTCGGGTAGATCAATTGGAAAGTGTTGGGTCTCATAGGCTTCAATCAGGGTGAGCAACACTTCAAAGCGATCGCCTTCCGGTGATCCTGGCTCCGGCTCCTGATCGAACAACGCCGACACTTCGCGCAAAGCCGTTTGGTAATCGTCTTCAGTACGAATGGGTCGAATATTCATCTTCAATAATCTCCACCAACGGTCTCGGCATCAATCTCATCGTATTGCTGATGAGTACCGATAAATTTGATGTAAACCGCGCCGAACCGATAGGCGACTGAGACGGCCAAACGGTAAGCATTACCCTTGATATTGAAAACCACCCGACGGTTTTTCAGGATACTGGCGCCACGGTACAGCTTCTTGATGTCAGTCGGCTGGTTCCAGTGCGCTTTCCTGACTTCATCAACCCAGGCTTTCAAAGCTTGCTCGGCGTCTGGAAACTGCTCCCAAAACTCACGAAGTGCTTTGATCGCGATGATTTTCATAGGATCAAAGGATAGTCCCATTTTGGGACTGACGCTATGGGTAATTTAAGCGCTACCGCCGATCAACGCTGGCGGCAGCGGCTCAATCTGCCCCCGGTACCAGTCGCCGGAACGGGCGCGCGCCGGTAGCGGGCGCATCGGTCCGGCCCACGGCACGAAACCGCGCGCTGGATCGAAAATCGAAAATTCCCCGCTGTCCGGGTCTTTGGCGATCACATGCACCCAGTTATTGCCGATCAGCTCGCGCAGGCCGGCTTGACGGCCGTAAATCGCGCCGATGATTTCAGTGCGCGCCTCGATCACGATTTGCAGGCGCACCGGCTCGTGAATCTCGATCATCTGGCGCGGCAGGCCGGTGCGCAGGTCGCTGCTCGCGCCTTCCATCACCGCGAACAAGCCGGTGACGTTGTGCGGGGTTTTGGTGCCGCAGCCCAGCCGCTCGTTGTTGACCGTCGAAAAGTAATATTCCAGATTGATGCCCGCGCCGACCGGCCCCACGGCTAACAAGATATTTTCCAGTAAGGCTCCGCTGGGGTCCTGAGTGGGATCGTAGGAGATCAGAAACGCCCGCCGATCCAGAAATACTCCTCGACTCATCGACCTCCGCCCGACCAGCGCGGCGGCGTTGGTGGCGTGGCCCAGCTCCGGCCTCGCCTGACTGAAATCCCGCGACCGCCCCACCACATGCCGCAAGGCGCGCTCCGGCGCGGGATCGCGCGGCGCGGAGGCGAAACGGCGGCAGCGTTCCTGCGCCGACAGCGCGCACGCTCGATCCAGATCCGGCTGTAGCGCCCGCAGCGCCGTTTCGGCGGGCGGCGGAAAATCGCGGCGGTCGTAAAAGGTGATCTGTTCGTTGCAGGTGTTGTGTTCCGCCCCGACAAACCAGATGTCGGCCGGAATGGCGATCCCGCGTTCGGCCAGCAGCGCCCGCACCGCCGGACGGTTGGCCAGGGCCGCGAAGGTGCGCGCGTTCGGCCCGCCGTGCCGCCCGCCGCAGGCGCCGCAATCGTAAGCGCCCAGATGCGGGTTGTTCTGGCTGATCGAACCGTGGCCCATCAGCAGCACCAGGGGCGCGAATTGTCGGGTCAGGCCCATGTTGCGCAGCAAGGCCGCCACCCGGTCGGCCTGTTCGGCGTCGGTGAAACCCAGTCGCGGCTGTTCCGGCGTGGCCGGAGCGGCGTCCGTTGCGGTCGCCGCCACCTCGGTCGGGGCGTCCGGCACCCAGCGCCCGCCGACCGTCGCCGCCAGGTGTCCCTGCCGGTGCGGGGCGAAAATCTTTCCAGCCAACACCGGCAGCACCGGCAGCGCCAGCGCGTCGATCACCGGAACCGAGGACAGCAGGTTGCGCCGGATATTTTGATAAAAAGCGCCCAGCCGCTCCCGCAAAGCTCGCCGCCTGTTGTGCAACGCCAATTCCGCTTCCGCGCCAAGTCGGCCGACTTCGCGAATCTCGTGCGCGGGCGTGACCACCACCGGACACAGCGGCGTGACCGTCCGGTCGTCCAGACCGCGCCAGTTCATCGCCACTCCGAAAAATCCCGCCGCGCCCAGGGTCTCGATCCGGGGATTCAGTTCCTCCAGATGGCGGCGGATGCCTTCTTCCCGGTCGTCGATGCAGAACACGATCTGCGCCTGCGGGCGTTCGCCTTGCGCTCCCCAACGGCCGTGATTGTTGGCCAGCGCGTTGATCAGGTCATTCCGGTAATGGTGTTCGTAGGCGCATTGCCACAGCGCCCCGCGCACCGGAGCCGACAAAGCGTCCAGCGGCTCCAGCAGGCGTTCCAACTCGACCGGCAACAACGACCGCAGCTCGCCGCCGGACAATCCCAGATGCTGGGAAAGCCGGAACAGCCGCCACGCGCTGCCGTGCACGGTATGGCTTTCGGCCTGGGCCGCCACCGGACTGTGCAGCCAGGTCCAGATCATGTCGGCGAGCGTATCCCACGCGGCGGGCGACGCCTCACCCGCCGCCAACTCGCGCGTCCGGCTGGCGAGATATTCCGGCAGCCGTCCCGCGTGCAGCGCCTGTCGCGCCAGCGCCTCGGCGGGCCGGGCGGTGAAATAGGCGCGCAACTCCGGCAGCGTGCCCGCCACGTCCCACAGCTCGCGGGATAACCGCTGGATCCACAGCCGATCCAGCGCCAGCCGCACCGCCAGATAATCGACCAACCGGATGCGCTGCTCGCGGCTGGCGGCATACTCCGGATGTTGCTGCCGCCAGTTCATCATGCCCGACCAGCCCGGCAATTCCAGCGCCAAGCGGGTCAAATAACCTTCCCAGCGCGCTTCGGGAAGCCCCAGCCGCCGCAATTCGGCGATCACCGCCTCGAATGGATCATCCGGCCCGTCGGCCGGCGTCGCGCGGCCGTCCGATAAACCTGTCAGGGTCCAGGCCGGATCGCGCGCCGCCAGCCGCCGCCAGGCCGCATACAACCCCTCCGTCCGGTCCGGTAGAGTCCAGGCGGCCAAACCCTCGTCGAGATAAGCGGCGCACAACCGGATCAAATAGGGCCGCGCCCGATCGAACAGATCGTGCCCGGTCAAGGCCCGCAACACCCCCCGCAGCGTGCTGCCCTCGCCCACATCGTCGAACAGGCGCGCGATCAGCGCTGCGGCTTCCGCCTGCATCCGCTTGTGGACGACCGGCCCCTGTTCATCCGGCGCGCCTTCCTGGCGAAAGCGCGCCAGCAGCGTCTTCGCCACGTTCAACTGTAAATCCACCAATTCTTCGGGATGGAGCTTGAACGCGGGCAGGCGAAACCCTTCAAGACAGGCCCGCCACACATCCTCCAGCACCGCGCCGAGCTCGGCCGCGCCCGCCGCTCGCGCGTGCTCCAGCAACCGCTGGCGCGCGGGTTCCGGCACGTCCGCCTCAAAGCGGCGGGTCGCCTCCAGTTCTTCCATCCGCCAGACCAAATCGTTCAGGGTCAGCGCCTCCACGCCGTACACCAGCGCGATCCGCAGCACCTCGCCCCGGCGGATTTCCCGCTCGCCGACTTGCGCCAGCACCCGCTCGACCTCCAGTTCAGGACGTTGGGCGAACACCGCGTCCAGGTCGGCCGCGACGATCCGATCCGCCTGATACAGCTTGCGAAACGCCGCGTCCGGCAGGTAGGCGTGAATCCCGGTCAACGCTTCGGCGGCGGCCAGCGCCTCCTCGAACGGCAAATGCTGGTAGCCGTGCAAGGTGTTGTGATGGACGAAGTTCAGGATCGGCGCTTGCGCGGGCAACACATGATCGAGATGGGCGATGGCGTGTTCGACGATCTGGCGCGGCGAAAGCGGCGCGCTGCTAGCGGCGGGCGAGTCGGCTGCGGTCATGGATACCCCTCAAAAGCGGCTGAACAGCGCGGCCAATTCCGCGACCTTGGCGCTGCTCAGGGCCACCACCGGCGCGGGCTGTAACCCCACCAGCAGCAATCCCGCCGCCAGGGGAACCGCGGCCGCCAGTTCCAGCGGCCGCAAGTCTTCGAGCTGGGCCAGCTCCGGCCGGCCCGGCCCGGCGAACAGCCCGCCGAGGGTCCGCACCGCGTAAGCCGCGCTCAGCAGCACGCCGAGGCTCGCCAGCACCATCAACCAACCCCAGCGCGCGAAACCGCCGATCAGCACGTGCAATTCGGCCACGAACCCCGCCAGCCCCGGCATTCCCATCCCGGCGAGCAACGCCAGGGCGATCAAAAACGTGAAGCGCGGCGTCACCCGCACCAGCGAACCGTAATCGGCCAGCTCGCGGCTGTGGGTGCGTTCGTACAGCAGGCCGATCAACAAAAACAGCGCCCCGGCGATCAGGCCGTGCGCCGCCATCTGTAGGGTCGCCCCCTGCAAGCCGATCTCGTTCAAGCTCGAAACGCCGAGCACCACCACGCCCATGTGGCTGACCGAGGAATAGGCGATCATCGCTTTCAAATCAGTCTGCCGCCACGCCAGCAACCCGCCGTAGAGGATGCTGAGCAAGGCGAGCCCGACCAGCAGCGGCTGCAACAGCAGCGTCGCCTCCGGCACGATCCCCACCACCCGCAATAGCCCGTAAGCGCCCATTTTCAGCAACACCCCGGACAGCAGCACGCTGACCGGGCTCGGCGCTTCGACGTGCGCCAGCGGCAGCCACCCATGCAGCGGAAACAGCGGGATTTTGACGCCGAAACCGATCAAAAACGCCACCAACAGCCACACTTGTTCGCCGCGCGGCAGATTCCGCGCCGCTTCGGCGATGGCCGGCATGGCGAAGGAATGGTGAGGTGTCGCCTGATAGAGCATGATGAGCGCGATCAGGATAAAGATGGACCCGCCCATGGTGTACAGCACGAAACTGAGGCTAGCCGTGTGGCGCTTTTCCCCGCCCCATAGGTCGATCAGAAAAAACAGCGGGATCAGGGTCAGCTCCCAGAACATGAAAAACAGCGACCAATCCTGGGCCATGAACACGCCCAGCAAGGCGAATTCCAGCACCAGCAGCCAAGCGTGATAGCCCTTGACGCCCGTGGTGACTTTATCCGAGGCCAGCAGCGCCACGGCGGCGAGCAAGGTGCCCAGCAAGACCATCGGCAGGGACAAGCCATCGACGCCCAGCGCGTAAGAGACTCCGATGGTGGCGCTCCACACCACCTGCTCCGCGAACTGGAGCGCCGTCGCGCCACGGTCGAAATGCGCGAGCAGGCTCCACGATAGGATTAAGGTCAAACCGGCGTGGAACAGCGCCACCCCGCGAATCAAACGCGGTTGCCCCGCCGGCAGCAAAGCGACCAGGACCGCGCCGAAAAAGGGAACCCATAAAATCAGGCTGAGCATTTTCATTGTTATTGTTTTGAAGAGTGACCCACGCTATGTCAAGGCTGCCGACACCTGCCGCGCGATGGCGAGCGACGCGGTCAGCCCCGGCGATTCGATCCCGAACAGGTTCACCACCCCCGCCGCGCCGTGATCGCGCGGACCCTGAATGATAAAATCGCCCGCCGCCTCGGTCGGACCGGTCACCTTGGGTCGGATGCCGGTATAGCCCGGTTGCAGCGCGCCGTCCGGCAGATCGGGATAGTAGCGGCGGATCGCTCGGTAAAATTTATCTTCCAGGCCGGATTCAAAGCCGTAATCCGGCGATGTCGGCCAGCCGCTCACGTCCGGCCCGAACTTGCATTGACCGCCTAAATCGAGCGTGACGTGAATGCCCAGTCCGGCGTGATCCGGCATCGGATACACCAGATGCCGGAACGGCGCGCGACCGCTCAAGGTGAAATAATGGCCCTTGGCGTAAAACGCGGGCGGTATCCGCGCCGCTGGAAATCCCTTGAGTTGCCGCGCCAGTGGCTGCGCCTGCAAGCCCGCCGCGTTGATCAAGCAGCGGCAGCGCAATGCGAACGGCTCCGCGCCGCCGGCGCGCAGCACGATCCCGTCCGGGCCGATCCGACCGCCCGCCACCGGCGTCCGCGTGACCAGCGCCGCGCCGGCCCGCTCCGCGTCCCCGAGCAACGCCAGCATCAAGCCGTGGCTGTCGACGATGCCGGTGGATTCCGAATACAGGCCGGCGACCGCCCGCACCGCCGGTTCCAACCGCCGGACCTCGGCGGCGGCGAGCGGTCGCAGCGGCGCGCCGTTGGCGGCCGCGCATTCGGCGTATCGGGCGAGCGCCGCCAATTCCGCCTCCTCGCACGCGACCAACAGTTTACCGATGCGCCGGTGGCCGATGCCCCGTTCGGCGCAATAATGATAAAGCAAGTCCTTGCCCCGCACGCACAACCGAGCCTTGAGCGAACCGGGCGGGTAATAGAGGCCGGCGTGAATCACCTCGGAATTGCGCGCTGAGGTTTGGCTACCGAAGCGCTCCAACGCTTCCAAAATCACCACCTCGCGGCCGGTCAAGGCTAACTCGCGGGCGACCGCCAAGCCGATCACTCCGGCCCCGACCACCACGGTTTCCACGGTTTCCATGCTCGCTGCCTTGACCGGTCGAGCCAACCCGAACTATCGAAGCGCCAGGTTCTATTTCTGTTTCGGAATTCGGCCCAGTAAGTAAAACTCGTCGTTGGGCCGCAGGCTGGTCATGTTCGCCAGCCGGTTGGACATGGCGAAGAACGCCGCGATGGCCCCGATATCCCAAATGTCCGCATCCGTGAACCCATGCCCCCGCAGCGTCTCGAAATCGGCCTCGTGGACTGCGTACGCTTCCTGGGAAACCTTGAGGGCAAAATCGAGCATGGCGCTTTGCCGGGGCGTCAGATCGGCCTTGCGGTAGTTGATCGCCACCTGATCGGCGATCAGGGGATTCTTGGCGCGGACGCGCAGGATGGCCCCGTGCGCGACCACGCAGTACTGGCACTGGTTGGCGTTCGAGGTCGCCACCACGATCATTTCCCGCTCCGCCTTGCTCAAACCGCTCGCTTTCTCCATGAGCGCGTCGTGATAAGCGAAAAAGGCCCGAAACTCGTCGGGCCGGTGGGCCAGCCCCAGAAAAATGTTGGGCACGAAACCGGTTTGCTCCTGCACCGCCAGAATGCGCTCGCGCACGTCTTCGGGCAAATCGTCCAACGGGGGGATCGGATAGCGACTGATGGCGGCCATGCGGTTGTCCTTTGATGGAATAGGCTGCCGCCTAGCGTAGTGCAACGCAGCAGCCAGGGGAAGGCATCCCGTTCAAGCGGGCACGGGTTCGATCCGCGCCCCTTCCAATTCGACCGACCAATCGCTGTCCAGCAGCGCGTTCAGCATCTCCTCGGGCGTTTGGCAGACCCCCAACAGGCTTATCGCCCCATCCAAGCGACGCAGTTGATAGTCCCCAGGGCCTCGCCAATCCGCTTCCACGGTGACTTTACGCTCCTCATCGGCATGAAAATTAATGGACCAACTCATGAGGTTTCACTCCTTGGCGATTTAAAAAAATTCGTCGCAATCGATAAGGTTGCCACGCTAGCTTCCAATCCGGCGACACCCGGTGGCGCAACGGAGAACCCGCGCCAGCCGGGACGATCCCAACCGAAGGTCAAGCTCGAAAATGAAGCGCGATGAATCGCAAAACAGGCTTCCCCCTCGCGCGTGCTTTGGCCTATGCTTTTGCTCGCATCGATTGGGAAGCGGTCAAGGCTCGGAGTTCCGGTCAAGGCGCAAGCGCTCTCGCTCCAATCAACTAGCTGTCCGTCGGAGCGATTTCGATTGCCGGGGAACTATTGAGCCAAACCGCCTATCTAGCGTAATCAGAATAGCCATCAAGGACTTCAATCAAATATTTTCTAGGCCGGAAAACCTTACTTGCCAAATTGAGAGCGCTCATTTCGCCAGTCGCCATCACTTTTCAATAGGTTGGATTATGAATCACAAACCGTTTTGGATCGCAGGACTGCTGGCGATGCTGCTGGCCGGCTGCGACGACCCGCCTCCCAAGGCCCCACCCTCCCGACCTCCGGTCGCGCAAGCGCCGGCCGCGCCCGCCCCGCAACTGCGAGCGCCGAGCAAGCAAGAACAGTTTCTGGCTCGAATCAAAGGGTCGGCGGCCGGCAACAACGTCATCCGCGACGCCCGTATGAACCGGGACAACGAACTGGGGGTGGTCTTCGACACCCAAGTAAAACTCGATCAAGTGCGGCCCTTGATGACGACTCTGTTGAGGGAGATGCGCGACGAATTCCCCGGCCGGCCCTTGATGGTGATCGGCTACGCGCCCAACGGTCAGGCGATGGCGACAATGGGCTACGATCCCTCCGCTCCGGCCGATTCCAATGTGAGCTACAAACCCAATTTTTGATTTTTTGATCGATCCCCGTTCGGTACCGAACGTCTTGCCAAGAGGATTACACCATGCCCGCTAATGATAGAACCGAAAAATTCGGCTTGGACGACGACGCCAATGTCGAGGATTTCATGTCGCGCTTTTCCAATCCCGACACCCATGTTTCGCCCAAGGAAGCCGCGCAACGTTTCGAGCAGTTTAGCCAAAACCGCCACCCTGAATTCGATCAAGCGCTGAAATCCTATATCTCGCAAGCCGATCCCGATACGTTCACGCGGGCCGCGCAAAACCTTAACCCCGAGGAGCGTACCGGCTTGGCCGCCGGCTTGAAAAACGCGATGCAAAACGCCGGGATCGACGTGGGCGCCATCGCGCGTTCGCTGGGCTTATCCTCCGACGATCCCCGCAACATGCAGGCCGACGATCTGGGGCGCCTGGCGGGATACGCGCAGCAAAACGCGCCCAAGGCGCTGCAACAGACGGCTCAGGATCAACCCTTTTTCGTCAAAGCCCTCGGCAATCCGCTGGTCCAAGGCGCGTTGGCGATCATGGCCGCGCGCTATCTGTCCAAGCGCAACCGCTGACCGCGTTGTTGTTGGCCGATGGCGGCGACTGTGTAGGTGAGTAAATCCGTGTTGAGTTGAAGTGTAGATTGAGGAGAGTCATCCATGGGTATTTTATCGTGGCTAGTCTTTGGTCTGATCGCAGGTTGGTTGGCTAAATTCATCATGCCTGGAGCCGATCCGGGCGGGTGGATCATCACCATTCTGCTGGGCGTCGCGGGGGCCGTGGTCGGCGGCTTTCTTGGGACCATGCTCGGTTTCGGCGACGTGACCGGCTTTAACCTCGGCAGCCTCATGCTCGCGGTAATCGGGGCGATCGTGCTGTTGTTCTTGTATAGGATGATGAAAGGCTCGAGGGTTTGAGCGTCGAAAGCCGCTGAGAATGTCAAGCAGTCAATGTGACCAGGCGTTTTGCCCGTCACATTGGCTGCCATCCCTTTATCTGAAACACACCCCTAC
>ERZ761602.2683-NODE-2683-length-27061-cov-27.022551_pt1 | contig 27061 bp, 32 predicted proteins | sample MGYA00512165_ERZ761602 | MGnify/ENA primary metagenome ERZ761602 (study PRJEB28899, sample SAMN02445085) | bioreactor sludge metagenome | biome: EBPR sludge; isolation source: Thorneside wastewater treatment plant | place: Australia: Brisbane, Thorneside...
CGCTCGGCGCCGACATCACGGTGCACAAGGTGCTGCCGATGGGCGGCGGGATCGGCGGAGGCAGTTCGGACGCGGCGACCACGCTGATCGCGCTGAACCGGCTGTGGGGCTGCGGCCTGTCGCGAGCGCAACTGCAGGCGCTGGGGCTGCAGCTCGGCGCCGACGTGCCGGTATTCGTGTTCGGCCGCGACGCCTTCGCCGAGGGCGTGGGCGAGGCGCTGCAGCCGCTCGAGTTGCCACCGGCGTGGTACGTGGTGATCTCGCCCGGGGTCCAGGTCCCGACCGCGGAAATTTTTTCGGCGGGGGACTTGACGCGGGATACGCCCCCCATAATAATGCCGGACTTCGCAGCAAGCACCACACGTAACGACCTGCAGCCGGTGGCGTGCAGCCGTTATCCGGAAGTCTTGCGTGTGATCGAGTGGCTGGATGTGCATGCACCGGCCCGCATGACAGGCTCGGGCGCCTGCGTGTTCGCGGAAGTCTCCTCGGAAGAAGAGGCCGACCGGATCACGAGAGATTGTCCGCCACGCTGGAAGGCATGGAAAGCACGCAGCATCGCTCGCCATCCGCTTTACGAGTGGTTACAATAGCGCCCGCGTATCACTCGACGCGCAGCGAAAAGGTTTCTTGGGGAGTCGCCAAGTCGGTTAAGGCACCGGATTTTGATTCCGGCATTCGAGGGTTCGAATCCTTCCTCCCCAGCCATACAACGCAACGACGGGCAGACCATGGGTCTGCCCGAGTCGTTTTTACGCGCCGAATATTCGCGCGTCGTTCCTTACGGCACTCGGAGTAGCTGAAATGCCCCACGGCAGCCTGATGGTCTTCACCGGCAACGCCAACCCCAAGCTTGGCGCCGACGTGACGCGACGCCTGGGGATCTCCCTCGGCTCGGCCACCGTCGGCCGCTTCTCGGACGGCGAGGTCAATGTCGAGCTGCTCGAGAACGTTCGCGGCAAGGACGTCTTCGTCCTGCAGCCGACCTGCTCGCCGACCAACGACAACCTGATGGAACTGCTGGTACTGGTCGACGCCCTGAAGCGCGCCTCCGCCGGCCGCATCACCGCCGCCATCCCCTACTTCGGCTACGCCCGCCAGGATCGCCGCCCGCGCTCGGCGCGCGTGCCGATCACCGCCAAGGTCGTCGCCAACATGCTGCAGGCGGTGGGCGTCCAGCGCCTGCTGACCATGGACCTGCACGCCGACCAGATCCAGGGCTTCTTCGACATCGCGGTGGACAACGTCTACGCGGCGCCGGTGCTGCTCGCCGACCTCGACAAGCAGAAGTACGACGACCTGCTCGTGGTCTCGCCCGACGTCGGCGGTGTGGTGCGCGCACGCGCCTTCGCCAAGCGCATGGAATGCGACCTGGCGATCATCGACAAGCGCCGCCCCAAGGCCAACGTGTCCGAAGTCATGAACATCATCGGCGAGGTCGAAGGCCGCACCTGCGTGATCATGGACGACATCGTCGACACCGCAGGCACGCTGTGCAAGGCGGCTGCCGCGCTCAAGGAGCACGGCGCCAAGCGCGTGCTGTCCTACTGCACGCACGCCGTGCTGTCGGGCGCAGCCGTATCGCGCATCAATGATTCGGCGCTCGACGAACTCGTCGTCACCGACACCATCCCGCTGCGTGAGGACGCCAAGGCCTGCAACCGCATCCGCCAGGTCTCGGTCGCCTCCCTGCTGGCCGACACCATCCTGCGCATCAGCAACGAGGAATCGGTGTCCTCGCTGTTCATGGAATAAGTCTTTCGCCCGTACGGCCCCGTGCCGTACGGGCTTTCACCGTCTTCGCCTGGTCGCGGGCGAAGACACTCTTCACTCAGGAGCAACACAATGCAGATCGAATTCAAGGCCACCAAGCGTGACGCTCAGGGTACGGGTGCGAGCCGCCGCCTGCGTCGCGCCGGCCAGCTGCCGGGCATCATCTACGGCGGCGCGGGCGAAGTCAGCCTGATCACCATGGACCACAATGAGCTCTACCACCTGCTGCGCAAGGAAGCTTTCCACGCCTCCGTGCTGAGCATCGAGGTCGAGGGCGCCAAGGAATCCGTGGTGCTGCGTGACACCCAGTGGCACCCGTTCAAGCAGCAAGTGCTGCACATCGACTTCCAGCGCGTCGCTGCCGACCAGAAGATGCACCTGAAGGTGCCGCTGCACTTCGTCGGCGACGACGTCAGCCCGGCCGTCAAGCTCGGTGGCTGCATGATCTCGCACACCATCAACGAAATCGACGTCCAGTGCCTGCCCAAGGATCTGCCCGAGTTCATCTCGGTTGACCTGTCCGCGCTGGAAGCCGGCCAGTCGGTGCACGTGTCGCAGATCAAGCTGCCGGCCGGTGTCGAGCTGGTGATGCACGGTGAAGGCGATCCCGTGGTCGCCACCGCGCTGCTGGTCAAGGGCGCTGCGACCGAAGGCGAAGGCGAAGCGGCCTGATCGGCCACAGCCCTGCCCGTACAGCCAAGGCCGACACTGATGAGCACTGCGCCCATGCGCCCGCCTCGTCTGATCGTCGGCCTCGGCAACCCGGGCGCCGAATACTCCGAGACCCGGCACAACGCCGGGTTTTGGTTTTGTGAGCGGCTCGCCGACAAGTTCGGCGTACGCTTCTCGCACGAATCACGCTTCCACGGCCTGGTCGCCAACGCGCGCGAAGCCGGCATGTGGCTGTTGATGCCACAGACCTACATGAACCGCTCCGGCCAGGCCATTGGTGCGCTGGCGCGCTTCTACCGCATCGAACCGGCCGAGATCCTCGTCGTCCATGACGAGCTCGACGTGCCGCCCGGCCAGCTGCGCCTCAAGTTCGGCGGCGGCCTCGGCGGCCACAACGGACTCAAGGACACCTCCGCCCACCTCGGCACCAACGACTACTGGCGCCTGCGCATCGGCATCGGCCATCCGGGCGACCGCAACGAGGTGGTGAACTTCGTGCTCAAGCCCGCGCGACGCGAGGAACAACAGCAGATCGACGAGGCCATCGACAAGGCGCTCGCGCTCTGGCCGCAGATCGTGCGCGGCGAGCTCAACGCCGCCGCCACCCGGCTCAACGTCCGCCCTGCGCCGCCCAAGCCCCCGAAGCCTCCCAAGGCGCCCAGGCCCGTGCCGCCCGACGCCGCCACGGAGCCGCCCCCGACGGACGGCTCCGCCGCCTGAGCCCGCTCAGTAGCCCACCGCCGCCAGCGCGCGCAGCGGGCCGACCGCGCGGATCGCCTCGATCTGCTCGCGGTGGCGGGTGTACAGCGTGCCGCCGAAGCACACCGCGCTCATCGAGATGCCCTCGAAGTGCTCCCGGCTGCGCGGAATCGCCAGCAACCAGCCTTCTCCCGCGAGCAAGTTGAAGGGCGGCAGCAGCCCGCCCTCCCCCGCCTCCAGGCCGAGTTCGGTACGCGCGCGCTCGAAGCCCGCGTGCAGGCTGTCGGCCGCAGCCTCCACCGCCTCGCCGCGACCGCAGCGCACGCGCACGAAGCAGTGCCGCATCGGCAGCGCCGGATGCGTCGCCACGCCCTGCTCCGCCAGCCCCGCCGGCAGCCCGGGCGCGAACAGGCGCAGGCTGGCGTTGCCGGCATCGTCCGGCATCCACTGCACGTGCTTGTGGCGCTGGCTCGCCCCCGCGGCGGTGCCGCCGTTGTAGAGCCCGATCCCGCCCGCCTCGCCCATCAGCTCGGCGAGCGCGGCGAAGTCGCTGCGCGCGAGCGGCAGCAACTGCTCCTCGAACTCCCGCCGCGCCAGCACCAGGTGCCGTGCGCACAAGGGGAACTTGTTCAGGATCGCGACGTGGGCATCGCCGACCGCTCCCACCGTCAGCTCCTGGTCGGGATTCAGAAAGGGGTTGAAGTTCGGATCGCGCGGCCCGCCAGGGATCGCCACGGCCCTGTCATCCTTGGTGGCCTGGTCGCGAACTGCGGCGGACGGTACCGGCGCGGCATTCCTGCTCGCGTCCTTGGCCGCGAGCGAGGACACCCAGCGCACGATGAAGCGCATGCCGGCGTCCTCCATCTCGACCTGCTCGGCCTGCACCGGCACCAGCGCCCCCGACGCCAGCGCTGCAGCGCTGCGGGCATCGATCGCCTCGATCCAGTTCGTGTTCATCCATGTCTCCCTGTTTCTGGTTTCTGTTTTGCACAAATGCAGGACGGATGATTGTAGGCCAGGCACAGGACAAGAGCCACGCCGCCTCGTCTCGTCATGCGAAGGGATCGCCTTTGGAGCACCACACTGCGACGCGGTACAATCCGGGGTTTTCCACACCGGATCAAGCCCGTAGCCCTGCGAGCGGCGGCGCGCACCGGAACGATCAAGGATTCACATGAGCCTGAAATGCGGAATCGTCGGCCTGCCCAACGTCGGCAAGTCGACCCTCTTCAACGCGCTGACCAAGGCCGGCATCCAGGCCGAGAACTACCCCTTCTGCACCATCGAGCCCAACGTCGGCATCGTCGAAGTCCCCGACCCGCGCCTGGCCGCGCTGTCCGAGATCGTCAAGCCGCAGAAGATCCAGCCCGCCATCGTCGAGTTCGTCGACATCGCCGGCCTGGTCGCCGGCGCCTCCAAGGGCGAAGGCCTGGGCAACCAGTTCCTCGCCAACATCCGCGAGACCGACGCCATCGTCCATGTCGTGCGCTGCTTCGCCGACGACAACGTGATCCACGTCTCCGGCAGCGTCGACCCGATCCGCGACATCGAGGTCATCGACACCGAGCTCGCGCTCGCCGACATGGCCACGGTCGAGAAGGCGCTCAACCGCTACAAGCGCCCCGCCGCCTCGGGTGACAAGGAGGCCAAGATCCTCGTCGCCGTGCTCGAGAAGTGCTTCGCCCAGCTCGACCAGGGCAAGGCCGTGCGCGCGCTCGACCTGTCGAAGGAAGAATGGGCCAGCCTCAAGCCCTTCTGCCTGATCACCGCCAAGCCGGTGCTGTACGCCGCCAACGTCGCCGAGGACGGCTTCGAGAACAACCCGCACCTCGACGCCGTGCGCGCCCATGCCGCCGCCGAGGGCGCCGAGGTGGTCGCGCTGTGCGCCGCGATCGAGGCCGAGATCGCCGACCTCGAGGACGCCGACAAGAAGGAGTTCCTCGAGACCATGGGCCTGGAAGAACCCGGCCTCGACCGCCTGATCCGCGCCGGCTACACGCTGCTCGGCCTGCAGACCTACTTCACCGCCGGCGTCAAGGAAGTGCGCGCGTGGACCATCCACGTCGGCGACACCGCGCCGCAGGCGGCCGGCGTCATCCACACCGACTTCGAGCGTGGCTTCATCCGCGCCCAGACCATCGCCTACGACGACTTCATCCAGTACAAGGGTGAGGCCGGCGCCAAGGAGGCGGGCAAGATGCGCGCGGAAGGCAAGGAGTACGTGGTCAAGGACGGCGACGTGCTCAACTTCCTGTTCAACGTCTGACCCGAACAAGCCATTTCTCAGGATTTCAGAACATTGCTTTGAAGCTCTGAGACAGCGACAGAGCCCCGGAAAATCCGGGGTTTTTCGTTTCTATAGATTGCATTTCGTTGCCCGGCCTTACCCGCGCAAAGTGACTACGCTGGTGTATATGAGGGTTGGACGAGGCGGCGAAAGGTGTATATGATCGCCCCATCGTTCCTCTTCGCCGACCCCGTGACACCGTGCTTACAGATGCCCACTGCCGTGCTGCCAAACCGAAGGAGCAGCTTTACCGCCTGAATGACCTTCGGGGCCTCTACCTCGAAGTGAAGCCCAATGGGGTGAGGGCTTGGCGTTACCGCTTCAAGCTAGCGGGCAAGGGGTCATGGTTCGCACTCGGCGACTACCCCGCCGTCAGCCTTGCCGAAGCCCGTGACAGGTGCGAGGAGGCGCGGAAGCTGGTCAAGCAGGGCATTAATCCCGTTCAGAACCGGCAGCTTGAGCGCCTGAAGCGCGAACAGGATTCCGCCAATACCTTCGAGGCTGTTGCCAAGGAATGGCTAGCCCTGCGGGACTGGGAGGACATCACCAAGAAGCGCCGTCTGGACATGCTGGAGCGGGTGGTCTTCCCCAGCATTGGCAAACTCCCGGTGCGCGACATCACCCCTGCGCACGTTCTCGACATCCTTACCAAGACCGTGAAACGCGGTGCGCCGACTGTCGCAGCCGAAGCCAAGCGCACCATGTCCAGTGTCTTTGAACTCGCAGTTGCCACCCTGCGAGCAGATAACGACCCTGTCTGGCCCGTTCGCAAGGCGTTGCCCGCCAACAAAACACAGCACAAGACGGCCCTTACCAGCGTGCAGGTCGGCAAGCTGCTTAATGACTTCGACAACCACCGCTGCGGCTATCAGGTCAATTTCTGCATACAGTTGATGTGGTGGACACTGGCACGCCCGAGCGAGGCGGCAGAAGCGGAATGGGCTGAATTCGATCTTGATGCGGCGCTTTGGACGATCCCAGCTCGGCGCATGAAAGCCCGCCGCGAGCATGTGGTGCCGCTGCCGACGCAAGCCGTAGACATGCTGCGCCGCCTGCACGCCATCAGCGGCGACCGGGTGCACCTCTTCCCCGGCAGGGATGACCGCAGCAGGCCGATGTCGGTGCATTCGATCCGGCAGGCGCTCAAGGTGCTGGGCTGGAGCGGCACTTACAGCCCGCACGGCACCAGAACCACGGGCAGCACCCGGCTGAATGAAATGGGCTATCGCCCGGATGCCATTGAGGCGCAGCTTGCCCACGCGGAACCCAACTCGGTGCGCCGCACCTATAACCATGCCACCTACCTCGAAGAGCGGCGGGGCATGATGCAGGCATGGGCGGACAAACTCGAACTCTGGAAGCAGGAGGCTCTCAATGGCAAAGGCTAATGAGCGGCGTCGGTTCCGCTTCGCACTGGTGAAAAGCATCCTGCGCTGTGAGTCGGTCAGGAAGCTGCCACGTGACCACAAAAAGCCGCTTTTCCGGTGGCTGGCAAATGGCTGGAGCATCACCGATACCCCGCCCGATACATCGCGTATCCGGGCGCTTGAAAAGGCTGCGTCCGATGCGCGTCGGCTGCGGGCTGCGCTTGGCCGTCTCGATGCAAAGGACGCCGCCAGCCTGGACTTCAACTACAGCCAGACCATCCCGCTCTCAACCCGTCTGTACGCCCTGGAGGAACTGGCCAATGATGCCGATACGCTGGCCCGCGTCATCAAGGGCGAACAGGCGGACATCGTGCGGCTGCGGAAACGACAGACGGCGAAAAGCATTGCCAACACGCTTTCCATGTTCGGAATCCCGTTCAGCACGCGCAATGACTGGGATGTGGATGAGCGCAATGTGACGACTGCCATGCGCTGCGTGATGTTCGCCATGCTGGAAGCCGATGTGAAGAAGCTGCATTGGGGTACAGCCGCCGCCATCGTCAAGCTGGGCTTTCAGATGCTGACCGATCCTGACGAAGAGAAGGTGGTGTTTTCAGAGGGAAGAATATCAGTTACGGCAGAGGAAGCGGAGATTGCCCGGCTTCTCATGCGTGAGATGCCAATCTTCAATAGCATCAAGCTGGTGGAGTAACGGCAAGACTTCCGCTGGGCAGCGCAATAGCCTTATCATCTTGAAAAATAGCGGATAAGGTAAGCAGGCTTCATGCAGATTCGGGTACAGACCTACAAGGGAAAGGACGGACACCCCAAGCCGGGCAAGTCCGTTTCTCTGCTGCGCTACGCCTATGACCCAGAGAAGCGGCGCTCCAAGCAGGTCATCATCGGCACGGTAGATCGCTGGGCAACGGCACTGCCGCCCGAGATTGCGACCATCCTGACTGACGCCGAGCGCGAAGAATTCAGGGAGTGGGCTGCGGAGAGAGACCGGCAGCTTGCCGCACTTACCCAGAAACATCATCTGCTGCACGTCGCCGAACATATGGGATGGGCGGCAAAAGCACTGGCTGCCGGAGTGGAGCCAGTCCAGCCCGGACGGATTTGGGATGCACTGGACGTGCTGGCAAAAGCGCTTGAGAAGGCTGGGCACCCAAGGCCGGTTCGAGCACGCGGGCGTCCGTCGAAGAGCGAAACGCCGACGCCGGATGATCTCCTTACCAGCCCCTACGATGATCCGATGCTGGCAGCCGAGCAGGAAGAGATATATGAGCGGATGGCGGCACTGCCGGATTTCACCGCTGATAAAGGCGTATCCAAAGCCAAGCACAAGAGTAAGCGGTGACGTACATCTGGAGCCATTTTTGTGGCCGTGGTACTTCTCCTCATGATTGACTGGCCAATTGCATGGCACCAGTCAGCGCTATGCGCAGCGGAGACAAAAGCTCTTCTGCCAAGGTGTCTGAGCTGAATACCGCAGCGCCTGTGCCAGAGAGCACAACTGTTGTTTTTCGATAAGGATTAGCAAGGCGAAGTTGAACCTTCTCGATGGAAAATTTTCGGTCATGGGTAAGTACGTCACATGCCGCACGTACATCTCGGTCGCCCTTGACCAGCACCTTTGCCACAATGCCTTTTTCGATCTCCAGCGCCCCGATTTGCAAAGAATCAATTTCCGCTGAGACACTCCCAGATTCCTGAAATAGGGTAGCCCACTTCAGCACATCAAGTGATACAGGAGTTATTGCAACCTCGAAATCGACCGCCTCTGAAAGACGATTCATTAATGCTTGAACACTCCTGGGGGGATCAATCAACTCTAAGCCAGGAGAGAATGACGAGGCTCGAAAAATAGTGTGCCGAAACTCCACGCGATCAAACTTTAGCTCATTGCCAAAAGGATCGGTCACGATGTCCGTATATTCAATTTTCTCTACGTAGCGAGCTTCCAAAAAGTCATCTCGAACGCGGTCAACAAAAAAACCGTGCCCAGACTCTTCATTGAAAGGACGCTTGGCGATGCGTTTAGCAAGGGTTCTAATGGATGAAGGCCACTCAACCTTAAACCAACGAAATCTTTTCATCGTCACTCCTTGGGTTCGTCAAGTGACTCTTCTTCTGCTTCGCTCAGAAGATCGGATAAAACCTTTCTTGCTGTATCTTCCAGAATGGAAAAGAGCTTTGTTCTTTCCAAGTCAGACACATGGACAATCGTTTTTCTGTGCGTACCTTTGTGCGCACGAAATGCGCCTTGCACTTGATACTTGAAGCCCGTTCCTGTTTTTCGGTCTTCAAAACCTGCGTCAAATTGGACAATATCGTTAGGCTCGCGCTCATATTCGGATCGCCATGTGATCGAGGTGATGAAAAATCCGCGAGACGTGAGGTCTTTGTACTCTTGCGATTGAACGAGATTTTGGCCGGATAGTGCCATACTGTGAACAACAGCAGCGAACATCTCTTTGGATGCGTCGTCTTCCAAATCCTCTTCTAGATCAAGAACATCTTCATCATCCCTGCATTCAAGTGATGAAACCTTTAGGTTCATCACATTCTTCAGCTTATAGCCAGGAAGCGAGGAAATCAGCCGAGTAAAGAATTTGGAGCGCAGGGCAGGAGTGGTTAGGCCGGTTAGCTCAATTTTGTCTTCTGATATTTTTTCCTTTCGCTTTTGTTCGACAGTCTCCTTGATAGCGGCAAAAACGCGCTTTGCCTTGTCCGTTGCAGGCAGTCTTGCAACCGTCTGGCCATTTTCAACGAAGAATTCAATGCTTGCCTCATGGCGCTCACGCTGTAGTAAGCGTGTTCTGGTGTGGTTGAACTCGTCGTAAGTGACATCGACAGAATACCCTGTGCCACCTTTTGATCTATGTGTGACCTGCTCGTTTGTTGCAACCTTTTCAGCATAGGCAGCGGCAGCTTCTTTCATTTCTTCGACTGACAATTGAGTGCCAAGTCGAACAAAAGTGGCTTTTTCGCGGCGATGAGCTGGCTCACGCTTTTGCACGATTCCTGCAATATCATGGAAGTCGTGAGGAAGAAGTGAAAGTCGGTCCGCTAGTTCTTCGCGACTATCTTCTGGTGAGTAAAAAATCCCTCGATCTCTCGCCAACTCTCGGAGAACAGAAGCCGTAAGCCTCTGTTTCCCAGAGATCAGAAGATCATAAATATCATTGTCGTTTGCGCTAAGGTGGTCGAGAAAGTCAGTCATTACCATGTCCCCAAGTCAATGGCGGAGTATGTGCTTTTAACTTTGTTCATTGGCTCATACTTGATCGCATTAACATAAGCAGCAAGATCAGTCTTTGTGGCATTTATGTTGATGCCTTCAATATATTGCTGCTGTGCGCGCTGGAATGTCGGCGAGGAAATTGGCGACGCGCCAAGCGTCTTGATCGTGACTGACGTGTTGTCGTCTAAAAGCTCGTATTTCCTGAGTGTATCAATGAGATACATGAACTCGTCCGCTGTCTCGCCTTTCCTTGAGTAGAAGACGACCACCCCGCGCTTGGCACTTCCTTTCGGATCGCGGTGCTCCAAAATGATGATTGGAGAGGTGAGCATCTCAAGAGTAGCAGCCTTGGCCGTCCTGACTTGCAGGTTTGCTCTCCTCACGAGCTGCGGGTGATAGAAAGAACAGAATTCATGAGATGGAAGTTCTGCCGGCCTCTTCCCACGCATTCGCTGAATTTCGTCTCTTATGTTATCCAGCCAGAATATTTCTTTTGGCCCCAACACAAACAACTTAGAGCCGCGAGGAAGCTGAAGGGACTCAGGGCTGATGCCTATAAGATTCTTTTGAAAATCTGCCTCATACTCGCCATCATGGTTATAGACAAACAGCAGGCCGCAGATTGAGGCAGTTACATGATCGTGACCATGTAAATCTCGCCAGCTATCGCTCTTCTCTGCACATGCCACTTGTTTTGCCAAGCTCTCAACAGCCGCTTTTACAGAGGCGGGCCGAATAGTTCCTTTTGCGTAGCTCTTTAGATCGCAGTGAACGTAAGTTCTGACTGGCGAATAGGGCTCATCGTAGTAATAGACGACATCACAAGGATGTGTCTTTACATCGTGGCGCTCTTGATCCTCGCATGGCCAATCGTGATTGGTCGGCCCGCTTCGCTCCCAAAAAAATTCACTAAATAGTTCAGTGGCTGCAACCTCAGCAAGTTTCGCAGTATTCTCGTTTTCCGCTGACATTTTTTCTCCTTATTGAACGGTTTGCAGCCAATACTGTTTAAGTCACCAGAGCATCGCTCCGCTGCTCTTGAAGATGGTGCCAGTCGCTTATATAGCGCCCAGCGAAACTTTCTGAATCAAATACCCGTTCCTATCTTAATCCATGAAAAGCCGATCACGATAAACAGAATAAGCCCGGCGAACACCGTGCTGGCATAGCGGTAGTACAGTTGTCTCAACGCCCAGCGCAAGGGCCGGACCTCAGCCTTCTTCTGTTCAGAAATCAGCTGGGCGCAGGCTCGGTCACGGGCCTGCAACTCCGATGTGGCACGCTCCTCGGCGTAAAGAACTGCGGCCAGATAGTCGAGCATCCGGTGCTCGGTGATGTTCTGCTTCCACGTCTCGACTTTGACCAAAGCTCCGGCCAGCAAGGGTCGGGATCGGCCTTCGCGATGCTCGGGGTCGGTGTAGTCAAAGACCAGACCGAACTGCTCATAAAACCAGTTGCGCCGCGCCTTGTTGTCACCATGCGCCTGTCCAGCCAGCAGCTCGATGCTATTGACGGTCGTCTCGGGCCACTGCTGCACCCACTGGACGATCTCATTCATCAAGTAGGTGCCGATACGCTGACCATCCAGCCCCGGCAAATCAAGGAATACCGCCCCTTTCGACATCGAGGTCGAAGTCAGCGAGACTGAGTTGAAGTTACGCGAGTAGCTACCATCAAACCGCCCTTTGCCGCCATCCCGATGCGAAAACTTGGCTGTGATGCGCTGGTAGGAAAGCCGAATGGACGCCTCGTAGATCGTCCCATCCCGAGGATCGCGCCGATAGGTTTCTTCCCGCTCGACAAGCACCCAGCCCAATGCCTTGTCATCCGGGCGATCCTTGTCTTTGATCTCCAGCACGAGGATGCGCGGCTTTACGCTCTGGCCTTCGCGCCAAGAGTTCTCGAAAGAAGGCAGCGCCATCGTCTAAGCGGTCTGCTTGATCTCGTCGGCCACTTGGCGGCAAACGGCCCGGACATCGAGCGAACCAGATGCGATGGCCTCAAGGGTGTCGTCATCGAGCGACTGCACAATTCGGGTAGCCCGTCGCTCCAGCTCCTGACGAGCTATGCGCTCCCAGTCGCCGACCTCCAGCAGTGATGCCAATGCCGTTTCATCAGCGCGTCCATACCCGCGCAAGGCCTCTGAAAGCGCCTCAGTTGTGGTTGTCATCATCGTCCGGCCTCCAGCCCGAATAAACGAGAATGGGCAATCAGCCCAGTCGTGCCGCCTCGGCGGCGATGTGCCCAGCCAAAGCCGACACGAATGTCTTGAGGCTGGTCATCGACGACAGCTCCGTGAAGTTGCCGGTATCCACCGCACTGCGTTCTGCCGCGATGACGGCAGCAGTCGTATAGAGCTGCTCCTGCACCAATCGCTGACACAGCAAGTCATACCGCGTGAGATACGATGCCCCCTTGAACTCCTCGAAGACCGGGAAGTGCGGCGACGAGTGACGAACGGAACGGCGGGACTCCGGCGCATCTTCGACCATCATCAGCCAGCCGACGAAGGGTCGTGGCTGCTTGCCGAATGCATCTTCCCGGTAGGCTGTCCAGAGATCATGTGCCGTTCCGATGGCTTCCTCGGTGCGGTTGTTGAAATTGTTTCTGAACGATGGGCCGACGTGGCTTTTCAGCTCGATGGCTGCGATCAGCTCGCCCTTGTAGATCACTAATAAGTCCCACAGCTTTGTCGGGCGGAAGTAGCCGGGCAGGGTCAGCATCGCCCGGCTTTGGTGAATCTCGGCGTGGGCAAGACCATTGGCCTTGATGACATCGAGCACCAAGGCCAAGAATCCATCCATGTTCTTGCCACCTGTGACGCCAGCGCGTTCACCTTGGTCGGCCTTGCCTGACTCAATCTGCTTTTGCCGTGCAGCTTCGCGGTTACCCCAAAACGCCTTTACGGCGTCGCGGGCCTTCTGTTCGTAATCGACAAGATCAAGTGCCATTTATTCTCCATTGCCCCCAAGGGCAGATCGTTCTTCATGGCTCAGCCCGTAGAGATTGAACACAGCCCGGTTGCAGGCTTGCACGTCCCGGTTGATGGCTGCCTCAGCCAGGTCGCGGCGTAGCGGTTCAGGCACATCTGCCCAGTGTGGGATACGGATGCGGCGCAGGTATTGCGCTTGGAAGCGCAAGAAGCCACCTCGCATCTTCGTTGAGTACGTGGCCACGAACAGGCGCGACACAGCGGACAGCAGCACAGCCTGCAAGGCCCGCAAATTCCAGTCGTCCGAGGTGACGTAGTAGAGGTTGTGGCTTGGATACAGCTCGCCGCCCTCGAAAACAATGTGCGACTCACCCTTGATGTCAGGGATCAACAGCTTGGGCCTCGCAGCCAGCGCCGGGGTAATGCGGTCAATCGTGCGATACCAGTTGGCAGGAGCCTTCGTCGCGCAACGTCGACCGGCAATCACATCCCGGCGAGCCTCAAGGTAGCTGCGCAGACGCGGATATTCACCAAGATCGACCAGCCCCCCAGACTCGGCGAAGGGGTTGATGACCCCCTGACCACGCCACTGCACCTCGCCGGTCATGATGTCTTTGGTTGTCACCAGCGGCAGCTTTCGATCAGGCTCGACGTCCAGCGACTCGAAGTCGCCGATGAATGCCCTGTCAGCGCCGGTCGCAACACCAATGCCAACCTTGCACCCAGCCTCTTCCAGCAGTGGGAACGCGCCCTCCAGACGGCGAATAAGCGCCATCTGGTCAGAAGACTCCAGCAGCCACGGCTCCGCACCATTGGTCACACGAGCGAGTTCCCGCACCGGGCCAGCATCGTTCGGAAGTGTCTGTGCCGACAGCAGACCAGCCAGCGTGGTCAGCGTGGCCCGGTCTATGGACGGGCGGTGTGCGATGCGCGTCGCCCCGAACCCGTTACGGCTGATGATGGTGATGGCCGGATAGGCGATTACATCGGAATGGAAGGCCGGTGTATCCACCATATCGACATAGACTTTCAGGTGGAACCGTTCGGCAACAAGGCTACGCAGTGGCCCACCGTAGCGGTTCTTCATCCAGCGATCCGCGCAGATAAAGCCCAGATTGCCGCCAGCAGACAATGCCGTCAGCGACCGCTCGATGAAGGGAATGTAGATGTCCGCCCGGTCATACATCGTCTGATAGCGGCTGCGGTACTCGACCAGCAACGGGGCCGGAATCAGCTCAGGTCGAACGTAGGGAGGATTGCCCACCACGAAATCGAACTGGCCCTCCAGCGGAGACAGCAGGAAGTCACCCTGCGACAGCCAGCGGTCAGCCAAGGCCGTCGCAGCATTCGCCGACAGCCCCTCACGCTTGAGCAGCGCGACAACGGCAGCGTAGGTGCTGCGGAAGGTGTCGTGGTGCAACTCCACCGCCCGGATGGCGTCGCCCAAATCATCGACCGCAGTACCATTGGGCCTTGCTGCTCTCCATGCATTCAGCAGCCGCTGAATGATCGGCAGCAAGAAGTCCCCACCACCGAACGACGGTTCCAAAAGCCGCTTTTCGTGCAGCGGTTGATCCTCGGTATAGCCAGCCAGGTCGAGGATGAAATCGACCACCTCAGAGCGCGTGAAAATAGCCCCTCGAGCCTCGAGCCCCCCTTCTGTTGCCAACGCCTCGGTCGCGGCCATGACAGGGCATACAGCAGCGGCAACAGGCTTATGAGCAACACTTGGCGCAAATGCCATGAATGACGACCTCACTAAATCATCGGCGATGCGCCGCGCTCTGGGCGCACCGCACCAACGTGCTTGTAAATGGTGGCGCGTGAAACGCCATAGCGTTTCGCCACGTCGGCGACCTGAATATCAGGATCACGCAAAAGCGCCTTGATCTCACGGACTTGCTTGGCGTCCAGCGCGGGCTTTCGCCCGCCCTTGCGACCACGAGCACGAGCAGCAGCCAAGCCTGCTTGAGTCCGCTCCCGAATCAGATTCCGCTCGAACTCGGCCAAGGCGGAGAACAAGTGGAAAGTCAGCTTCCCAGTTGCACTGGCAGTTTCGATCCGTTCCGTGACGCTCTCGAAGCCAACACCGCGCTGCTCCAACTCCCCCACGATGCGAACCAGATCGGGGAGCGAACGGCCTAACCGATCCAGACGCCAGACCACCAACGTGTCTCCCGCACTCAGGGCGCGAAGACAGTAATCCAGAGCAGGCCGATCAGCAGACTTCCCGCTGACCTTCTCTTCGTAGATGTCGGCACACCCGGCACGGGTCAAAGCATCCCGTTGTAGGTCGAGCCGCTGGTCATCCGTTGAAACGCGGGCATAACCAAGACGCTTTCCCATACCTTTACCAAGCGTAGATAAACAGACGAATATTTTTACACATAAAGGCCGATTCCACACGGGCTTTATGGCCGCTACTCGGATGCCTGAGAAACCACCGTTTTATGAACACTCGCCGGGCACGATGAAACACCAACAAATCCCGCTCACTGCCTGCCCTGCCACGCCTTCACGGCCTCGGCCTGCGTTGCATCCAGCCGTGGCAGGGCACGGTCTATCAGGTCATGGACGGCCTGCTTGTCGATCTCGCCGGGCATCCAGTCATCCAGCGCCACAAAGTCCGGCGACAAGCCACGCATCGCGGCCGCCAGTACCAAATCGGCACATGCACGAGCATGGCTGGCCGCGTAGGCGGTGCCGCCCTCGAACCTGATTCCCAGCGTTCGCAAAAGCTCGCTGGCCTCGTAGATACCAGCGTCCCCGAGTAGGGCGGTTGTGTCGGTCAGACACCCTGCGCCCGAAATGAACGAGCGCGAACGGTGCCGCCGCTCGCGCTCGAAGGTCTGCCAAAAGTGCCAATCGCCCGTTCCGGTCGCTGACGGCAGATTCAGCGCCGCCATGCCGCCGATGTAGCGCAGCGGACGCAGAGAAGTTGCCGGGATCACGCCATGTCCTCGCGGGCGTTGCGAAACTGGCCCATTGCCTCGGTTAGCCAGTAGGCCGCCTGATACTGCGGCCACGCTGCAAACTCGGGGTCGGCTGCGCGATGCTGGACACGCTCATAGAGCGTGCGCACACGATCAGCGACGGGGCCGCCCGGCTGCTCGATGATGGCGTGCAGCAGCCCGGCAAATGCCCCGCGGTCACCGCGATTGATGATCTCGTCGATGCCTGCGAGTGACCCCAGCGGATCGCCGGAAAGTCTAGCTGACTCCATCAGCCCCCCTGCCGCATCCGCTGAAAAATGGCGATGCGCTGGCCGGTCGATGGGGCACTGTCCCCCTCTCGCCAGTCAGGCATTTGCACGTCATCAGCACTGATGCCCGCTGCCAGCAGCAACTCGGCCAGCGCCACCGCGTCGTGATGACTCACCACACGCCCGTCGCTGAGGTGTGCAATGAGTTGCCCGCTCTCGCTGGTAATCGTCACCCCGGAATCGAACTCCCCGGCCCAGCCTGCCGCCGCTATCTTTTCCATGTCCTCAATCGACATGGGTGTCCCCGGCTGCGCCTTGCCATCGAGGGCATGGATAAAGCCGTCGATGGTGCCGGTTGCCTCGCCCTCGGCCCCCAACTGTCGATCCATCGCTCGGCAGACCCAGCGCACAAAAGCCTCCCAGCCTTCCCGTGTGATGACGTCGCGCCCCTCATGCTGGAAAAAATACTGATCGCGCTCAGTCGTCGGCCATGTCCACCGCAGCAATCGCTGCCGCAACTCAAACGGCACACGATCCACATACACGCCATCCCTGTCGCCAAACTCGTGAAAGTAGGCTGTCCGCGAAAACAGGAGAAATTGCAGGCTGTTGAGTTTGTCGATTGTCATGTCAGTCATACCGCCTTGTCACCCAAATGGGCAGCTCCAGCGGCAGGCTGACTTCGCCACGCTCGCGGGCCTGCAACTGCGCCCGCGCCCATTGGCCGTCTCGCTCCATCTCCGCCCGCAAAGGCAGAGGATAGGCGTCCTCGAACTGCTCCCGGTCGAACGTCAGCCCGCCCACGTCGAGCCGTTCGGGCATTGGCCGCTCATGGCCGCCCTCGCGCACCACCAGCACGCCGCCGCGCTGGATGATGTAGAGGGCGTCTGGGTCGGCATCCATGCGGGCAGGTGAAGCCATCACGAAGTCAGCTCGGTTCTCATCGAACGTCCAGATTCTCATGTGCCACTCCCCTTGATCGGCAGAAGATGGCGGCGGGAATGTGGCGGTATTGTGGTGATGTGCCACGGTGTCGCCACCATGCTCACACACAGCCGCCACAGTATTACCACTGTCCTACCAACATCCCGCCACCATCGTTCCACCATGTCACCACCTTGTTACCGCCATCATTGACACCATGCCGCCACCGTCCTTCCACACTGTCACCACCATTGCCCCGCGCAGTCAGAGCGGCGGCGCAGCATCGGGATAGTCTTCCTGCTGCGATTTCGGGTCGGCATCCTTCGTGGCCTGTTCTTGCATGTTCCGCCGATCTTGCGCGGCCATACCGTTCGCGCAGGCGTGGGCGAACATGTCCGGCGTCATCCCCTGATCTTCGGCGGTATCCATGTACGCCACGAACTGCGCCTTGAGTCCAGCCAGAGGGGCAGTCAGTTCGGTCAAGCTGAGGCCGTAGTCAAACTGGGCGGCTTGCATGAATGCACGCTCGAACACAGCCCAGCGAGGGTCATCATTGCTGCATTCCGGCTGGGCCGCATCAGCCTCCTGTGCAGCGCGCAACTCAGCCAAGCGGCGCTCCAGGTCGGCCAGCGATTCCTCAACACGCTTGCGCTCACGCCCGAGCCTGTGCTCGGCGTTCCGGGCAAGGATGGCGCGGTTCAGGTTTCCCCAATAAGTGTCGATCCCCTGACGCTCTAATGCAGTAGCAGCGGCGCCGATGTGCACACCGGGCTGGCGATCAAGCTCTTCGGCGGCGGCCGTGTCGCCGCGTTCCAGCGCAACCTCCCGCTGCACTGACAGCGTGCGGTGGTCCCACCGTTCATCCAGACCAGCCAGCTCCATGTGCTTGTTGCCAATCAGCGCCCATTGTTCGCGCCAGTAGCGGAGCGTTTTCGGCCCTAGCTTGCGGTCAATGAACTCTCTCCCTTTGATCTTGGAGAAGCCATCTGACGTCAGTTCCCGCGTCGCCATCAGCAGGTGCGCGTGACTTCCTACGACGCCTTTCGCGGAGCCATCCCACGTTTTCGGATCGTCGCCGTGAATGGCAAAGTCCACAGGCAGCCCGTGCCGGTCGGCAACGCTTTGGGCAAGGTCGCGCACCAGGGCGATTTCCTGCTCCGGGGTGAGGTGATGCGGCAGGGCAACGATGAACTCGTGCGCCAGCCGCGCATCCTTCCGCACCTCTGCTGCCTCCACCGCATTCCACAGCGCCTCGCGGTGGTTGGCCCATGACGGCGCACCGGGTGGCAGGATGATTTCCGTGTGACCGACCCGGCACTTGCGCGTGTAGTCATGAACTTCGCCGGTGCGGTAGTCCGTCACGATGGAGCCACTGCGGTAGGCGATGGCGGCAGTCGCCGAAAATCCGTGCCCCTGCTTGGCGGCGTCCCGCTTCTTTCCTTTGCTGCCGCCATCGCGGCTGATGTAGTTCAGCTCCAGCCGGTACATGCCACCACCTCCATTGAAAACCCGTTGGCACCGCTTCCCTCGCTGAATGCAGCTTGAAGGGGGTCAAGGGGCACAGCCCCTTGCGCAGGCGTCGCGCAGCGATGCGTAACTGCGCTGTTGCGGCTGGCGCAACAGATGAAAACCACCACCATCTTGGCCCCATGCGAGGCGCACGAGACACGCGAAGATGATACCGCCAAGGTGCGTTTTTGTCCTCATTAAATAACATTTATTGGCAGCACCACTGTAAGTTGAAAACCCAATGGCGGCACGTCCGCAGTTGCTCGCACGCGACGAGCATCAAAAAATAATTTACATGCCGGAATGGACTATAGTCCCTGCAAATAAAGGTCTATAAGCACAATCGCTGATTGATTCAGGGGCGCTTCGAGAGGCGTTTTGCATGGAGCATAGACCATGATCCGAGCGCAGCGGCACATCTTGACGCAACGCTATTGCTAACTGATAGTTTGCTTTGAGACATGCCAAATGGAGCAGAGCAAAAGTGCAGCAAGCAGAGGAGCAGAAGCGCGGCAGGGGAAGGCGTCCGGCAAGCGAGCTGGAAGAGAAGCGCGAGCGCGAAATCGCCGCATTGGCAGCGGCAGTGGCGAAACAGCAGCAGCGGCTTGAAGAGCTGAAAGAGGCTCAGCGGAAGGCCCAGAAGTCTGCGCGGCGCACCTACCTGAATCAGCGCAAGTTCGCGGTCGGTGGTCTCGCACAGATAGCCGGGCTACTGGAGGCCGACCCCGGTTTCGTGCTCGGCCTCATGCTCGAAGCGGCGGAACAGCGCGACCGCGATGGCACTTGGCCCAGCGCGGTATTCGAGAAATACAAGCGACGAGGTGATGAGGTACTGGCCGCCCGTGCCGCCGCCCGCAAGGGCCGCAAGCAGACCGATGACGACGATGAAGACGACACTGGAGTCGAGGCCGTTGTCGCGCCATCTCAGGAATCCCGCTATCAGGAAGGAGCATCCTAAATGGCCGCCGCCATGCCTTTCTCACCGTGCGAAGATGCCACGTCTTGCACAGATCACTCCGTTGATATGCTGCGGTCGATCTTCGGCCCGGTCATTGATGCGCTAGTAACTGGAGCAGACCCGGATACCGTCAGCGCCGCGAGCAACGTGATCGCGACGATGATGTCGTTTTTCAACTCCGCCATCCTGATCGTTGGCACGCTCATTGTCAGCTACGTCGCGGCAATGGGCACAATCAACACAGCCAACGATGGCGAGGCAATGGGGCGCAACTGGTCGTCGCTCTGGACGCCCGTGCGGATCGTGGCCGGTGGCGCAGTTCTGCTGCCGACAGCTAGCGGCTACAGTTTCATCCAGCTCGTGGTGCTGATGTTCGCGCTGTGGGGCGTCGGGTTCGCCAATGGCACCTACAAGACGGGCATGGCAATTGGCGTCCTAAGCCCGGATGGTGTCGTTCAAGGCGTGAATGACCCCGGCTCGTTCTACGGACTGCGCGACCTCGGAAAGCAGTACCTCGCCGCTTCCTATTGTGCCCGCGCTGCAAACCAGATTTATCCGGGAGCACAGGTCAGTGCGGCACCCAGCGCCGACAAGACCACCACGAATGGCGGGCGTACCGAATATCTCTTCCAGATCAAGGATCGGAACGCCACGACGAATTTGGGTGGCGGAGAACCGCTGTGCGGAACCGTCAGTATCAGCCAATACACCGCCCAGCCCGCAAAAGACGCAACCGGCATTGAGGCAGCACTGGAGCAGCTCCGCGTGGCGGCGCAGAACGCCAAGATTCAGGCCGCAACCAAACTCATGACCGATCTGGAAGCATGGGTGAATACCTGGCCGGATGACATCTCGGGCGATTGGTCGAACGTGGATTCAGCCAAGTTCAACGAACTGGTGAATAGCGCGGAAACCCAAGTCGCGGCAGCCCTCATGGCTGTACTGAGCGATACAACTGGCGTGAAATCCGGGTTCCAGTCGCTGGCCACGTCTCTGACCAGTGAGGGTTGGGCGATGAGTGGCGGCTGGCATCAGCGCGTGGGCGAGGTGCGGGGACGCATTGCTGCAATCACGTCCGAATCGGTTGGCTCCGTCAGCGCCCCATCGCTGTCCGCGCTGCCCGCCGATGCAGCGGCCAGCCGTCTCATTGGCAGCGTGACGACGGTCACCGAGGCGATCAGCAAGAAATCGGAGGCCAAGGGGAACTACAAGGCACCGACCAGCGGCCCCGGCGACCTCACCAGCGTCATCCCGAAGGACGCGCAGAGCGACATCAACATCGGCAGCATCAATGCCGACTTCGACGCCAAAGTCAGCCTCTGGATCAACTCCATGATGGAGTCGATGGTTGAGATGGCAACCGGCGCGAACAGCTCCGGCACCACGCCTCTCTGCGGCACCGCAGGCCAGATGGGCGGCTCTCTCAACCGGATGAAGTGCATCGGTGACTACCTAACAGCCGCCCGCGCCGGAATCGGTGCAGCAGACGTGGCGATCAAAACAGGAGCCACCGCGCTGCGCGTAGTCGCTGGCACGCTGTCCTCGGTCAAGGGTGTCGGCACCGGCCTCGATCTCGACAAGGTGGTAACGCCAATCTGGGATTGGGTGATCGAAGTGCCGGTCAAGCAGCTTGCCATGATGGCTACGTACATCGAGCCGATGGCCTTCTACTTCGGCGTCTTCCTGCCAAGCCTGCCCTACGTGATCTTCATGACGGTGGTGGTTGGCTGGATTCTCGCGGTGCTCCAGTCCCTGATTGCAGCGCCGCTCTGGGCAGTCATGCACATGACGCCTGACCGCACCTTTGTAGGAAGCCAGTCGCAGGGCTACCTACTGCTGCTGTCGTTGTTTGCCCGCCCGGCGCTGGCAGTGGTTGGTCTATTCGCTGCCATGCTCGTGTCCGACCCGATCATCAACTTCATCGCCAAAGGCTTCTTCGCGATGCGTGGGGCCGTCGTCACATCAACCGGTACTGTCGGTGCAATTGCCTCATTCCTGAGCTTTGCATGGTGGTTTATGGTCTTCGGCCTGACGCTCCTGCCGGTGCTCTACATGATCTTCGGCCTGCCGCAAATCCTGCCGGATCATGTGCTGCGTTGGATCGGTGCTGGCGTCAGTGACCTCGGCGAGACGCAAGCAGTCGGGCAGATGCGCAGCGGCATGGCACACGCCGCGTCCAGTGGTGCGCTGCCCAGTGGCGGCAACAGCCCATCCCGGCGAATCGGGGGTGACGGCGGATTGCTCCCCGGTGACGGCAATGGCGGCACACCACCCACTGGCAATGGCGGTGGCACTCGCGGCACTGCAACGCCTAAGCGGGCGTTGCTGAGTGCAGGCGACCAAGGTGTCGCTCCATCCGCTCCCGACTCACCCGCTCCGGCCCCTCAGCCCGACAGCCGTTCTGGTCGGCAAAAGGTCAGCGATGCCGCAGGCGTCGGACTGGGCCGAGCTGTTACCGGTGCAGCGGGAGCTACCGCCCGCAGCGCAGGCCGTGTTGCTGATGCAGCGATCTCGACTGGCAGCGCCGGCGTTGCCGCGTACCGAGACGCCAGCGAAAGCGGTGAAAGTCTTGGTCAGCGCATTCGGGCCGGGCTGGTTGGCTCCGGTGCAGCCGCCGTCGCTGGCTTTAGCGGTGCAGCTTCCGCATCCGCCAATGATTACGCCGCATCTGGCCGCACAGCTCTTACCGAAGGCAAGGCCGCTTACTCCGAGGGAGCCGACGCCCGCATTGCGGCCTACAAGGAGTCGCTGCGCGGGAAACCCGTTAGCACCGGCAGCGAAGTCGTTACCGACTCGGGCGGCATCGACCAGTCCTATGACAGCCGCTACTCCCCGCCACCGACCGATACCGATAACGGCGAAACCTCGCCGGACAAGGAGTGATGACCATGTACAAAACCGACGAGGCATTCACCGCCGAAAGCCATGGATTGGTCGTAGGCAAGGCTTACGGCCTCCGCCAAGGCTACGACGAGGGCTGGAATGCCGCTATCGCTCACGTGCAGCCTCAGCACGACGCCGCACTCCGCGAGCAACGCGAGCTGGCCTATGCGCTAAACGCATTGTCGGTCATCGCCTATTCCGCGCTGGCTGCCCTCAAGGCAGCTCCAGAGCAGCATCGTCTCGCGGTCACCGACATCTACGCCAAAGAAGTGAATCGGTTGATGAAGGCTGGCCAGAACGCCCCCGGCGCGATCCGTGCCGTGCCGCACACCGACCCCGCCTTGCTCGCTCGGGAACACGACATCGCCAACCTGGTGCGGCAATGGTTTGAGCAATCGCTGGCTCTGGCGAAGCAGCAGCAACGCTCCAAAGACAACTCCCCCAGCCCATGAAGGAGGGCCATATGGACATGATCGACACCACCGTTCCCGCCGCCGTGCTGGCCATCCTGCTGTCTGTCGCGGACACCGTGTTGGCCCAGCGCAAACGCCGCAAACACTCCCGGAGGGCTCGCGCATGAAGTTCATCAGTGGCGCGAAGCGCGCGGCCAAATTCACCTTGGTGGACATGCCGCTATCAATCCTTGGCTGGCGTCAGCTCAAGGCGAACCACGGATTCATCAGCAATCTGTGGCACACCCTGCGCAATCCACGCTGTCCCGAATGTGGCTGCGGCGTCATGCACCTGCCTGCCGACGCTCAGCCCGATGACAACACGCTTTATGGCTGGGAGTGTTCCGCCAAGTGCGGTTTCGGCGTGTTCGCCCCGAACGACCAGATCGAGATTCGCCGCATCGTCGAGGCCCGCATAGCTGAGCGAGGAAAACAGCGCCTTGCCTTCCTCGGCGACCCCGAGCGGAACAAGCTCATCAGGAGCCACCTATGGAAGTCTCGCGCCTACTGGGCCGTCGTCTTGCTTGCGTTCCTGATGGCCGCTTGGCAACTCGCAATAGGCGCTCCCGTGGTGGTCGTCTTGAGCGTGCTAGCGATCACCTTGGCGGCCTCCAGCAATGCGATCCGCTGGGGCTATCGAGCGTGGCAGGTGCGCACAGGCACGCTGTTTGTCCCCGGCGCATTCAGCCGCTATGTGCGCGACATGCTGTGGATTCGGAGGGTGCAGTAATGACCTCGATCCTGCGCACTATCTTGCATCGCCTTGGCCGCGAGCGAATCACCGCGATCTGTTGCGTACTCGGCACCTGCCTCGCGCTCTGGGTGGAAAGGGACGTGCTGATTAACGGGCGTCCTGCCGAGCAGCTCGGAACCATCGCCCTCGCCATCGTTGTCCCGATCCTGTACCTGACGCCGCTGGTCTGGCTCGTTTACCGCTACCTCGTGAGGCCTGCCCATGAAAACCGCTGACAGCTATCTCGTACTGCGCGTCTCGTGGCTGCGCGAGCACGATCAGGTCATCGCCGAGCTGGTTGAGCTGTGGCTCGACCGGCAGGCCAAGCAGCAGCCCGAACCCAAGCCCATGCGCATCAGGGCACAGCACAACAGCAACATCAGGATCAGGAGCCATGCCCATGCGTAACAAGCTCACCCCTGTGGCCGCATTGGTCGGCCACATCGTCCGCAGCAATACCCTGTTCGCCCTCGGCATTGCCGTGGGCGTGTCGGTGATGTTCGCCGGGTACGCCGTGTCGGCGGTCAGCTCGGGCAGCGGCAGCATCCTCGGCAACGCCAGCAGCCAGTTGCTCTCTCAACAGACCTCGGTGGTTGCGGATAGCATCAAGGCCGACGCCGAAGCGTGCGCCGCAGGCACCTTGGACGGCAGCATCGGCCACTCGATCAAGCAGGCCATGCAGATTCACCAGACGATTGCCGCCGCGCCGGTCAACGTCGAATCCCTGTTTGACGTGAACAGCGACTGCTTTTCCGGGCTGAGCCAAATCTACGACCTGTCGTTTTCGATCCCGAGCCTTGCGAGCATCGTCGGCGCTGCCAGCGATGCCGTGATGAAGTACGCCCAGAAGAAGGTCTGCACAGCGGTCAATCAGGTGTCCGGCCTCGTCACCTCGCCGATCAATCAAGCTATCGACAAGATCAACGGCATGGGCGCGTTCGGCGACCTCAACGGGCTGACCAATGGCCTGATGCAGCAGGGCCTGAGCCACATCGACCCCAATATCGCAGCCGGTTACAGCAACAACCAGAGCGGTGGCACCTACACCGTGGGCACCAACCCGTTCGGCAGTTCGCAGGTCGATTTCGGCGGCTCCACTGGCGCGAATGGGAACATGGGCAGCACCAACGCCCAAATCAACTCGCTCAACCAGCAGATCGCCAACGTGCAGGCGCAGGTCGGTCCGGCGCAGTACCAGCTCCAGCAGGCCCAGCAGCATCTCTCGAACTGCCAAGCCTACCAGTACAACAACTGCACCTCGTATCAGCAGCAGGTCGCTAACGCCCAGAACACCCTCAACAACCTGAATGGGCAGCTCGCGGCCCTGCAAACGCAGTTGGGCAACACCACGCCGAGCATCTATGGCACCCAGACTGCGAGCACGAAGAGCACCACGGCCACCGCGCAGAAGCCCGCAGCATCGGACAGCAGCAGCTTCATCCAGTCCATCGGCAACCTGTTTAACTGAGATGGAGCAGAGTCCATGTTGAAAACGATTACCACCACCCTCCTGACCTTGAGCATGGTCGGCGCTGCCCATGCTCAGATGCCCGTCCCGCTGCTCGACAACGAGCCAGCCGCACCCAGCGCGGCACTCTGGGCCGTGGCTGGGCCGATGCTGCAAGCGGCGCTGGAATGCCGCGAAGACCTGCCTGACCATCCGACCACCCGCGCCCTGCTGCCGCGCAAACCGGCAGGCGAGGAACAGCACTACCGGCTCACGCCGCCCAGCGGATTCCGCGTTTTCGGCCTGCCAGTGGCCGAGATTGAGGTCTGGGTCGATGACGGCAGCGGCGAACTTGGCCACGGCTACACCTCACACATCCGGGGCAGGACACTGGCCGAAGTTGCCAAGGCGGCCAAGCTGAACAAGGGCAAGAGCTTCCACAACCGGAAAACGTCGATGGGTGGCTTAATGGCCGATCAGCCGTTCGGGCCGGAATCGGTGCAACTGACGTGCACCATTGACGGCAGCTACGCCACCCATGAAAACGAGTACCGGGAGCCATGATGCACAAGCTGCTTGCTCTGGCCACACTGGTGGCCGTGACTCCGGCACTGGCCGATACCTGCATGGTGTCCCCCACCGAAAAGCAAACCGTCTCCGGGCGCTTCGGCAAATTCCGGGGTGGAGGTGCGGGGAACTTCGGCAGCGCGAACCAGAAGCCGCACATGCACGATGGTCTGGATTTCTCGACCAGCGGCGCATCGCAGCCCCTGTACGCCACCACGGACGGCAAGATCACCTTCATCGGCAACCGGCGTTCGGCGGGCAACGCGATCCTCATCGAGCGCAGCAATGGCGACGTGGTGGCGTACTACCACATGAGCGGCTTTGCCACCGGCCTGAAACAGGGCATGGAGGTCAAAGCCGGGCGGTACATTGGCCTGTCCGGGAACACACCCAGCGACGCGATGGTGAAGCACCTGCACTTCACCTACGGCACCGCGCAGAAAGATGAGGCCCGCGCCAAGGCTTTTACTCAGAGCGCATCGAAAGGCACCTTCAACCCCGGCCAACTCCCGTCCGCCTTCAACCAGCAACAGGGGATCGGCTGGAAGACCGACCCAGCCCCGTATTTCTGCGCGACTTTCCCGATCCAAGACGGCAATCCGCAGCACTACCCGATTTTGGGCAAGGACACTAAGGAGCAGCACGCCATCCTGTTCGGCAACGTCCCTCCGGGCGGCGTGGCTCCGAACGTCAAGTTCGAGCCAGCACAAGTCGCGGCGGCGAATGCGGACGCGGCGCTGGCCGCTGCCGAGGGCAAGTCTCCCGCCGAGTGGCTGTCTGACAAGGATGGCTACGGCTCGCTACCGACCGCGCCCATCGGCGGCTATCAGACGATGAGCACCCAAGAGATGCTGCTGACTGAGGCGGCGCGTCGGCTCAGCGACGCCGAGTGGAATAACAACGTCACCAAGGTATCCAGCCGGGCGCTCTGGTCGGATTACGCCCATGCCGTTGGCGTCAGCAACTACTTGGCTGAGGCGATCTACCGCAAGAAGGAGCGTGTCGAAGCTCTGCTGGCCACCTACACGTCGCAGAAGACCGAGCGGCTGCGCAAGCAGACTGCCACAGCACATGATCGGGCGCAGCGCGGCGGCGTGTCGCGCAGCATCCAATAGCGGAGGAAGGCAACATGTTTGTGTTTCTACATCCAGACGTGATGGAACGTCTCTGCATGGAGAAGGAAGAACGGCAGAGGTTTGTCCAGGCCATGCGCTCGTGCCCCGGCGTGATCTTGGAGTTGCTGCCGTTCGCGCCCCGAAAACGCAGGCCAGAACCTCGAATCGTGCTGATTCCGTCTAGTTGCCGACGGCAGCGGGAATACCGCCGCGAGGAGCTGGTCATCTACTGCGACCGATGTTGCCGGCTCCCTGATTCCGCACAAATCTGGCGTCGTTAAACGGCGTCGTCGA
>ERZ761602.2685-NODE-2685-length-27047-cov-9.513671_pt1 | contig 27047 bp, 28 predicted proteins | sample MGYA00512165_ERZ761602 | MGnify/ENA primary metagenome ERZ761602 (study PRJEB28899, sample SAMN02445085) | bioreactor sludge metagenome | biome: EBPR sludge; isolation source: Thorneside wastewater treatment plant | place: Australia: Brisbane, Thorneside...
ATCCGGGTCCTGCGGACCCACCTTCTCCCCGCTTGCGGGGAGAAGGAATCAAGACACGGCTCCCCGCTTGCGGGGAGAAGGAACCAAACACGGGGGAGCACGTGCCGCCCGGATCAAGGCGCCTGCAGCAGCACCAGCACTGCGCCGGTACCTCCGTCCTGCGGTCGCGCTGAAGTGAAACCGATGACGTCGGCACGCTGGCGCAGGACGCGGTCGGTCATCGCCTTGATCACGCTGCCCTGATCCATCCCGCGTGCCTTGCCGTGGATCACACGCACGCAGCGACGGCGGTCGCGCCGGCATTCGGCGACAAAGGCACCCAGCATTGCGCGCGCCTGTTGCAGGCGCAGGTGATGCAGGTCGAGTTCCGCCTCGATCACGAACTGGCCGCGTCGCAACTGGCGCAGCAGCTTGGGTGGATAACCGTCCTGCAGGTGGGCGAGTACCTCACCACTGGCCAATCCGACGAGCGCCAGATCGTCGCTCAGCAACTCGCGCAGCACCTGGCGTTCGTCGGCCTGCGACTGCATCGGTTCAGGCTCAAGGACTGGTCGCGTGGCGCGCAATCGGTCCGGATCGGCCGATAGTAGTCGCACCGGCCCTACCGCTTCGCGAAACAACGCGGCATCGTCCGGATTGGCAGAGACAGGAGGGCGATGGCGCTTGGAACTCATCCGGCGGAGCGCCTCAGTAGGGGTGGCGTTGCTATTATCACGGGCTGACCTTCGAGAGTATGTATGCACGTCCTGATCAGCAACGATGATGGTGTTGATGCCCCGGGAATCCAGATCCTGGCCGAACACATGGCGGCCCTGGGTCGGGTCAGCGTGGTCGCGCCGGATCGAGACCGCAGTGGCGCCAGCAACTCGCTGACCCTGGACCAGCCGATTCGGGTGACTTCACTCGGCCCCGATCGCTATCGGGTGGCGGGCACACCGACGGACTGTGTGCACCTGGCACTGGCCGGCTTGCTCGATTGCGAACCTGCGATCGTCGTTTCCGGCATCAACAATTCCGCCAACCTGGGCGACGACGTGCTTTATTCAGGCACCGTGGCTGCGGCCATGGAGGGTCGTTTTCTTGGCCTGCCGGCGATCGCCGTATCGCTGGTGAGCCGCGATCATCAGGCGCTGAATTACGCCTCGGCGGCGCGTGCCGCCGTGCGCCTGGTCGCGCGCCTGCTGGAGGACCCGCTTCCGGCGGACACCATCCTCAACGTCAACGTGCCGGACCGGCCCTGGGACGAGATCCGTGGATTCGAAGTAACGCGCCTCGGTCACCGGCATCGTTCCGAGCCTTGCATCGCCCAGACCGATCCACGCGGCCGCCCGATCTACTGGATCGGACCGGCCGGTGCGGAGCAGGATGCCGGGCCCGGAACCGACTTTCATGCCGTACGCGCGGGCTTCATCTCGATCACGCCGATCACCGTCGACCTGACGCGTTACACCGCGCTCGACAAGGTGGCGAGCTGGGTGGCGACGCTCAAATGACCCGCTATCTGGCGCCATCGCCAATCGAGGCCCAGGGCAAGGGCATGACTTCGCAGCGCGCGCGCGACCGACTGGTCGAGCGCCTGAAGGCACAAGGCGTCGTCGATGCCCGCGTGCTCGAGGTCATCGGCCGTGTGCCGAGGCATCTGTTTGTCGACGAGGCGCTGGCCAGTCGCGCCTACGAGGACACGGCATTGCCGATCGGACTCGGCCAGACCATCTCGCAACCCTTTGTGGTGGCGCTGATGACCGCGGCGTTGATTCGCGACCGGATTCCGACCAGGGCGCTCGAGATCGGCACCGGCTCGGGCTATCAGGCGGCGATCCTGGCGCAGTTGCTGCCCGAAGTGCATACGGTCGAACGCATCGACGAGTTGCTGCGACAGGCACGCAAACGCTTTCGCCAACTCGGCTACAAGAACATCCGGTCGAAACACGACGACGGTAACATCGGCTGGCGCGAACACGCACCTTTCGACGCGCTGATCGTGACCGCGGCACGCGAGGCGCTGGAACCCGAACTGCTGGCTCAGGTTGCAGTGGGCGGCGTCGCGGTAGCGCCACTTGGGCCGGCCGGGCAGCAGACATTGGTACGCATGGTTCGGGGGAATGACGGATGGTCGCGGGAAAATCTGGGCGCGGTGAGTTTTGTGCCGCTGGTTCGGGGTGTGTTGTGATCAGGTTGGCCCGCCTGACAACCTTGAGCGCAGCGTTGGCGCTGGCTGCCTGTACGCAGACGGTAATGGTGCAGCCGGCCAATCAGGATCTGCCACCGCCGGCGCCGCGCGACCAGGCGTCCGCCTCGGCACCGACGTACGTCGTGCAGCAGGGCGACACGCTGTACAAGATCTCGATGCAGTACGGCGTCGACTATCGCGAACTGGCCAGCTGGAACAGCATCAGCGCGCCTTACACGATTTATCCAAAGCAGACGCTGCGCGTTGGGCCGGGGAGTGCTCAGGCCACTGCGCCGGCACAAACCGCGGTGGTTGCGACCACCGCCGCGCCAACGACTCCGCGCCCGTCTGCGGCTGGCAGCGAACGCGTGGGTTCAGCGGTAGCTGCCTCGGGCGTGCAATCAAATCCAGCGCAAGCTACGCGTGGCGAAGGTTATGACGCCGAGCTCGGTGTCACGCTTCCGGCCGGGGCGCAACCCATCGGCGCGACAGCCGCTGCCGCCAGTTCCGCTGCCGCACCCGTGTTCGAGCCCGTTGCGACTGCGACAGCGCCTGCGAGCGCGGGCGCCCCGGCAACCACGGTGGAGTCCCTGCCCGAGGTGGCGCCGGCGCGTCCCGACACTACCGCGCCACTGCGAACCACACCGGCTGCGCCGGTCGCTGCAGCGGCGCCCGCTGCTGCACCCGCCGGCAGCGCGGACATCGCCGCCGCGAGGCCCAGCAGTGCTGGTTGGACCTGGCCGACGCCAGGCAAGGTGGTGGTGACCTACGCCAGCGGCGATCCCACCCGTCAGGGCATCGACATCGCCGGCGAACTCGGTCAGCCGGTGCGCGCCGCGCGCGATGGCGAGGTGGTCTACAGTGGTGCCGGCCTGATCGGTTATGGCGAACTGGTGATCATCAAACACTCGCCGGAGCTGCTTTCCGCCTATGGTCACAATCGCGTGCGACTGGTCAAGGAAGGCGACAAGGTCAAGTCCGGCCAGAAAATCGCCGAAATGGGCAAGAACGCCGCCAATCGTGTGCTGCTGCATTTCGAAGTACGCAAGAATGGCAAACCGGTGGATCCGCTGCCGCTGTTGCCGGCGCGCTGAACGAGACTCGGGCGACGGGCATTTGTAGGAGCGACGTACACCTCGCTCCTACATCAAGACGCCCGGCGCCAATCTTTGCATGAACATCTACACCAGCGACCAGTTCGTCCTGCCCTTGCCTGAAGGCCATCGCTTTCCGATGGCCAAGTACCGTCTGCTGCGCGAGCGCGTAGAGGCCAACCTGGCGCTGCTTGGCGCCCATCTGCATGAAGCGCCGTGGGCCGACGATGCTGCCGTGTTGCGCACCCACAGCGCCGATTACCTGGCCAAGGTGCGCGACGGAACACTCAGCGACGCCGAACAAAGACGCATCGGTTTCCCCTGGTCGCCGGCGATGGCCGAGCGTACGCGACGGGTCTCCGGCGCCAGCATGGCGGCGCTGGAAAGCGCCATCGCGGGCTGCGGCGTTGGCGTCAACCTGGCCGGTGGCACGCATCACGCCTTCGCTGATCACGGCGCCGGTTATTGCATCTTCAATGACAGCGTGATCGCCGCGCGCCACGTGCAGGCGATCGGGCTGGCGCAGCGCATTCTGGTGATCGATCTCGACGTGCATCAGGGCAACGGTACCGCCGCGATCTGTCGCGACGATGCCAGCATCTACACCTTCTCGATGCACGGCGCGCGAAACTATCCAGCGGTCAAACCACGCGGCGACCTCGACATCGACCTGCCCGACGGCACCAGCGATGCCGAGTATCTGCAACTGCTCGAGCGCAATCTCGCTTACGCCCAGGCGCGTTCACGGGCTGATGCGGCGATTTACCTCGCAGGTGCCGACCCCTATGCCGGCGACAAGCTCGGTTACCTGAATCTGAGCAAACATGGACTGCGCCGTCGCGATCAGATGGTGTTCGACCACTGTCGGCGTCAGGCACTGCCGGTTGCCGTCAGTATGGCTGGCGGATACGCGCCGGAGGTGACCGACATCGTCGACATTCACTACGCAACCATCGAATGCGCGGCGCAACTGGCGCTCACCCGGGGTTGGTATCCGCCGCAGAAACCGACGTCGGTCTTCGCTTGCATGGCTGCAGCGGAGGACTGACGTCGGAGCGACCTTGAGCGAGCCTGGAAGTCACGGCTCGCGACGCAAGGTCGCTCCCACGCACGCTTTACTGACGCGCCGGCTTGTCCTGGTTGTCCTCGACGACCGCACCCACCTCGACCCGACCGCGGTATGGCTCACGCCAGAGCTGGTCCTGCCACTCGAAATATCGCTCCGGCTGCCAGAACTTGTCGTTGTAGAACTGCTCGCCATCGAGCCGAATCCAGTTGCCGTTGCCGGGCAGCAGCACGGTCAGCGCGCCCTTGAATCCAGTGCGGCTGCCGGTGGTCTGGCGGCGTCCCTGGTCGATCTTGCGTTCCAGGCGTGGTTTGGCCACATCGTCGCCATACTCTGCGTAGATGTCCTTGCCGACGCTGAGCGCGCGCTCGCGTTCGCGCTCGTCGAGTGAACTCCAGTAGTGCTCGCGGATGGCGGTAAAGTCCTTGTAACCGCGCTCGGCAGCGAGGTCCATCCAGGCATAGGCGCGGGCGCGGTCGATGCTGGTGCCATCGCCGTTCCAGTACATTTCGGCGACCATCGCCTGCGAACCCTTGTCGGCGTAACGCGACGAACGGACGAAAGCGTCGAATGCCTTGTCGGGTCTGCCGGCCTCATAGCGTTCAAGGCCCACCTTGCGCCAGCGAAGATCCGGGTGATAACGCAAGAATCCCTCCGATGCCGCAGCCGAATGAGCGGCTTCCGGCGCGCTGTTTTGCGCGGCCAGTCGCGGCGCGACGCTTGCCAATGCGAGGGCCAGTGCGCTGATGACGAGTAGACGGTTGGACAAGGCTCGTTTCTCCAGTGTCGACAGGGGCGTGGGCTTCGGCAGTAAAGACGCTCCGATGTGCCCGCGGGTTGCAGAGTCGACCCTAGCGATGCATTCATTGACAATCGCGTGCCGGAAGATGGGGATTACTTCAAGCACCCTCACCCTGCAACTCCACCGGCTGCCTCAGAGCAGCAGCGGCCGCGCGGGCGCGCGGCCCTCCAAGAGCCTCACCAGCCCAAGCGCTCCTGGAGGGCGCCGCGCCTGCGGCGCCGCTGTGCGACCGGCTGCCTCAGAGCAGCAGCGGCCGCGCAGGCGCGCGGCCCTCCAAAAGCCACCGTCCTTCCGACGCGGCCGACGGGCTTGCGCGCGGCGTGCCGCCTCAGCGATTGGTCAGCTGAATCTCGATGCGCCGGTTGATCGTGTACGCCGCCGGGGTATCGGCCGGATCGAGCGGTCGAAACTCGCCGAAGCCGTTGGCGGCGAGGCGGTTGGCCTGGATGCCCGACACCACCAGATGTTTGACGATGGCGATCGCGCGCGCGGTGGAGAGCTCCCAGTTGGATGGAAAACGCGCCGTATTGATCGGCCGCTTGTCGGTGTGACCGTCGATGCGCAGCACCCAATCGATTTCCTTGGGAATCTCTGAGGTGACCTCGAGCAGCGTCTGCGCCAACTGATCCAGCTGTGCCTGTGCCCCCGGCGTCAGTTCATCGGTGCCGGAGGCGAACAGCAATTCGGAGGGTACGACGAAGCGGTCGCCGACGATCTGGATGTCAGCGCGATTACCGAGTACCTCGCGCAGGCGACCGAAGAAATCCGAACGGTAGCGCTGCAATTCGTTGACCTTGTTGGCCAGCGCCAGATTCAGCTCCTTGCCGAGTTCGTCGATGCGCAGATCCTTGGCCTTGCTCTGCGCCTTGGCCAGATCGAGCGACGCGGCGAGTTGGTCCAGTTGTGCGCGCAGCGCGGCGACCTGGCGATTGAGCAGTTCGACCTGCGCCGCCGATTTTGCCGACAGCTCGGTCTGCAACGCCAGCTTGTCCTGGTTCTCTTCCAGTTGCGCCAATCGCGACGCGATTTCGCTTTCCAACTGCTTTTTCAGCTCGGCCAGCGCATTGATGTCGGCAGTCAAGCGCGCGACTTCCGATTCACTGCCTTCCAGTTGCGCCTGGGTCTGCGTCAGCGTGGCGTTGGTCTGGTCCAGCGTCAGGCGCAGCGCATTGCGCTCATCGGTGGTGGTCGCCAGCGACGCGGACAGTTCTCCAGCCGCAGTTTCCGCCTTGAGCTTGGCCTCGCGTTCCATCGACAGGCTGCGTGCCAGTTCGGCCAGCTCCGCGTTCAGCGCCGCCAGCGCCTTGTCGCGGCCGCTCAATGCATCGGAAAGCACGAACTGGCCGATGGTGAAAATCATCAGCACGAATACCAGCACCATCAGCAGCGAGCTCAAGGCATCGACAAAGCCGGGCCAGAAGTCGACGGTGCGCCGGCGGCGCGAGGCGAGGGTGCTCATCGATGCAGCCTCAGTTCGCCGGCCGCTTGTGTTCCATCGCTGCGGCGATGGTGCGCGTCAGCAGACGGAACTCGGAGCGCAGTTCGTCGCTGAGCTGCGATCCGGCGCCCTGCGACTGCGCGAGGGTCTTCAGCGCGTTCCTGAGTTCCTGCTGCGATTGCGCCAGCTCGTTGATGCCGCGCGACTCACGTCCAAGCAACTCGTTGAGCTTGCCCAGCTGGTTGTTCAGTTCACCGAGTTGGTCGGCGCTGGCGCGGCGCTCGCGTTCGCTGTCGACGATCGCGCGCTGCATGCGTTCGAGGCCGTCGGCGGTCTGTTCCAGCAACGCCTGCACATAGGCCGGCACCGAGGTGTCGCCCTCGACCGCCAGACCACCGCCGCCGCTGAGCTTGGTCATGCCCGACAGCCAGTCTTCCAGCTCGGTGTAAAAACGGTTCGCGGTACGCCCCGATTGCAGGTCGAGAAAGCCCAGCACCAGCGAGCCGGCGAGGCCGAACAGCGAGGTCGAGAAGCTGGTTGCCATGCCCGACAGGGGCGCCTGCAAGCGGGTCTTGAGGGTTTCGAACATGGCGACCGCGTCGCTGCCGGCGGTCATCCCGCCGATGATCTCGCCGACCGAGCCGATGGTGCGCAACAAGCCCCAGAAGGTGCCCAGCAGGCCAAGAAAGATCAGCAGACCGATCAGGTAACGCGACAGATCGCGCTGTTCTTCGAGGCGCAGGTGCACGCTGTCGAGGATCGAGCGCATCGACGCCGTGGACAGCGTCAGCGGACGTCGATCGGTCTTGGCCAGCATCTGCGCCATCGGCGCCAGCAACACCGGCGGCGCGTGCGCGCGGTCCGGATTGGAACGACGGAAATGGGTGATCCAGTTGACCTCGTGCTGCAGCCGCGTCACCTGGCGCACATTGGCCAGCACGCCGACCAGGAAAACCAGAATGATCACGCCGTTGAAGATCGGCGTGGCGTTGAAGGCATCCAGCAGCGGCACGATCAGCACGATGCAGATGGCAGCGACGATGCCGAGGAAGCCGAGCATCCATACCAGGGCGCGATTCGGTTGACTCATTGACGACTCTCCGACGGCATACCCGCTGCATCCTGCCGAAGCAGACCTGAACAGTAGACGTGTGCAAGGCGTGATGGGTTAGCTCGATGCGGGAACTATCGCGCTGTTCTTGAATTCCTCTCCCCGCAGGCGGGGAGAGGATGTCACCGCAGGTGACAGGTGAGGGGGCTCACCTGACGGAGCGAACGCTTTGTCAGCGATCCCCCTCATCCGGGTCCTGCGGACCCACCTTCTCCCCGCTTGCGGGGAGAAGGAATCAAAACACGGCTCCCCGCTTGCGGGGAGAAGGAATCAAAAAGACACTACCCAAACCACCCCTGCAGATACCAGCACTCGGGTTTGCGCAGGTCCTGGTAGACCCAGGCGCGCGCGCCGGCGGTCAGTTGGAAGCTGTCGCGCGCCGGTTCGCGTGCGGCGGCGGCCATCGACACAGTTGCTGCGAGGCGTCCACGCTGCAGGCGTTCGACCTCGACGATCTCGGCGATGTAGTAGTCCCGACGCACATCGCCGTCGTCCCACCAGCCGCTTTCGATGCGCTCGGCACTGCTGATCAGGATCAGGCTGTCGCGATCGATCGGCAGCGGTTCGGGCAGCAGGCACAGCGGCCGCGATGCGCCGGGCGACTCGCCCTCGGGTGGGCGGATCAGCGCCGGGCCCTCGGCGTGCGGTCGCCAGCGGCTGGCGTATTCGGGGCGATGGTCGGCAATCCACAGCGGCCGCAGCAGCGCGGCATCACCGAGGCGCGCGCTCAGGCGTTCGATCAGCGGCGTCAGGCTGGTGGCCTCGCTGCTGTCGCCGAACAGGTCCTGGAACCTGGGCACGAAACTCGGCAGCCGCGCGACTTCCAGATGGATGCCGAGCACCGGACGCGGGAAGCGCATGCGCTCCAGCCGTGCGCGTGTCAGCGTGTACAGATGCTCCGGGTCGCGACTGGCTTCGATCAGGCCGACTTCGAGCCGGCAGATGTCGCCGATGCTGCTGCGCATCTCGCTGCTGCGACGCGCCGATTCCAGCGCGAAGCGCAGCATGAAGTGCTGCACGCCGCCATCGCGTGCGGTCAGCACCGCAGCGAGATCGTTGAGCATGCGCTTGAGCGGGAACGCCAGCGCCTCGCTGCTGGAGCAGGACGCCGGCAGTTCCAGCCAGGCGTGATAGCTGTCCGGCGGTCGGTACGGATCCAGCGCCTCGGGCAGTTCGCCGCGCAGGCGCCCGAGATAATCGAGCGTGGCCTGGCCGAAACGCCGGGCGATGCCCGAGCGTGGCAATTTGGCCAGTTCGCCCAGTGTGCGGATGCCGGTGGCCTGCAGCGTGGCGACGATGCGGCTGTCGAGTGCGCTGTCGCCGAGCGCGAGCGGCGCCAGCGGATAAATCGCGCCCGAACGTGCCGGATCGCGCCGGGCCACCTCGGCGCGCAGTCGCGCAGCAGCCGGCGTGGCGCCATAGCCGAGCAGAGCGCTGAACCCGAGCTCCGCCAGATCCGCCTGCAGTGTGGTCTGCAGCGCCGCATCGCCACCGAACAGCTTGGCGCTGGCGCCGACTTCGAGCAGCAACGCGTCGCCGCCATCAAGACTGACACGACTGGTGTAGCCATAAGCCCACGCCGCCAGCCGTTCCAGCGCCTGGCGTTCGGCCAGTTGATCGCGTCGATGGATCGTCAACGGCGCCAGCGCCTGCGCCGCCGCCAGGCGCTGTCCCGAACGCACGCCATGCGCCGCTGCTGCGCTATCGGCCAGATGCACCTGCGCACGCTGCTCGGGTCCATCGATGACCACCCGCGGCGCCCCCGCAGGCTGGTCAGCCTGCGCCCGATCGATCAGATCCAGCGCCAGCCGGGGCAGGGCGAGGCAGAGCCAGGTGTGGTCGGCGGTCATGTGAGGTTGTTGGTTGTTGGTTGTTGGTTGTTGGTTGCTGGTTGTTGGCGGCGAACAGAAACCGGTTGTTGGTTGCTGGTTCCTGGTTGTTGGCAGCAACAGCGGCGGCGCAGGCGCGCCGCCCTCCAGGAGCGCGCGTGCCGCTGCTGCCAATAACCAAAAACAACCAGCCAGCAACCGCTTTTGCTGCCAACAACCAGGAACCAGCAACCAGCAACCCGCTCTTGCCACCAACAACCCGCTTCATCACACCCTTACCCTGAGCGGCTGCGCGCTCGAGCAGTTCAACCCACGCGCCTTGAGCACGCCCAGCGACGCGCGTGCCAGCGGTCGGTCGATACGGATGCGCAGGGCTGCCGGCGACACCTGGCGCTCCTGCGTCAACGGGCGGAATACCAGCGCCAGCGAGCGGCTGCCCTCGGTCGCCAATGCCAGCCGGCGCATGGCGCGCTCATCGGCTTGTTCGGCCCACAGCAGCACGCTGCACGAGGTGCCGCTGGCGAGGATCTGCTCGGTTGCCCACAGGGCCTCGCGCTCGCTCATCGGCGCGATCAGCAGCAAACGGTCGAGCGCCACGCCAGCGCGTGCCAGCGTCGGGATGTTGGGCGGGCAGGGCGGGCGCACATAGACCAGCATCTGCCCGGCATGCGTGCGCTGCGCCAGCAGCGGCAGCAACAACTCGATCTCGCCGAGGCCGGTCTGCGGCAGCAGGACCTCGCTCAGGCGCCCGATCGGCCAGCCGTGGCCCGGCAGCGCCGCATCCAGTGGCGCGCGGCCGGTGGCCTGCACCGACAGCAGCCGCTGTCCGCCATCGCGCGCGCGCCAGATATCGTCGCGGCGCAACAGATCGGTGCTCGAGATCGGCGCGGCGGCGCCTTCGGCGGTGGCAGAAACAGGATCGGGCAGGGCACGCAGCGCAGACATTTCGGCATTCCTCAGGGGTGTCTGCTACAGACTCGACAATCGCGTCTCAGGGAATGCGACTGGCGCGCAGTGGATGCCGCGCATTTGTGGGAGCGGGCTTGTCCCGCGAGCTTTCCATCGGCAACGGCAAAAGCTCGCGACGCAAGGTCGCTCCCACAAGCAAGCCTCGCTCCCACAGGCGCTCCGCTCCTACAACAGACTGCGAACCACGCCCACCGCCAGTCCTTCCAGCACCAGTTCGTCGCGCGCCGGGTCGATCTCGATCGGCGCATAGGCCGGGTTCTCGGCGCACAGGCGCAGGCGATTGCCTTCGCGCTGCAGGCGCTTCACCGTAACCTCGTCGCCGATCCGCGCGACCACGATCTGCCCGGATTCGGCGCTCTGGCAACGGTGCACCGCCAGCAGGTCGCCATCGACGATGCCGACACCGAGCATGCTGTCGCCGTGTACCCGCAGCAGGTAGTCGGCGCGTGGACGAAACAGAGTCGCATCCAGCGCCAGTTCGGATTCGATGTTTTCCAGTGCCAGGATCGGGCTGCCGGCAGCTACGCGACCGATCAGCGGCAGCAGCGCACCGCTGGTCCGTGTGCTGCGGGTATCCGTGCCGGCAAGCACGCGGATCCCGCGCGAGCGCCCTGGCGCCATTTCGATCGCACCTTTGCGCGCCAGTGCACGCAGGTGATCCTCGGCAGCGTTGGCAGAGCGAAATCCGAAGGCGCTGGCGATCTCCGCACGCGTCGGTGGCGCGCCATTGCGGGCGCTCTGCTCGGTGATCCAGTCGAGGATCTGGCGTTGCCTTGGGGTCAGCTGGTTTTCTTCCATGGACTGTATGTTCATACAGTTCTCTTAATCCGGCAAGTGCCCGGCAGTCGCGTCCGCCGTCACTTGCGGCATTTCGCGCTGAACTCGCGCTGGAAGCCGTACTCGCTGTTGAGCGTGGCGTAGAACTGTTCGATGTAGCGGGTCAACTCGCGTCGCCGCTTTGCGCTCAGCCGCTGCTCGTTCTTGATCAGTTCGAAGATCGCCGTACGCTGCGCAAGGAACTCCTCGCGTGCTGCTGCAAGCGTGTGATTGTGGTGGCAGAAGCCGCGATACAGGCGCTCGCTGATGGACTTGATCGGCAACGATTCGTGTGGCGCCACATAGTCCGCTGCAACCATCCCGGCCGAGTCGAAGTCGTAGGGCACAGCGAACCGTTGTTGCGGATCGCCCGACCTGAGCACCCGGGTGTTGTGGCAGCAAGCATCCTCCTGCGGCCCACTCAAGACCGCGAAGTCGGTATTGCCGATCAGGTACTGGAACATCATCAGGCGACTCAAGGCCAGTGCATCCAGATCGCCGATCGCGAATCTGGCCGCCTGGTCGCGCTTGAGTCCGTTACGCCGGGCCATGTCGTCGGTGTCTTCGATGAGGAACGCAAACCGCGGTCCATTCGGATTGCCGCCGCTGGAGTCGATGTAGGTGATGTCGAGCGGGCGAACCCGGAAACTGATATCGGTGATCAGGTTGAAGATGCGGTAGGCCAGCATCTCCTGCACGTAGTACTGCGCGAACTGCTGCCCGTTGCGGCAGTGAGTCACCATCTTCAGCGAGCGCTGCCCGGCGAATACGGTGCCCTCGGTGGCGGCTTTGGCAAAACGGATCCGCAGCGGCGGAAAGCGGCAGAAACGCAAGCGGGTCAGGCCACGGGTTTCGACCGTCGCTTCGATGCGGTGGGTATTGCCTTGCGCGTCGCTGTAGCCGATCACGGCGGCATGCCGGCGCTGATCCGTGGTTTTTTTCAGCAGTTCGGCCCAGGGCGCCTGCAAGGTGACGCTCAGCGCGGAGTCGGACTGGAACAGGGGGCGCTCCGGTTTCCCGGCAAACGCGTTGGTCGCGATCGCGAACCACACCATGGACAGCAACACCACCGCGGCGACCGGTCGTCGCGACAGGGTTGCGGGCTTTGCTGCGTCAGCCGGGATGTCTGCGGGTCGGTTCATCGCGCACTCGTCCAACTGAAGTTGCCAGGTTCAATCGTCTGCTTCTTCGGCCTTGAGCTGGCGCTTCTTTTCCTTGCGCTGGGCCGAATGATCCGACTCCAGCCCATCGCCGAAACAACAGACATACACGGTTGCGTAACAGAAGTAGATCGTCATCACGACGGCCACTTCCAGCGCTCCGACGCCAGCGGCAATGCCGGTACCAATCGCGACCAGGATGAACAGGGCGTCGAAGGTGTCCTGCAGTGCGCGCCGGAACTGTACCCCGGCGACGATGCCGGCCAGCGCAAAAGCCAGTGCCAGGCTGTACTGCACGACCAGCACAATCGCCGCAACCACGCCGGGCAGGATCAGCGTGGTCTCATCCAGCGAGTGATCGTAATCGCTGCCGCGGTAGATGCCCTTGTGCACCCAGGACACCGGCAACATCAGCAGCCAGATTCCGATCAGTGCAATGGCGAGGCGGCGGGCGTAGCCGAGCCGGTCCAGATCCGCCACTGGTTCGATCTCCGCTGCCTGAGCGGCGGCATCTTCGGTCGGACGCGAGTCCTTGATGCGAGTGACCCTGACGTCAGCGCCGGTAGCCAGTTCGGTGACGCCGCCGATCGGAAGATGTCTGGGGATGCTGGGAAACAGCGATATCAGGATGGCCAACGCAGTCGCCACGCTGAAGTGGTAAAGCAGCAGGCGCCGCAGCAGCCTGAAGCCTGTTTGCCGCGCCGTAGCGGGGCAGGCATGCAATGCGCTTGAATGAGCGGGTTTCTGCAGTTTCGATGCGTCGGTCACGAACCTGTCCTTGATGGTCGCAGATGCTAGTGAATCCGGCGAAGTTGTCGCAGGTGCGCATCGTAACCTGATGCGATCGCTTGCTGGGTAGCGCTGCTCCGTGCGCGCTTCGAGTTGGATCATGCCCCAAGGATATTTGCGCCGGCGGCCGCGGTTACAGGCTTGATGCCCGAAGCGCCGGGCGCCACGCACATCAACCCTGGAGCACGACTGCCGATGGACGACGCGAGGTCCCCGGCCGACCAGGGCAGGGTTCATGGCCCGTGGTCAACCCAAGTCGGAAAGGGAATGCGCAGAGACCAGGGTTCGGACTGGTTCGGCTTGCCTCAACTTAGCCGAGCTTGCTAGAATGCGTCCACGAGATTAAACGGATGGACGTTATCTTGAGCGGAATCGACCCGAGTCTGGCCCCTGTGATGCGTGCCTTCGAATCCTGCGCGCCCATCTTCCAGGCGCTCGGCGATCCGCATCGGCAGGCCATCGTATTGCTGCTGGCGCAACACGATCGGCTGTCCGTCAACGTGATCGCCGAGTCGATGCCGTTGTCGCGACCGGCCGTGTCGCATCACCTCAAAGTGTTGAAGACCGCCGGTCTGTTGCAGTTGACGCGCGAATCGCGCGAGAACTACTACAGCCTCGAAATCGATCCGGCGCTGGACCAGCTTGACGCGCTGGTGCGGGCTGCACGCAGCAGTTGCGCCTGAGCGTCGTTTTTTTTGCCTTATATGTCGAAAGGATTAAACCTATGAACGTTGAAAAGCTGCGCCCGCTTGCAGTGGTGACCGGTGCATCCAGCGGCATCGGCCGCGCATTCGCAGTCAAGCTGGCCGGGGAGGGCCATGACCTGATGCTGATCGCCCGCCGTCAGGAAGAACTGGCGAGCCTGGCACTGGCACTGCGCGAACTGGGCGCCAATGTGCAGTGTCTGGCGGTCGACCTGACCCAGCCACGCAGCATCGACACCATCGGCACGGCGCTGGGTCAGCGCGACGTGGCACTTCTGGTCAACAACGCTGGCTTCGGACTTTTCGGCCTGTTTGCCGAAACCGATGGCACACGCGAATTGGCGATGATCGATCTCAATGTGCGCGTTCCGACGGAACTGGCCAAGCGCCTGTTGCCGGCGCTGATTCGCGCCCGGGGCGGGATCATCAACGTGGCATCGACCGCGGCTTTTCAGCCGGGTCCATGGATGGCCGTCTACTACGCCACCAAAGCCTATCTGCTGTCGTTTTCCGAAGCCATTGCCGAAGAGCTGGCGCCCCGCGGGGTGCGCGTGATGGCCCTGTGTCCGGGCCCGATCCGGTCCGGATTCCAGGACACCGCCACCATGCAGCGTTCGGGGTTGTTGCGCATGCCGCTGCCCAGCGCCGAATGGGCTGTGGATTCAGCTTGGCGCGCCTGGCGTCGTGGTCGCCGCGTGCACGTGCCTGGCTGGCTCAACAAGGTCATGGCGTTCAGCGTGCGGCTGACGCCGCGGCGATGGATGACGACGCTGGTGCGGATCATCTCGGCGCCGGTTTGAACTTCCGAGCCGCCGCTGAGTCGCCGCGCAGTGCTGCGATCACTCAAAGTTGCCAAAGAAGATCGTGTCGGACTCGAAGGCGCGGTGCCGGTGCCGGTCAGGGCTCTACCGCAAACAAGCGCCACTCGCCGATCCGCGGCGGAAACGGGTGGGCGGGGCGCTCGACAAAGCGGATGCCGGAGCCGGCAACCAGATCCTTGACCGTGCTGGACACCACGACTTCATGGTTCGCCGAGGTCTTTGCCACCTGGCGCGCAATCTCGACCGCAAGGCCGCTGACCTGCTGGCCGACCAGATCGCACTCACCCGTATGCAGCCCGGCGTGCAGCGGTATCTGCAGCCTGCGCGCGGCGTTGCAGATAGCCAGAGCCGCGCGAATCGCCCGGGCAGGTCCGTCGAAACTGGCCAGCACCCGCTGGCTGTCGATGTGGATCAGTCGGCCTTTGAAAAGCTCGATTTCCCGGGTCAGGAACACCTGATGCCGATGGGTGGTTGACTCACTTGCGGCGGGCTCGCTGGCGTCTTCGGCCAGACGCACGGCAAGCACGGTAGCCAACACCCGATCGATTCCGGATGCGTGGCGTACCCCGGTCAGGAACTCCTCGATCTCATCCAGAATCTCGTCCTGGGCACCGACGAAGGGCAGGTGGTCCACACCCGGCAGTTCGACGAATTTGGCGCCGGGAATATGTTCGGCGAGATAGCGGCCTTCGTGAACCTTGAGGCAAGTGTCGCCGCTACGGTGCACCACCAATGTCGGTACGCGCACGCTCGGCAGCACGTGGCGGATGTCGATTTCGGTGTTCATCCGTGTCAGGGCCACTGCCGCGCCCGGGCTCGCGCCGCGGCGCAGGTAAGCGGCCCACCATTGGCGAAACGCCGGATCCTGGGCGACGCTCGGAGCACGTTCTTCGAGACCGACCGGTCCTCCCCAATGGTTGCGGATCTCGTCCAGAAACACATCGCGTTCGGCAACAGTCGGCCCCCAGGGATAACCCGCGCCGCGCAGGCGGCGCGCGTAACTGCCGATCATCACCAGGGCTATCGTGCGTTCCGGGTAGGTGGCGGCGAACAGGCTGCACATCGGTCCGCCCTCGGAAACACCGCACAGCACCGCGCGCTCGCTGCCGACCGCTTCCATCACCGCGCGCACATCGTCCATGCGCTGCTCCAGTGTCGGCAACTGGTCGAGCGGAACCCGGTCGGATAGTCCGGTACCACGCTTGTCGAACAGGATCACACGGGCGAACGTGGCCAGGCGGCGCAGGAATCGCGCGAACGAACTCTCGGTCCAGAAATACTCCAGGTGCGAGATCCAGCCCATCACAAACACCAGGTCGAGCGGCGCGTCGCCGATCACCTGGTAGGCGATATTGACGTCGCCGCTGCGCGCGTAATGCACTTCCGGAATATCGAATCCGGCCTCCGGATCGGCTGTGCCGTGATGCCTGGACACGGACGCGGGTGTCGAAACAGGTACCGGTTGCGGCGCGGGCAGGGCAGCCAGCACGCCCGACCAGCTGCTCTCCGGGCGCGAACGCAACTCCAGTTCCTGCAACATGGATTTGAGATCGAGCTGCAAATCCTTGCTGGTCTGGTAGCGCTGATCGCGATCCTTGCGCAGCGCCTTGCCGACAATGCGCTCAAGTTCTGCCGGCGCTTCGAACGCATGCGACAACGGTAGCGGATGGCGTTCCAGGATCGCCGCCATCACGTCGCTGGGCGTGGCCCCGGAAAACGGCAACGCGCCGGTCAACATTTCATGAAGCAGCACGCCGAGACTGAACACATCGCTGCGCCCGTCCACCGCAAGGCCACGCGCCTGTTCCGGCGACATGTAGTTGGTGGTGCCCAGCAGCGTGCCTGGAATGGTGAAATCCGACCTTCCGAGCAATTCACCCTTGAGTGGTTTGGCAAGGCCGAAATCGAGCAGCTTGACGATGCCGTCTGGGCGCACCATGACGTTTTCCGGCTTGACGTCCCGATGCACCAGACCGGCGCTGTGCGCCACATCCAGCGCGCCGGCGAGTTGCACAGCGATTTCCAGGGCGCGAATCGGCTCGATCCTGCCCGGTTTGATCAACTCTCGCAGGGTCTCGCCATCGATGTGTTCGGTGGCAATGTAATGGTGACCATCGGTCTCGCCGATGTCGTGGATGGTGATGATATTGGGGTGATTCAGCGTGCTGATCACGCGTGCTTCGAGCAAGAAACGGCGCAGCCATTCCGGATTGCGCGTATAGCGACCGGGCAGCAGCTTCAATGCCAGCTTGCGATCGAGTTGTGTATCGCGCGCCAGGAACACCTTGCCCATGCCGCCGGCGCCGAGCAAGGCGAGCACTTGAAAGCGGCCGATCTGCATCCCGGGACGAATCGTGCTGCGCCGGCCGACCGGCGCGCCGCCTGTCGACGGCGACGCCGGGTTCACCGAGGGAGAGGCGGATCCGCGGGCTAGGCCGAGCGCGATCGTGTTGGCCTCGGAGGTCAGCAGAACAGCAGCTTCGAAACGACAACCCTTGCGCGGAATACTCTCCACGTAAGGATCGCCGTTGTCGTCGTTGCCGAGCGTCTTGCGCAAGTCAGCAACCAAGCGCGGCAGTTGCCGGCGATCGAGCGCCAGTCGCTGCGCCAGTTCGTCGAAGTCGAGCAGCTCGCGATGGCGTTCGACCAACGCGATCAGAACTCGTAGGGATGCCTTCGGCAACGATATCGCCTGATCGTTGGAATACAGCTGCGGCACCGCCGTTTCCAGGCGGAACACGCCAAACTCGTAAACGCAGCAGATCGAGTGGGACATCGCTGGCCTTGTGATTGCCGATTCCGGGCGCGCCGGCAGCAGGCGACGACGTGAGTGTACGCCGCGTGGGAATATCGTGGCGAGGCACTGCCGAACGGCGTCGGCAGGCAGTCCGGGGCAGAACCCAGCATCAACCTGGATAGCCTTTCGATTGTCCATTGCGATATCCCCGGGGGGCAGTTGCGAGGCGCAACTGGGCAATGGCGAACTCCCTGCGACCGTCGAGATCCCGGCTGCGGGTGCCGGAGAGATCGAAATCGGCTTGGTTGCCCGAACGGGCGAGACTGTGCAATGGGGCCACCTCCAATTCCTGCTGGTGGCTCGTTCGGATGTACTTGAGGCGACACTTGACGACAATCAATTGACGTCAATCAATTGACCGTTCCGTACTGGCTTGGACCCTTCAGTTCTGGCTTTGAGTGATCGCCGGTCTGAGTGCTTCAGCCGACACCTTCAGCCGATCGATGCGTCGCTCGCCGTCGTAAACCCACAGTTCAGTGCTGCCGGCGGGTTGCACCAGCCACGCACGAATCCATTTCGAGGTGGGCTCGGTGACTCGCCAGATCGCGGCGGATGCCGGGTCGGCGACGTGCACTGCGCGCTGCTCCGGGTCGCTGGCCCGATTTGTCGCGCTCGACGTAGATGTCGCCCACGTCGGTGACGGTGATCGACGGCAGGCTCAAGTCTTCATCGTAGTCGTCCACGGCAGGCCGACAGGTGCGCTCGCGTTGGCCATTCGCATCGAATACATGCACCGAACCGCTGCGTTCGTCGATGGCGTGGATGCGGCCTTCGTTCGTAATGTGCATGCCCACCACGTGCTGCAACGCGCCGCTGTCTGGTGCGGTGCCGATCACCTGCTCGACCGTGCCGTCGATCGACACGCGCATCAGCGCGCTGCCATCGCTGGTCCAGCGCTGTCCGCCGACGCCCTGCTGGAGGTTGCCGATCGCGCGAAAGCGCCGACCGTCGGCGAGTGCAGGAGTGTAGCTCTCGCTCACGCTGCCATCTGCACGCATGTGGACGAACTCGGGTGAACCCTGAAAGTCGTAGACGATCACACCGCCAGCCACGTCGGCTTCGAGGCCGGCCACGTAATTCGGCTCGCGGCCCCAGGCGGTCTTCAACGGGATGCTTCCCAGCGCGCGCCCATCGCGGCCGAAGCGTTTGAGCCGGTCGCCGACGTTTTCCAGCACGACGACCACGCCATCCGAAGTGACGGTCAGATCCTCCGGACTGAACACGTGTTCGTCGCTTCCGTGACGTTCGCCGACGACCCAGCGCTCGCGTCCAGCGGCATCGAAAGCGCGCACGCTCTCCTCGATCGTGTAGTCGTGATGCCAACTGGTCAGCGCGACAAAACCACCGACGCCATCGCGCGCCAGTTGCTCGATCGGCGGTGCGCGAAATTCCGGCAGCGGTTGCACGCTGCCGGTCCCGGCATCCAACCAGTCACAGCGCAGCAATCCGAAGCGCCCACGATCGTCGATCGCGAAGTCTTCGAACGGCGCTGGCGCGCGCGGCTCACCGGCATTCAGTTCGATCGATCCGGGCGAGGGAAGAATGCGTGCGGCAATTGCCGACCACGGTTCCGGAGACCGTGCGCCGCGCCCTTCGGCTGGGCAAGCGCGACAAGATTCACTACACGATCCGTCCCAGCGGCGAGGTCCTGCTGACGCGCGCTGACGCCTCGGCAGGTGACGACCCGGTGCTCGGTCAGTTTTTGCGTTTTCTGGCTCGCGACATCGCCAGCCATCCAGAGCGCCTTCAGGCTGTGGATGTAGGGCTCGTCCAGCGTCTCCATGCCTCGGTGGATGGCATCGAGGTCGATCTCGATGCCGCCCTGTCGGCAGACGGTGAATGATCGCAGGCAAGCCCGCGCCACTGGTCATTCACGAATGGACCGTTTTCGCCCACCCGCTGTTCCTCGCACAGATAGAAGCACTGGCGCAGCAGGTCGAGAACTTCAAACAGAATGATCCGGTCGGGCACGTCAAGAAGCACGCCAGCAAGCGGTTGGCGGCGATCACCAAGCTGGCATTCGACGTCATCCCGCAGGACCCGACACGGCCGGAATACCGCCAAGGCTCTGCGCTGGGCGACGACTACAAACACTGGTTCCGCGCCAAGTTCTTTCAGCAGTACCGCTTGTTCTTTCGCTACCACGCGCCGAGTAAGGTGATCCTGCTGGCATGGGTGAACGATGGAGACACCAAGCGTGCCTACGAAAGCGACGACGATGCATGACGCCGCGACGGCAGCATGCGCCTGATCGCCTTCATCACCGAGGGCGCCGTGATCGTGCGCATCCTTGATCACCTCGGCGAACCCAGTCGCGCACAGCGGATGGCGCCGATCCGTGGCCCTCCTCACGGCGCGATGCAGCAGCGGGATGACCTCGACACCCGCAGATCGCTCACCTCGATCCGCCGACCGAGGTCATGCCCGACTACGAGAACCAGATGCGAATCGACTTCAACATCGCGTCGATGGCAGCGCTTGCCCGCGAAATGGCGAAAACACCTGACGGCGCCCGCGTGAAGGCAATGCCAGAAGGGTGCAGGCGTCAATCGCGCATCAAAACCTCAGAACATCGTTCGCGAGGGACTGCGAGGCCCGCTTGCCGGACCCTTGACGGCACGAGTCCGCAGCGTACGCTGCGCGAAAAGTGGCTTTGGAATTCCTATCCTTCGCCGACTGACCATCGACACTCAGTGCCTCCGGCGCCGTTCTGGCGGCATGCACCAGCCCGACATAGCCGGGCACGTAGACGCGGTAACCGACGCCGATCTCGGCTTTGCCGCCGGCAATCCGGATCGCCAGCGTGCCCGGCAGCGCGCACGCGTGTTGCGCCGGGTCCGCCGGATTGCCGAGTGCAAAGAACGGGCACTGGCGAAACTCTTCGCCCTGCAACACCCAGTCCTGCCAATCGTTGAGGGGTTCCGGAACGCCGACCGACGCGGCGGACGCCGCTTCGGTCATCAGCAGCAGGAACAGCAACCCCAGCGCGCGTAGATGCATGAGCAGACTCCGTGAGAGCGCACCCAATATATGCCGGACGGCGACGCCGTGGAGGTGGACGGCGCACAATCGCCGCGAGCGAACTCAGGCCGGCTTTTTGAGCAACCAGATGAAGGTGGGACACACCCAATAGGCGGCGGACAAAGCCAGCAGCGCGAGGCGTTGCTTGAAGCTGCCGGGTACGATCATGTCGCTCGCGCAGAAGCGCTCGGGATCGGCAATCACCCGCCGCGAATAATCGATGATCTCGAACTTACGGACCAACCGTCGCAGCCCCCAGTAACTGAGGTGATTCTCGTAGTAGTAATCGCCTTTCCCGGCCAATCGGTAGTAGACGTGCCCGATGGGCTTGGGGAGCGCTGCCAGCAGCGGCAGTCGGTGGTGGGACTCGATCAACTTGAAGCGATTGTCGGCCGAAAACATGCATACGCCGCCGGGTTTGAGCACCCGATAGATCTCTTCGATCAGCCGACCAGAATCGGGCACGTGCTCGTAGATATGAGTACAGGTCACGACATCGAAGCTGGTCGCCGGCAAGCCGGTCTGCATCGCGTCGGCGATGACGAAACGCACGTTCGGCGCGGGATTGTGCGAGATGGCAAACTGCACCGCGGGCTCGTCGATGTCGACGCCAACCACGGAGTGGAACTGACCGGCGTAGGCCTGCGTCATGAACCCCGTCGAGCAGCCGATATCGAGCAGGTCGTGATGTTCCAGCGGACCCAGATGGTCGCGCAGGATCGCCAGCGTCTTGCCGGCCTTCCGTTCGCGCGCCGCAGCGTTGTACATCGCGTCGGGATGCGCACTCGAGAATCCTAGCTGATAGTTCTCTAGCCGCATTCTGGCAAGACGCTGCGTAGTCTGGGGGGGGTCGACGACCACGAGATCATACGTCACAGATATCGCAACTGCCCGTCGGATCTTGTTCGCGTGATGCGGTGCGCCTGAAAGAAGAAAGAGGCGCGGATCTCCGCGCCCCTGGAAACCCATCGTTGGTGCCGATCGGCAATTGGAGTGCTGCGTTACCCGATCAACGCGGGATGTTGACGGTCCAGCCGGCAGTCCAGTTGTCGTTGGGGCCGGCGAATGCACCGCGATAGCTGACCGGGCGGAAGAACGAATCGCTCGGCGCCTGACCACCGACCAATACCGGCGAGGTTGCTTGAGGCAGGAAGTTGGTCAGCAGCGGCGCGCCCTGGGCGTTGCCAGCGCCGGCATTGAACCAGGCGCTGACTGCGTAGGCGGCAGCAGCATTGTCCTCGAACGGACCGCCGGTGCAGGTGCCGACGAAGGACTGCGTCATCGTCAGCGTGCTGCCAGTCTGGGTAGCCGAGCTGAGTGCATAGGTCTGCGCATCGACCAGGTTCACGCAGCGGTCGCGGAAGCCGGTGACGACCACGTTCGAATAGCTGCCGCCGGAGCCGCGCCGGATGCGCATGCCTTCGTTGCCCAGGGTGCCGGTCCCGACTAGCGTCAGGTTGGACATGACCGGCTGGGTGCGCGGCAAGTTGTCGCTGGCCGGACTGTCGTTGCTCTAGCCCGTAAGCTCTGGCTGCGAAGATCGCAGTGTCGAGGAGGTGCGACATGGGCCTAAAGATTCGGAAAGCACACGGCGTCGAGCGAAGTGTTTGCACCGGCTGATCACCCGCGGCACCTTCGAGGAGCGAATCAACGACATGATCAAGAGCAAGCGCGAACTGGCCGAGATGACCGTCGGCACCGGCGAGACCAGGGTCGGGCAACTGCCGCTGCAGGAGTTGCGGGCTTTGTTTGAGCTGCAGAGGCCAGACGCTTGATGGGCGGCGGGTGCAGCGGCCAGGTTGTTCCTCTGCTCGATGCAGCCAATCTCCTCGGCGAGCGCAAAGTCCACGAAATCGATTGCGACTGAAGCCGGACCACGCGCCGCTGTCCGCGCGCTGCGCCGCCAATTTCTGACACCCGGACGAGTGCCTTTCCTACTCACCGACGCGACGTCTTGCGATAGCAGGGTCTTGTTGCCGGCAGCCACGCTGCAAGGCCTCGTTCAGCGCCGGGCAGGTCCGTGGTCAGGTCAGCGGGCCATGTCGCCGATCACGATGGCACTACCACTGCTGCGTCAGCGACGGCGTGTTTGCTGCGGCGACCGGCCAAAGCCTCGCCTTTAAGCCCGCGACCGTCGATGCCGCCATGGTGGCCAGGGTGCAGGCGCGGGTGCGTCGGCGGGCTGGCGGCCTATCGTCGACATGGCGTGCTGGACGCACAAGCCGCCGAGGACACGTCGACATGGCGTGCTGGACGCACAGGCCGCCGAGGACATGGTGGGGTGGGACTATCCTTCCCAATGCTGGGGTTCGGGGCGCACTGGAACTGAAAACCGGGCCAAGTAGCTACGTTGGATGGCCCCACAGGGTCCAACAGGCGCGAAACCGCAACAAGGAGTGGCCCCGTTGGTGCCGCGGCGACGCGCCCCTTGTGGCGCGTTTGGCCAGGCGCCGGCGACTCACACCGTTGCGACGCCCGACGTCGAAATCATGGCTTACGCCAACGTCCATGGCTTTATTGTGCTCACCCACGACTGGATTTCAGCGCCATTCTTGCCGCCACGCATGGCGCGAAACCCAGCGTTGTGCAAATCCGCGCCGAGGACGTCAGTCCGGATGTGATTGGTGCTCGGCTTGGTTGTCGCCTGAACCGCTGACACACGCGCTAGGGTGTCAGAATGGCTCGACGGCGATTGCTAACGGTTGTTCTCATTCGGCAGTGACGCCGGCCAGCTTCTGGCGGTGCACGCGCGAAGCGGAGCGTCCAATAGTTGACATAATACACATTAGACGCACTCTCGTTGGTGATGCACGTCAACCCTCCCGCCGCCAGCACATGCGCACGAGTGATTCCACGGAACTGCTCCGGCGCCTGGATGCCGACGAACGCCGCGAATCCTTCAGGTCGCACACGCCGCCGCGAGGTTGTTGGCGGCAACTACTCGAAGCAATCCTTCCAGATCGGCCAACTCGAATCGAAAGTCATCTGAATCGGAATCAGGCTATCGGCAGCAAATTGGGTAGTGCTCGCAGGCGAGCACCCCGGTTGGTACAGGTACGTGTCCGGATGCTGGTAACAGATACCCAGGTTGGCATCTGGAATGCTGTCCGGCGCGACGATCCCCGAGACAGCGATGGTAAACGTTCCGGCGGCAAAGACCTCGGTTTGCAGATGCGCGACGCTCTGGTACTCCGCACTGGAGCTGAATGGCGGCTCATTGTTTCTTCGGATGTCGTAATTCATGCCAGTGAGCCGACCTCCAAGGACATTGGCTTGCAGGTCAAGCGCACTCCCCTGGTTGCACGCTACTGGAGGCCAGAACCTAACTTCCGAGGTTAACTTCAATTCGTGTTGGATTATCCCGCCATAGAACGGACTGAACAATTCTCTTGTCAACGAATTTCGCATTGAGGTCCACTTTCCGATGAACAACAACGGCGATAAAATCTTCGCACTGCATTACGGACGGAGCAACCAGATCATCAGGTGATACTTCGAAGATTGCAGCAACGATCTTTATGCTCGCCCGAGCCTTCTTCTCGCCAGCCAACGCGATTGCGGTGAGAATATTCATGAACTATTTCCCCATTTTGTAGGCGCTGCAGTGCACGATCTTATGGTTTCTACTCGTAGTGGGTGCTCGCGTTCTCGGCCGGCGTTGCCCCAAAGATGGTCATCGTCGTGAGTTCGCCGAAGGCGTTGTAGACATAGGTGGTGCGCTGCGCTTCGGGCGTGTCGACGGCCACGATCCGCTCGGTCAAATTGCCCTTGGCGTCGTAGTCCCAGGTGCTGCGCGTGCCGCGGGCGTCGATGTCCGGATCGGTGATCTTGGTAAGTTGGCCGTTGCTGTCGTAGAGTTAGGTCCAGTCGTAATCGAGCACATCGTTCACCCGATCGAGCTGCCCGTTGCTCCAGAAATACTCCACCTCCCGACTGTCTCGATCCCGAGCCGTGGCGATGTGATCGCCGCTCCAGGTCAGGGTCAGCGCCACTGCGCCAGCATGGTCGCGCACCTGCTCGATCTGACCATTGCCATTGCGGGTGAAGCTCACCTGCACGTCGTTGCGATCGCCATAGCGCAGGATGCGGCCGTTGGCGTCGTAGTCGATCCAGTTGCCGATGCGGTCGTACCAACGCCAACCGTCCGGCGCCGTGGTCTGGCGGATGAAGAAGCGATCATCGGTCACGAACACACTGTTGCCCGACTTGGCGAACACCGCCCCACCCCGCTGGATCGAGCGCACCGAGCCGTCCACCGCGTCCAGCGTCAGCTTCAGATCCGCCCACGCCGGGTTCAGATACCAGCGACCATCCGCCCAGGTGCGCGACAGCACTACCGCGCCGCCGCGCACCGGGACCGACAGGTCGGTCTGCGCGTAAGCGAGATCGCCGTCGGGGAAGCGGACTTGCGGGGCCGACCAGGCCGTGGATGTCAGGCACAGCAGCAGGACGAATAGAGCGAGGCGCAAGGTGTGAGTTCCGATTAAAAGGACAATTTTCCTTCGAATAACCGCCGCTTCATGACACAGGCATCGCCTTTGCGATTCATTGAGCCTGCAAACCATAAAAGGCATGATGCCATAAACATCGATTGCGCGGTCTTCGGTCAATACTCAATCAATGCGTTTCGTGCCTCAACGCATCCCACTCGCTTCACGGGCCAAATGGCCAATAACGGAAAAATCAGCGAGAATTCGCTGATTCTTTATAATCTTGCTTCAAGAACCGGGCTCATTTAATAATCACCAATGAATACGGATGTAAGGCCCACATCAGCCTGATCAAATCGTACGCAAGAGCCATCACCACTGTAGTCAGCGTCACTGCGTCAACATTTGCGATTTTCACAAAAGTCAACATCGACCTTAACATCAGTATTGCCAGTCAACGGCCCGACCTCACGTGTTTGATTCCGCAACTCATCGACGCTTTCAACTCATGATCATCCGCAACTTATGTTGTTTGCTAGTACAATAAGATCCCCGTTGGACTTTTTCGCCGACGCAGACACCAACGTAATAACCCAGTAGTCGAAGCTAGTGCCGAACACCTCTTCCACTTTGGCAGAGACACTCTTTGGGGGAGCCCCGAAGTGAAACGTCACTTCCGCGTTTTCATGAACGGAAAAAGCGCACTCTCCGCCGAACAGCGCAATTCTCTGGCTGTCCAAACGCACCACCCTTATTGCCTTGAGTCCAAAATAATCACCAGTTACCAGTTCCATCTTTACCACAATTCCGGCAGCAGTTCCTTCGTCGTAAGCTCTACTGCAACCCGGAAGAGATGTCGCGATAAAAACCATTGCGGACCGAAGCAATCGTGGATTCCATCGATTAAAATGAAGTTTCAAGATAGACGTCTCCAGGAGATTGATTGGCCCTACAGATCGCAGTCGGGTCGTTCAGAAGTTTCGTTAATTGAGCGATTCGATCCATTTCGAGCTGTGCTGCGTTGCTGGCCGCATTCGGAAGCTCTGCCAAGATGGCGCTGTATTTTGCCAAGTAGCAAGCATACTTCGCCGGAGCGTAAGGAATTCGCCCGCACCAGTTCAACCCCGGAATTGGCACCAAGAAACTACCCGAGATAAGTGCCCGCCCATTTAAAGTCCACTTTTGTGGCCTCGGCGGACATTGGCAGTCCTTTTCACAAGCAATTACGGCACCGATGCTGCCTTGGAAGTTAACCCTCCAAGAATTCTTCTGCCACGGAAGTGGATTATCGACTTCCCAGCACCGACCCATTGTGTCAGCCGCTGACGATCCCTGACAGGGAGTGACCGAATGGAGGCGACCTGCTGGCTCTACGTCCCACTTCCCTGTAATGATGCAAAGTCCAACTGCATCCATTGATTGCAAAGGCTCTCCACCAGCATACAAATAAACCAAAAAGCCCCCCTTCAAACCAATCGGATCACTCTCAGCATACCGTCCCGTGCCCGGCTCATAGTCTCGGAAGTAGTTGTAATGCATCCCGGACTCTCGGTCTTCTAACTGCCCCGGAAAACGCGACGACAGGCGTTCACCTTGCTCTAGCGTACTACCGAACGCAGCGGGACGAAGTTGGCTGCTTGCGGTTCCAGCGTTGTTGATCGCCAGTTGCGGTGTTCCAAGGTGATCGGCCTGCAGGTAGCGCCATCCCGCTGTTGTCTTGCTGGCTATGGGGTCCGTAGACCAAAGGCCCTGCGGCGCATGGATCCAGACGTTACTGTACTGGCTAGATGCCGGCCCGGCCGTTGGCGCAGCTCCAGGTTCGCCCGGCAACGTGAACTCCGCCGCATACCCTTCATCGCTGTAGGCGAGATAAGTGGTCTCCGGTCCCGCTGCCCCACTGTGCCCTTCTGCGCCGGGTTGCAGGATCTTCCACAGTCTTCGCCCCATCGGGTCGTAGTAGTAGCTGGCGATGGGCTGGTCGGCGGCGCCTCTGAGCTGGCTCATCCGCTCTTCGGTGTTGTAGCGGTAGC
>ERZ761602.2686-NODE-2686-length-27047-cov-4.741183_pt1 | contig 27047 bp, 23 predicted proteins | sample MGYA00512165_ERZ761602 | MGnify/ENA primary metagenome ERZ761602 (study PRJEB28899, sample SAMN02445085) | bioreactor sludge metagenome | biome: EBPR sludge; isolation source: Thorneside wastewater treatment plant | place: Australia: Brisbane, Thorneside...
GTATGTTTGACAAACACGATTGTCGTGACGTCGCCGCTGTGACGCACGTCTTACTGAACGAAATTGGAATCGATAACTATATTGCCGCCACTCGCAGCCATTCTTTCAACCTGGTGAATGTAGAGGGAAGACTCGTTAAGGTAGATGGGTATTTCGCTAAACTCGAGGACACTTACACCATCGATTATTTTGCGAGCGTTTATCAACCTGAGGAGGCACTGGAGGATTGGAAATTGCAGGCGGAGACCGTGGGAACCATCTTAAAAATGGGGCCTAAAGTGACAACCGCGTTTTTAAGCGCAGGAATGTCGGATGCCTTAAAAGAGTTGAACCAACGCATTTCGGATCAAGACCGAATGAAGCTCAATCGAACCATGGCTCAAGAGTCCCAAAAACCCGCCATGACGAATCTCGTTGCGGAGCTGAAAAAGGTTATGCAGGAACCCGAGTACCAATTGGCCATTCGACCGATAACCCATACTCAGATTGTACCTGCCCAAGCTTGCGGCCCAGCGGTAGCAAGGATGGGACAATCCATTTTTGGTCCTTAAGAACGTGCACAAGATTTTTTTTATTTTTCTCATTTCCGTCATCTGTCTTCCAACATCCCGCTCGTTCGCCGAAGAGACGTGCAAGGATTCTCTCTACGAGCTCAACCACTGGGATTTCGTGGCGGATTTGGAAGAGAGCTTGCAGATGTACTACGACATTGGAGAATTCGTACGGACCGCTTCGCCTCGGCAGTCCCTCGTTCCTGCACGCTTCATTGCGTATAAGTGGCACGGGGAGCTGCATTTTATTTTTTGGAGTGGTTGGTCAAGTCGCTCCCACATGAGGGCTCATGAGACCTTGACGAAACTCGCGGTGGGGAATCTGGAATTTGTATTTGCCGGGGTCGTAGAGTTCGAAAGGTCTGCTACACCTGAGGTCTTCAAAAACATTTTTGTGACGGATCGCAACCCTTCATTTGTGGAGATTTCGCGAAGTGATGCCTCCTATCTTCCAGAGCTGATTCGGCGGATACGTAGGGGAGGGACTGAGTTTACGGAGAGCGCTCAGGTCACGCTCAATTGGACGGGTATCAACGATCATAAAACGACTTTCCAACCGCTCAGCTCCTTTTGAAATGCCTTTAAACCAGGCGCTGCGCCGCCCCCTACGCAGGGCCGGCGTCATCTCTATATAATGGAGATGAGGGGATGATGTTAACTCTAGCGTTCATGGCCGCGACGCTTTTGCCGGCAAAGACCTTGGAACAGCGCGAATGCGCTCCCAAAGTCTTTTGCATCTCGAGAAAGCGCGTAAAGCACAAAGTCGAATTCTATGTGGAGTTCGAAAGTCCCGTCGAAGTGACGATCACCGTGGATTTCTCTCGATTTCGTAACATGCGCGCGAGTGTAAACCTTCCTTACACCGCAACGGTGCGCCGCAAAGGAAAGCACAAACTGTTTGAAATCTGGCAAGCCCGGCCGCGAGGCGAGCCGGATTACAACTACAATTTCTCATGGCGATGGGGCGACGCCCGAGCGAAGCATGACGACAAATATGTCTACAGCTTACCGTTTAAGCCCGGCCAAAAATTTATCGTTTCTCAGGCTGCCAACGGGACATATTCCCATTACGGCGATGCGAAGCATTCCATCGATTTCGCATTGCCCGAGCGCACGACCGTCGTGGCCGCACGCGAAGGTCAGCTCATTGCCATGCGACAGGATGGTCGAGAAGGTGGGATGAGTGAGGAGATGGCAGGGAAAGAAAACTACATTCGTATTCGTCACTCGGATGGAACCATTGCGGGGTACTATCACCTCGATCATTTAGGAGCGATGCTCACGCACGGAAGTTACGTAGCCGTTGGCCAAGTGATTGGCTATTCGGGCAGTACGGGAAGATCCTCTGCACCTCATTTGCATTTCGAAGTGCATCGCCCTTTGGACGGGAATCGCCGGATGACCATACCTGTAAAATTTCGTGCTCTAGAAGGTGAGCCACTCTCCCTGAAAGCTCATCGCTTTTACACGTCGATTGCGATTGATGAATCTCCTCAGCGCCCTCAGGCGCGTCCCGGTCAAATCGGCCGTTTAAAGAATTTGGATGTCCCGATGGAAGCGAGTCGTCCTGCCATCACGCGAAAAAAGGAAAAGGCACCTTCCAAAGAAGAGCGAGTGGCACCGCAGTCCAAAGACTGGAAGGCGAGCGAACCCTCTGCGTTCGACCAAGATGGGTCCTTTCGAGAGTTTCAGCTGTATGAATAACCTTAAATTTATTGAACGACCTTCGGAATTAGGAGCGCGTGTCCCGCTTGGACTAAGCCTCCGTTTTGAGTGGGTCCAAGGAGTAGGGCGCCATCGGGTCTCTTAAACGTGCCGGGCTCGAATGCCTGATAGAGATAAGCTTGAAAAATTTTGCGTCGTTTATCTTCATTATCGGGATACTTAGTCTCTAAGCTTCTCAAGTAATCCAGCTGAAGTTGCACTTCATCGGTATCGAAAAATCCAAAGGCCAGATTTTCGGGATTCAATAGCGATCGCTCATAATCTACTGCATTGTCACCCGCTACGAATTCCAAATAGGATTTGAGCATTGTCCCCAGGCGAGTGATGGCCTCTTGGCCGTACTGCGAGCGAATCTTAGCAATTTCTCGCTCTCTCTGTTCTCGCTTTCTTTGCAATTTTTGTCGCTCAGTTTCAAGGCGATCCTCTTGGCGCTTTTTCTTTGCTTCGTTTCGCTCGTTCTCTAACTCCCGCTCCTTCAAATCGACTTGCCTGAAGTAGGCATACTCGTCCTGACTCATCAGGTCGCCCGAAGCTCTCAGCGCATCGGCCATTTCAGCGAGGTCCGGGAATCGGTCCAAAATCTGACGTTGGGCAGCTTCAAATTGTTTTGCAGAAGCATTCATGTTCTCAGAGCTTTTCATCTCCAAGACAAATCGAAGGCGGCGCTCATATTCCTCAAGAGGCAACTTGAGTGTATCGAGATCTCTCGCCACGTGATGGATTAAGAAGGCCGAATTTCTAAATAATTTTGCCATCTGTATAGAGTCGCGAATATGACCAAGGCCCGTCTCTTGTAAATTCTTCCAGAGGTTTCGAAGAAGTTTATTGGTTTGCCTGTCGCCCATTTGTTTTTCCCATTTTGAAACTTGGGCATTGAGCATTTGTCCGGTTTCGGTTTCGCGATAAGCGACGTGATTCAAGTAGCCTAAAAATTCAACAAAATCGTAATTCTCTTGAGCCTCAATTGGGTCAAAGGGGGCGGGGCCTTGCTTCTGCACGACACAGGCACGGGCTATCGATTTAATCCATTCAAGGGGATTGGCGTGCGCGTTCAGCGGTAAGCCGACTATCAGTCCTCCAACGACAATTCGCCTTAACAATTTCAATGGGTTTAGCCAGCTCACGCGTTCTTATTCAAAGCAAGTTCCATGCCCAAATTCAACCGGCCTGGGGGCCAAAATGCAGGTCTAGCTGTGGGGGTTTAAAGAGAACGTCGATATTCTCCTTTTCCCAGAGGTGGGCTCGTGCGTAATCCGGGTGCATCTTTTCATAGCGTCTAAATTTTTCAGTATGCATGGGATGTCGCTCTTCAGGAAATGCCGCATGAAGCATCTCATGAAATAAAATATGTTCCACAAAAAAGAGGGGAACTCGCGGTTGGTCCAGACGCTTTGAGAGCGTGATGGTTTTCGTTGAATGGTGATACGTGCCCAGTAAAATTCTGCGTTTCGCTTTCCGAACAGCGCGCAGAGACCAGCGCACAGTGACTTGCAGACTGTGATCAAAATAAAGCCGATTCAAGCGCTGGAAAAGAGAGTCCAGGTCATAGGTGCGCCCTATGCCAAGCGGGGAGATCATACGGGCCTCGCCGGGTCGTCCATGCTCTCTAGCGACTGCAGGGGATTTCGCTTCATTGCAAAGAGGGGAAGAGAAGCGCTTGCAAGCGGACGCTTTCTTTCAAATTCTTCCAACTTTTCCTGCGCTCGCTTCAAAATAGTTCGATTCACTTGTGCAAGTCTTGCGACTTGAATTCCGTAGCTGCGAGAAGCCGGACCCTTCATGAGTTTGCGAGTGAAAACCAGGTGACCGCCCTGCTCCTGCACACCCAAGTGATAACTTTCGATACGTGGAAGCGATTTCTCTAATTCCGCCAGTTCTAAATAGTGCGTCGCAATCAAGCTGATCGGGCGCATGCGTTGTACGTCTTCTGTGATCGCCCATGCCAAACTCATTCCGTCATAGGTTGACGTCCCTCTACCGATTTCATCGAAGATAAGAAAACTTTTCGGCGTCGCGCCCTCCAGCATCGTGGCGACCTCGCGCATCTCTACAAAAAATGTGGATTGTCCTTCCGTCAAATGATCTTGTGCGCCCATGCGGCAGGCGATGCGATCAAAGAGCGAGAGCGTGGCCTGACGAGCCGGTACATCGCTTCCAATCTGATGCAGAAGGGCGGTGGTTGCAGCTAAGCGAAGGAGCGTAGATTTTCCCGCCATGTTAGGTCCGGTCAAAAGCAAAATCTGATTTCGATCCGCGCGCATGTCCAAGCTCAGTGGCACAAAGGAGCCTTGTACGAGGGGATGCACCGCCTCGCGAATGTGCAGCGAGGGCGCGTGTGAATCTGGAAGAGTAATCGGTGTCGTCCAACCCAGTTGATGGGAAACTTCGGCGAGGGATTGCGCTGCATCCAGCTGCGAGAGACATTCAGCCCAATTGAGTAGATCGCTGCGGTTCGCTTCCGCGGTATCATAAAGCTTTCTAAGTTCGGAAGACTCAGCTTCTTTCAAGCGCGCATCCACGCTAAGGATTTTTTCCTCCAAGCGCTCGAGCTCTTCAGTTTTAAAACGCTCGGCATTGGCAAGTGTTTGAATGCGACGGAAGGTGCTGGGAACTCTTTCCTTGTGCGTGGCTGTGACTTCCATCACGTAGCCAAAAACTTGATGAAATTTTATTTTTAGGCTTCCGATTCCTGTCTCTTCCCGCAGGCGATTTTCTAATTCAGAAAGTGTGCTGTGAGAATTTTGTTTGAGAGTGCGAAGTTCATCGAGTTCTTTATTCACGCCGGGTCGAATCCAGCCCCATTCCGCATCGACACTTTCTTGAAGGGTGGACCGAAGGCTTTGCATAAGTGGCGTGAGCATTTGCATAAAGCGAATAAACCTCGCATTGAGCGCAGGCCCTTCGTGCAGTTTCAACTCGGAAGCTGCGCGATCGCCGGCCTGCAGCGTTTGCAAAAGTTGCATCAAAAGGGGAGGTGACGACCGTCGTCGAAACCAGCGATGCAGATCGATCATCTGCGCAAAATTGGAACGGAGATTTCTTCGAAGCGTAGAATGGGTTTTAAAATGCGAGACTAGTTGTTGCCTCATTTGCAGCTCATCTAGATTTTGCAGTGGCGTAGAGAGCCACGTCTTCAACCATCGTCGGCCCATACTCGTCGCCGTGCGATCGAGGAGATCAAAGAGCGACTTTCCGTCTGGTTCAAACAAATGCAAGTTTCGGCGCGTGGCCGCGGGCATCCAAACGGCGTGTGGCGTCTGATGAGGTAGTGCAAAGGTGAGTCGCTCCCTCGGATGTGCGCTCTTGAGCGCGTTCAACAAACTTCCAAGCGCTTGCTTCTGAGCTTTCAGTCGCGCGGGACTGTCCTCGTCCGATAGAATCGAAAACGCCTGATGAATGAGAGGTCGCGCTTCGCTTTCTGAAACCAGAAATTCAATGCTTTGCCTTTTCACCGCGACGGGAAGTTTTTCTCCCACATAAAAAGCGGCGGGAAATCGTAAATCCTCGATGGGCAATCGAGCCACCAAATCGGCAAGTTCTTCGAGACCGAGCCCTTGCTCCAAAATCAAATGCCCTGTGCTCACGTCGGCGGCCGCTACCACCCATTCGCCCTCCGCTCGACCCGCACAAAAGCCCACATAATGCGGACGATCTTCTTGAGCCATCAGGCGCATACCCGGCGAAAACCATTGCACGATCTCTCGTCGAACGAGCGTCTTAGTTGCAGCGGGATCCTCGGTCTGCTCGGCGAGCGCAACCATAAAGCCTTTATCGAGCAATTTGTTTAAATAATTTTCGAGATGAGCCACAGGTACGCCGCAGAGCGCCACCGCGTCAGCCGAGGATTTGTTTCTAGAAGTAAGTTGCACGCCCATCACAGGGGCCGCTTGAATGGCATCCTCCTCAAAAAGTTCGTAAAAGTCGCCGAGGCGGAAAAAAAGAAGTGCGCCACGAGCTGAGGCCTTTAGCTCACGCCATTGCTTCATCATTGGAGTGGCATTTTGAGGGGTAGAAGGAGCCGAAACTTCCCCTCCTTGATCCGCCGTCCCCGTAGCTTTTGGCGCGCCCATGGGCCTAGAAATTAGGCGCTCCAAAAGAGCAAGGGAAGCGTTGATTTTCGATACCCCGTAGGATCTATTAGTCAGCAAGTGGCTGCTTACGGCGAGCGAATTTACGAAGGCAAAGCTAAAATTCTCTACAAGACGAGCCGGGGCACGCTCGTGCATTTTTTCAAAGACTTTGCCACCGCTTTCAACGCTCAAAAGAAGCAAGAGTTTGAGGGAAAGGGCGCAGCCAATCTTAAAATTTCCAGCATGATTTTTGAGTATCTGAAGCGTACGGGAATCCGCGTGCATTTTTTAAAACTGATCGATGAACGCAGCTTTGAATCCGAAGCGCTGACGATGCTGCCGGTCGAGGTGGTCGTCCGAAATATTTTAGCGGGATCCTTGGCGAAACGATTGCAGGAAAAGGAGGGCTTGCCGCTCCATCCTCCGCTCGTGGAATTCTATTACAAGTCCGATGAAAAAGGAGATCCGCTTGTCTCCGACGATATTTTGATCGCGCTCTACAAACAATCGCCCGCGGATTTGAAAACTTTGAAAGAGATGGCGCTGAAAACGAATGAGGCGCTAAAAAAGCTTTTTGATCGCGCTGGTCTAATTTTGGCGGATTTCAAATTGGAATTTGGAAAAACCGCGAGCGGCGAAATCATTTTGGCGGATGAAGTTTCTCCGGATACCTGCCGGCTCTGGGATAAGGTCTCAGGAGAGAAGCTCGATAAAGATCGCTTTCGGTTTGATTTAGGGGATTTGATGACGGGATATCGTCAGGTATGTGCGCGCGTGGAAGCCGCACTCAAAGAGGTGGCCTAGCGTGAAGACGTTTCAATTGAAAGTTCGAGTGAGATACAAAGACGGGATCTTGGATCCGCAGGCGGAAGCCATTTTTACGGCGCTGCAAAAATTAGAATTTAGAACCGTCGAGCGAGTCGAGTGCGATAAGCTTTTTATGATTAGTTTGAAGGCTGAAGACGAAGCCCATGCAATTTCGCTCGGACGCGATATGGCGCAAAAACTTCTCTCGAGCGTGGTGATGGAAAATTTTGAAGTAGAGGTCCTGAAGCCATGACCGGGAACCGGTCGTGGGCGGTGGTGCAATTTCCAGGCTCTAACTGCGACCACGATTTACTTAAAGTTTTCAAATCTCTGCCCGGCATCGCGGCTCAGTATCATTGGCATGAAGATCCGATCGAAGTGGGACAATACGAAGTTATTGGCATTCCTGGCGGATTTTCTTTTGGGGATTATTTACGCGCCGGTGCAATCGCAAAATTGAGTAACGCGCTTAAAGGTTTGGAAAAAGCGGTGGAAGCAGGCGCTCATGTGCTTGGCATCTGCAATGGCTTTCAAATTTTGGTCGAGTCACGATTGCTCCCCGGCTATCTGCATGTGAACCAATCCCTCAGATTTATTTCCAAAAATGCGGCGCTCGAAGTGAAGGCGGAGGCCTATCCTTGGATTCAAAAGGAAGATATTGGAAAAGTTTGGCACTTTCCCATCGCGCATCGCTTTGGAAATTATCAAAAATCCAAAATCGATGCGCTCGATGCAAGTTCGCCGCTCTATTATTTCGGCGAAAATCCGAATGGCTCCGCGGAGGGAATAGCCGCAGTTTATCGACAATTGGGTAAGGGTTCGCTTTTTGCGCTCATGCCGCATCCGGAGCGAGCTTTCTTTGGCGAGACTCGAAACGCCGATGGGCAAAAGTTCTTCGAAAATGCCGTGAAGGCGGTGGCGCGAGCATGAGTATTGATTTGAAAGCACTCGCCTTGGCTTGCGGACTCACGGAGAAAGAATGGATTCATTTTCGGGAGACCTTGAAGCGCGATCCTTCTCCCACCGAAATTCAAATGATCGGAGTGATGTGGTCAGAGCATTGCTCGTACAAATCGTCGAAGCGATTTTTGAGACAACTTCGCACACATTCCGAAGCGGTGCTGCAAGGGCCGGGTGAGAATGCCGGCCTCGTAAGCTTGGATGACAAGCGTGCTATCGCGTTTAAGATTGAAAGCCATAATCATCCCAGTTTTGTGGAGCCTTTCCAAGGCGCAGCCACGGGCGTCGGCGGGATTTTGCGAGATATCTTTACGATGGGGGCTCGTCCGATCGCGCTCGGGAATTACTTGCGCTTTGGAGATTTTCGAAACGATTCAAAGCATAGACTGTTGTTGGAGGGCGTGGTGAGCGGAATTGCCCACTATGGAAATTGCATGGGGATCCCCACGACGGGCGGACACATCTCCACCAACAAGTGTTACTCCGGAAATATTTTGGTGAACGTTTTTGCACTCGGCGTGGTGGATCGCGCGAAGATCTTTAAATCGGCGTCGGCTGCCCCCGGTTGCTCGGTGATGATTTGGGGTGCTCGCACCGGTCGAGACGGTATTCACGGCGCATCGCTATTAGCGTCGGCGGATTTTGAGTCGTCAAAGACGCAAACGAAAGAGCAAAAGATTCGAGTGCAGGTCGGGGATCCTTTCAAAGAAAAGACGCTCATGGAAGCGACGCTTGAAGTGATGGATCAGCTTTCCGACAAGTTGATCGCCATTCAAGACATGGGCGCGGCCGGCTTGACTTGCTCGACGATGGAAATTTCCTTCAAATCCAATGTGGGAATGCGCGTGGATTTGAATCAAGTGCCCATGCGCGAAGAGGGGATGCAACCTTTTGAGCTTCTCCTTAGCGAATCGCAAGAGCGTATGCTCGCCGTGGTACAAAAAGGCTCCGAAGCGGCATTTCGAAAAATTATATTTGATAAATGGGGCTGCGAGTGCGCAGTCATCGGAGAAACGATCCCCGGCGATCGCTTGGAGATGTTTTTTAATGGTGAGAAAGTCGTCGATCTTCCCGTAATGGAAATTCAAGATCCACCCCCTGCCGATTTGCCAGAACCTGCATGGGTGAATCCGACGGTAAATTTAAATGCGCCCACTCCTTCGGATGTCAAAAAGGAACTCGAGGTTTTGCAATTGCTTTTGAAGCATCCGAGTATCGCGTCGAAGAAAAATGTTTTTGAACGCTATGACTCGACGGTGGGCGCTTCTACCGTTCTCGGTCCTGGCCATGATGCCGCAGTGATTTGGGCCGACGAGGAAGGCAAAGGCAATCGAGGAATTGCATTCAAAGGGGTGGCCGATGAAGATCACTATCAAATCGATCCGCTCTACGGGGCTCAGTCCGCGCTCCTCAAAGGAATTCGTGCGCTAGCATGTGTCGGTGCCAAAGCGATTGCTTACAGCGACGGCGTAAATCTTGGAAATCCCACGACGCCCAAAGTCCAAGGAGCGCTTGAGAGAACGGTGAAGGGATTGAACCTCGCTGCTGAAGTTTTTGATACGCCCTGCATCTCGGGAAATGTATCTCTCTACAATCAGACAAAAACGGACGGTGTGAGCCGCGATATTTTTCCGACGACATTTGTGATGACCGTGGGCGCGCTCGACGATGTGCGATTGGCGAGACCTTCCATTTTTCAAAAGGCGGGGTCTGAAGTTTGGATGGTGGATATTCATGAACCCTCTTCGGTAGAGACGCTGCCGGGCGGATCGGCCTATGCCCGGATCATTTTGGAAGATGCCAATTTGGCCGCTCATCTGCCCCCGATCGATCTATCAGGCGAGAAGCGTTTGCAAAATGCACTTCTTTCTGCCCAAGCATCGCAATTGTTCCTAAGCTGTCGCGAAGTTTCTCAAGGGGGATTGGCCGTCGCTCTTGCAAAGGCGTGCTTCAAAGAAAATGGACAGGTTTGGGGCTTCGATGGGGATTTGAGTAAGAGTCAAAGCCGGCGCGACACCCTGCTTTTTGGTGAACAACAAGGCCGAGTGATTGTGGAAATCGATGCTTCCAATCGTGCTCTCTTAATGAAGCTCGGAATGGATTTTAAACTTCAGTTGAAGCGCCTTGGCACTGTGGCAAAGGAGCCTGTCTATCGAGTCAGGCCATCGCTGAGCGGAGCCACGGATGAGCTTCGAGAGATTTGGGAGTCCGTTTTTTAATGAGTAAGGCGTCTTCGATCGTCAAGCCACTGTCAGCCGAGTCGGCGGACCAAATGCGAGACAAATGTGGAGTGTTTGCCGCTTGGGATGTTCCCGAGGCGGCGCATCTCACCTACTTGGGATTATTTGCGCTCCAACATCGGGGGCAAGAAGGGGCGGGCATTATCACCTCCAATGGCGAGCGTCTCATCGGTCATCGCGGCCAAGGACTCGTCTCTCAAGTTTTTTCCAAGAATGAGCTGAACCAACTGGCCGGAAATCGCGCCATTGGACATGTGCGCTATTCCACCGCAGGGGGAAGCCACGCCAAAAATCTTCAGCCACTTTGGGTGGAATCTTCTTTTGGAGAAGTGGCAGTCGCTCACAATGGAAATTTGACGAACGCTCTTCATCTTCGCCGGGATTTGGAAAAAAAGGGCAGTGTTTTTCAGACCAATGTGGATACCGAAGTGATTTTGCATCTCCTCGCGCGAAGTGAAGGGGCGACGCTTCGCGATCGACTCACTAAAACGCTCAGTCAAATTGAAGGAGCATTTAGCCTCACGCTATTTGTTCGCGAAGGAGCAGAGACCAAACTTTTTGTGCTGAAGGATCCTCACGGATTTCGTCCCCTTGTACTTGGAAAATTGCAAAATGGTTTTGTCGCAGCTTCGGAATCGGTGGCCTTCGATCTCATTGGAGCGGATTTTGTCAGGGAGTTAGAGCCTGGCGAAGTTCTGGAATTTTCAGAGAAAGAGGGGATGCAGTCGTGGTTTTTGCCGGAGAGGCCAAAGCCAGCTCCGTGCGTGTTCGAGTGGATTTATTTTTCGCGTCCTGATTCCGTCGTCTTTGGAAAATCAGTTTATGAGATGAGAAAAAAGATGGGAGCGCTTTTGGCGGAAGAGGATCGAAAGAAGGGATTCAAAGCCGATATGGTCATTGGTGTTCCGGATTCTGGAATTCCTGCCGCAATCGGCTATTCGCAGGAAAGTAAGACGCCTTTTGAAATGGGAATCATTCGAAATCATTACATCGGCCGGACTTTCATTGAGCCCCATCAAATGATTCGAGATTTCTCGGTGAAGATTAAACAAAATCCTCTGCCTGAAGATCTCAAAGGAAAAAGGATTGTGGTGGTGGATGATTCGCTCGTGCGGGGGACGACTTCCAAAAAAATTAACACGCTGCTTCGAGAAGCCGGCGCGGCAGAAATCCACATGCGAATCTCCGCGCCTCCGACCATTTCTCCCTGCTACTACGGAATCGACACGCCCGAGCGGCAGCAGCTTATCGCAGCCAGGCAGTCCGTTTCGGAAATTCAGTCGTTCTTGAATGTGGATTCTCTCAAGTATCTAGATTTGGCTTCCTTGTACGAAAAGTTAGGAACGAAAACCTCCATGTGCGACGCCTGCTTTTCCGGTAAATACCCCGTCGAGCCGAAAGATAATTTACTCAGGGTTTAGCCACTGATGCCCTTTTTGAGGGTCCACCGATCATTATAATAATCACGGTCTTTCTGCTTGCGGCGGGCGAGTGCTTGGCATTGATTAAGCAATGCTTAAGAGACATATGAAAATATTGGGATTTATCTCAATCCTTGCTGTTGAGTTTGTGTATGCGATGGATAATCCATTGGTACCACTGACATCCGGCTCCGGGTGTACCGCGATGGTTAGATCGGTGCCTTCTCCGACACCTGCTCAAAAACCTTTCTTTCAAAAATGGAACTTCCCAGATTTCATGGCAAGCCAGATACAGGCAGATGGCGCTCTTCTTATAGGAAATAGGTACGATTAATCGAAGAATCGTTCTTATCCCGTAGAAAAAAATTTGTTTCTGAGAGTTGATGGTCATTTCAAGCCTTGGTCTTTTACAGACTTTCAAACGCCTCTCTGGGAGAAATATTTTAGAAATCGTGGGGATGAAGTCGGTGGTGAACTTCTGGAATTCGTGGATATTCATACAGCTAAAAATGGTCGCTGGGGTGTTTTTGCAATTCGAAAGGACCTCGCCTACGGCGCTCTCTATATGGTCGGCCCAAAGACACCTGCCCATTCAAAGAAAATTAACCAGGGAGATGAAATTTCTCCCATCACTGCCAATAAAATTTTGATGAGATCATTTGCAACATCGGCCAATGAGAAATTTATCGCTTTGGGAGGCTCTCTCGACGATGGACGAGTTCACCATGTGCAAATCGTCGATACTTCAAATCCGAAATCTCCGTCGCTCTATCAGCTGGAAATGCCGCCGGGTGATAAGGGCAAAAGACGAGATCCGTTTACGGTGAAAGGCATCTCAGATGATGGACAATGGCTCCTCGGAACATTTAGCAAAATCGATCGAGATGTGGGCGCGCTCTGGAGGCTTGATCCGTCCCAGAAGTCGGAAAATCCGCTCTTAAAACCCTTTCAAACTTTTGGCCCCATTCGTGGCAAGTCCAAGAATCTGGAGCTGATCTTAACCGGAGAGAATCAAGGTGCGTTAACGCTTAGAAAGGCTCCGACCTACGAGGGTATCGAAATGATAACGAATAGAGATTTGCTTAAACATGTTGAACAAGTATTGAGATCGGACCCAAGAGATCCTCTCCAGGGGGAGGCTCTCGAACTCAAAGTTTTAGATCTTGAAGTCAGTCCTAATCATCAGTGGTTAAGCGCTCGAGGAATGCTCAACGAAATGATCAATTGGAATACACGAAAAAAGGGGTCTGTTCCAACACAACGGGAACGCAGTTTTTTTGTGAGATGGGATCTCAGTCATCCGACAGAACTTCCCAATGTTTTTTCATGGAAGGATGGATTTCTTGTTGGACAGACGAATGCCCAGTTTATTACCAACGAGGGAAAAATCTTGCTCGCTTCGGCGGACAATCAATATCTCACTCTCAGTGCTCCTGATATTCTGAACAAAGATTTTCGAATTCCCTACAGAAGTCAAAGGCCTCATTCCAATGATGATGGACGAGTTTATCGGATTCTCTTCTCAGAATCGGGAACTTCGATCGGCGTTGTCTCGGGATATGGAACCGTGCTTTTTGATTTTTCAAATCTTATCTCTGCTCGTGGCAACACGCCGCCGGAAATTCTTACTGTAAAACTGCTACCCGCGGCTGATTGATTGAGAAGTGGAACGGATTTAGGGCGAATCATTCCCCGCGGATTGTCGTGAAGCTCGAGTCGGCTTCGGAAGTTTCTCTAAGAGGGCTTTCGCAATGTCGGATTTGCCGGCGAGTTCCGCAATTTCGTGAAGCGTGTAGCCCTCAGGCGCACTCGGCGTGGGTTGGCCTCGCAAAGAATAATAAAATTTATGGTAATCCAACACATCGATGCCCACGTCTTCGGCGTCCATCATAAGATCGTCCACACTTTGAAGAACTGCATCTAAATCTCGAGCGAGAATAAGTTCGATCATCGCTCGAATTCGCTCTGGCTTCTCCAGTTCAAACTTAGCTCTCGCCTCTCTTACATCCTCTTCATAACGCTTTAGAATACGCGCGGAGTCGGTAGAAGACGTCTTTCTTAAAAGAATTTCGAAGGCTGCCGTCAATCGGCATACAGCTTCAATGGCATCATTGTCCGTGCCTTCGAGCACCCACATGAGATCGGGACTTAAGATGGTATAAGCATGTGTATTAAACTCAATCGCTGTTGGCCCCGATACTGCAGAACGCGGATCATGTATGAAATGTAGTCCCACCTCGGTCATCATCTCGTCGGGATGCGAGCCCCAGCCTTGAACTTCATAAACCGCTTTCAGTAATAACTTGGATTCCTTTTCACTCATCTGAGCGCGCGAACGAAGAGAATCTTCCGCATCAAATAAATTAGGCCCATTCACGCCTAGGAAGTGAGCATGATTTTTGCGATACGCATTCAATTTTCTTTCCAGGTTCTCCGCTCGACGAATTGCTGAGCGATTCGCTCGACTCATGAGCGTCGCTCGCGCTTCTTCGTAATGACTGCGAGCATTCTCCGGCAAATCATCCTGCCCAAGCTTTCGTTGCAAAGCCAATGAGAGGGTCCAAATGCTGGAGGCGACGAGTTCGGCATTTTCATCGAAGGGGGAGTCCAAAGCTCTCGTCAAATAGGTTGCTGCGTGATGAGGAAGGCTGGGATCGAGAACGGCGAAAATGAGTTCTTCAATCGCTCTTCGTTCAGCTTGTTTTCCAAAGGCTTCCGGATCAAACATCATAACTTGAAGTTGTTGCATGACCTGAAGTTTCGCGCCAAAGAGCGCGGCATAAAACTTTTCAATCTCCTCGCGGATGGGATTTAAAGAATAGCCGTTATTCATTTCATCTAGAAACTCGAGAGGCATAGTGCGCTCATATTTCGATTGAAGCGCCATTACATCCATCCACGATTTCGGATGCGCCTTACTCAACTCTTTGTGAAGTAATTCAGCGAGCGATCCCGCAAGTTCTTGGTGATTTTTCTGTATGGCTTTGCCCATTCCTTCAATGAGTTCCGCACATTTTTGAAGATGGGCATCTATGAATTCGACCGATTTATGGGCTTGAAGAGAGGAGCTGGTAAGCGCGATAACGACGACCAAAAAACCCAGAGGGCGACACCCCGAAAAACCCATGACGGCGAGTATTATCAGGCTTGTGAGCCAGAGCAAGCGGGAATCTCAATGAGTAGAAAGAAGCTGAAACTCATCGATCATTTCATTTTCCACATTCTTGAAATAACAGGACGCGTGATCGGGGGACGAGTCGGCAAAGGTGCAAAAGAGTGCGCCATGCTTAGCATTTTGGTCTTTGGTGTAGACCGATGCCCACCAAGGATTTTGATCCAACTTGTCCTTCGCCGGTCGAATGGCTCGACCTCCCGTGCCTACGACCGCGGCGAATGTCTGACCAAGTCCAATTTCCAAGAGCGAGTTCGTATGAACAATTTCAGGCTGTTCCATTTTCTTTAAAAGATGAGAGCGGGCGTAGGAATGCTCGTGTCCCGTGACAATGATCGCACCATTTTTGCGGCAGAGCTCATAGGGAGTCCAGCCGGTGCCATCTCCTTTTCCTCCCACTTGCATTAAACGCTGATTCTTGTGCCAGGCACAAATTCTCCATCGATGATTGGAGCTTTCGAGCGTCTTTTCAATGTAGCGATGGTGTCCAAGCCATCCTTTTGTGCCCACTCCGGAGAGCAGAAAAAATAGACCGCGATAAGTGCAGTAGGACTTTACGCCGAGATCGCCGTAGCATTTTGCTTCAGGATTCTTCTTCAATCGCGCTTGAAAATTCTTTTGATAGGTTTTCCATTTGAGCAGGTCGTGATTTCCGACCACGGCAAAAAACGGAAATTCCTCGCCAAGTGTATCGTTAATCGCAGATTCAAATGCGTCGGGATCATTTTCGTAATCGAAGTCGCCCTCATGAATGACGAGGTGGGCACCTTCCGACTTCACGAGATTGAAGACTTTTCTTCCTGAGACGCCCGCGCCGGAGTCTCCCATAAAGGCGACCTTGAGCCCGCCCTCGGTCGGAATGCTCTGCGCAACAAGCGCCGTCCACACGAAAGTAGATAATATTCCCCCCGACATGCCGATCCCCTCTCTCGGTTTTGTTAAGCGACCTTCAGTGGCTTATATTTAATCGGCTTTGGAAGGGCATCGCCAAGTCGTTTTTTGCGATCTTCCTCGTAATCTGAATAATTTCCTTCGAAGTAAACGACCTTCGAGTCGCCTTCAAAGGCCAGAATGGAGGTTGCGACTCGATCCAAAAACCAGCGATCGTGACTAATAATAACGCCGCAGCCTGCGTAATTATTCATTGCTTCTTCCAGCGCTCGAAGCGTGTTCACATCCAAATCGTTCGTGGGCTCATCGAGTAGCATGAGGTTCGAGCCTTCGCGGAGCATCTTTGCGAGTTGCACGCGGTTTCGTTCTCCTCCAGAAAGCTGAGACATCTTTTTTTGCTGATCATTCCCTGAAAAATTGAATCGAGAGACATAGGCTCGCGCGTTCACATCCTTTTTTCCGAGGGTGATGACGTCTTGTCCCTGCGAAATTTCATCATAGACCGTCTTGTTGGGATCCAGTGATGCGCGGTTTTGTTCACCGTAGGCGATTTTCACAGTCTCACCGACCGTGATAGTGCCCTTCGTAGGTTTTTCCGATCCAACGATCATTCGAAAGAGCGTAGTTTTTCCAGCCCCGTTCGGTCCGATAATTCCTACGATCCCCCCGCGCGGCAAAGAAAATGTGAGGTCATCAATGAGTAGCTTATCGCCGTAAGCTTTGCTGACATTCTTAAATTCCACGACTTGATTTCCAAGGCGAGGTCCCGGCGGAATATAAATTTGAAGTTCATCAATTTTATCCGAACCTCCTTCTGCCACCATTTGTTCATAGGCTGCGATACGCGCCTTCGATTTTGCTCGTCGAGCGGATGGACTCATTCGAATCCATTCGAGTTCTCTCGCCATGGTCTTTTCTCGATTAGCCTCGGATTGTTTTTCCACGCGAAGTCGCTCTTCCTTTTGCTCCAACCAGGAAGAATAGTTTCCTTTGAACGGAATCCCTTCGCCCCGATCCAATTCCAAAATCCATCCAGCGATATTGTCTAAGAAGTAGCGATCGTGAGTTACTGCGATGACGGTGCCTTTGTAATGCTTCAAGTGCTGTTCGAGCCAACCCACCGATTCGGCATCTAAGTGATTCGTGGGTTCATCGAGCAATAAAATATCGGGAGCTTCCAGAAGCAATCGACAGAGCGCGACGCGGCGGCGCTCGCCTCCGGAGAGATTCGTCACAGGACCATCGAGTGGAGGAAGACGGAGGGCTTGGCTTGCAACTTCGAGCGTGCGTTCCAACTCCCAGCCATTCACCGCATCAATTTTTTCTTGAACTTCGGCCTGGCGTGCGATGAGTTTTTCCATGTCCTCTGGGCTCATCTCCTCCGCAAACTTGGCATTGATCTGAGCAAATTCTGCGAGGAGGGCGCCAGTCTCTTTAAGACCGAGAGCAATATTTTCTCGGACTGTTTTATTTTCTTCGAGCGGAGGTTCTTGCAGTAAAATTCCAACGGAGTACCCATCACTCTTTAGCATCTCGCCATCGAAATCTTTTTCGATACCGGCAATAATTTTAAGAAGTGTGGATTTTCCCGCGCCATTTAGACCCAGCACGCCGATTTTGGCGCCGTAATAAAAAGATAAATAGATATCCTTCAAAATTTGGCGCTTGGGAGGGACGATTTTTGAAATCTTTTTGAGGGTGAAGATAATCTTTTCGCTCATGGGGGCCCACTTTAATGGGCCCCTGGAGCGCTGGAAAGCTATTTCGATAGACGTTGCCGATCTTCTGATTGCCGCTGAAGCGGAGACAAATGGGTTATCCATATGGAATCAGGACGCTGTATTTGCACAGCTTTCTAAGATGGGGATCGTCGAGCTCTTTAAGTAAAGAAGTCCTGTTGACCCTGCGCTCCGCTTCGATTTCGATGGCGGGATATATGAGTTGGATCAAAGACCTTCCCTCGCCTGGAATTCAGCAACGTTCTCAGCCCGTTGAATCCAAGGCGCCCTCGGATCTTTGGACCAAGTGCCTGGATTGCGGAGCCATCCTCTACCATGTGGAAATTGAACGAAATCGCTACGTTTGTGTGAAGTGCGATTTCCATTTTTGGATGCCCGTTCGAGAGCGACTTCAACTGCTGTTGGACGCGGACACATTTGTGGAAGAAGATGCCGATCTCATTCCCACGGATCCGCTGCAGTTTAAGGATCTCTCTGCATACGCGGGCCGAGTCGTAGCGTCTCAAAAAAAGACGAAAGAAATGGAAGCGGCAATCTGGGGCCACGGAAAGATTGATGGTCGTAAAGTTTCAATCGCACTCTTTAATTTTGAATTTATGGGCGGCAGTATGGGCTCTGTCGTCGGCGAGAAGATCACACGCTGTTTTGAATATGCTTTTGAAAACAGGACTCCGGCAATCGTGGTCTCGGCTTCGGGAGGCGCGCGAATGCAGGAGGGGATTTACTCGCTCATGCAGATGGCCAAAACTTGCTCTGCCCTTCAAAAAATGAAGCGAGCTGGGCTGCCTTATATTTCTCTGCTGGCCCACCCAACGACGGGCGGAGTTGCGGCAAGTTTTGCAATGCTGGGTGATGTGGCGATGGCCGAGCCTGGAGCACTCATTGGTTTTGCGGGGCCTCGTGTGATAGAGCAGACCATTCGACAGAAATTACCCGAGGGGTTTCAGCGCGCTCCATTTTTACTTGAGCATGGAATGATCGATCTGATTGCACATCGGAAAGATCAGAAGAAATTGCTATCCCAGGTTTTTAGACATCTTCATCGGCCGCATTGATATCATGGGCCTAGATCCCAAACGTTTTGAGATTCCCTCGCGCACGACTTACAAGTTGGAGCGAATGCTATCGGCCGCCGCCGAGACGGACCATCCCGAGCTTGGCCGCCGCACGATTTTGGTGGCGGGTACCAATGGCAAAGGCAGCACCTGTACTTGGCTTACGCATTTATTGAAAGTTCATGGTTTAAAAGTCGGGACGTACTCTTCGCCGCACGTCGTAGATGTAACGGAGCGCATTCGCATTCAGGGAAAGCCCATTTCCGTTACGCTCCTAAAAAAATTTGAAAGAGACTTCGCCGATATTTTAGAGCCTCTTACATACTTTGAGCGATTGACGCTGCTCGGATTTTTAATTTTTCGAGCTGAGAAAGTGGATGTGCAGGTGATCGAGGTGGGCATTGGAGGCCGACTCGATGCCGCGAATATCTGCGATCCGGATTTTTCTGCCATTACATCCATCGATGATGATCACAAGGATGTGCTCGGGCCGACGCCTAAGCATATTGCTTCGGAAAAAGCGGGGATCATGCGGCAGGGTAGGGCGTGCTATTTGCATCCTCAAAGACCGCTCGTGAGACGCGTGCTTCAAAAAGAGGCAGACCGTGCGGGCACTCCTCTTTGCGATACGGGAGAGATTCGCTTTTCGCCAAAATTAGAATCGCTTTTGAAACGTCTGGAAAAGAAGTGGGGGCCGTATCAGGGGGAAAATATTCGATCAGCACTTTCCCTTTTTCAAGATGCTGCATTTGATTGGGGACTTTCTGTAAAATATGAAAAAATTGAAAAGGCGCTTTCGGACTCCCTCTGGACGGCGCGATGTGAAGTGCTGCGGAAGAATCCGATCGTGCTCGTCGACGGAGCCCATAATGCTCACGCGGTAAGGGCGTTGGCTTCTCGGTTAAAAAATGGAGATTGGACTCGGGAAAAATGGACAATTGTTTTTGGAGCGATGAACGACAAACCCCTCGCTGAGATGCTCCGACTGCTGAAGCCCTTTGCTCGAGAATTTATCTTTCCCACGTACTATCCTGAGCGTCAGGCCCGAGCGGAAAGTCTGCGGCGGATCGCGTCAAAGATTTCGAGGACTATTCCGTCTAAAATTCTGAGGGATTCAAGGGATCTTGGCCCAACCTTCGTTGGAATGTTGAACTCTAAGCATCCTATCCTGGTTGTGGGATCCTTTTATCTTGCCGGGGCCGCACTAAAGGCCCTAAAAAAAAGTAAATGGCAGTGAATACTCAAAGGCTCACGACGAAAAAGCTGATGGTGACTTGTTACGACGCGACATTTGCAAAGTTAATCGCGGATACGGAATCATTCGATTATGTCCTCGTCGGAGACAGTGTCGGCATGGTGGTTTATGGCGCGGAGAATACACTTTCAGTCACGCTCGAAACCATGATGAGACACACCGAAGCCGTAAGACGCGGATTGGATAAATCGAGCGCTCTCAAAAAACCGATTTTGATCGCCGACATGCCGGTGGGCACTTACGAGAATGGTACGGCTGCTGTGCTTCATGCCAAGCATCTGCTGCAGTCGGGAGCGGACATGGTGAAGGTGGAAGGCGACGTACCTGAAGTGATTGAGGAACTTCGCAAGGAAGAAATTCGAGTCTGTGGGCATATCGGTCTCACACCTCAAAGTATTCAAGACTACAAAGTGCAGGGTCGAACCGCTGAAGATGCCGAGCGTTTATTGAAGGAGGCGGAGCATTTGGAAGCGGCGGGTGCGGAATTGATCGTGCTCGAGATGCTTCCTGTGGAGCTCGCAAAGAGAATTACAACTTACATGACGATTCCTACGATAGGAATTGGCGCCGGACCTTTTTGCTCGGGCCAGGTGCTCGTGCTCTATGATTTGCTCGGTCTCAATCCCGATTTCAAACCTAAGTTTTTAAAACGATTTGCCGATGGGGCTCATCAGGTGCGAGATGCGCTGAATGCTTATGCCCTTGAGGTGCGCTCGGGAACATATCCGGATTCGCTGGAACACAGTTTCAATGCTTAAAATTCTTCGCACGCGAAAAGCGCTTCAAGCTTGGCGTAAGCGCGAGCTGAAACGGACCCTGGGTTTTGTGCCCACGATGGGCGCTCTGCATGAAGGCCATCTTTCCCTTATGCGGCGATCTAAGAAGGAAAATGCACTCACGCTCGTGAGCATTTTTGTGAATCCAACCCAATTTGGACCGAAAGAAGATTTTCGAAAATATCCTCGAAGGGAGCGCGAAGATTTAAAATTGCTTCGAAGTTTAAAAGTCGACGCAGTCTTTTTGCCAAAATCGATTCGCGAAATTTATCCCGAAGGCGAGTCGGGTACGCGCATCGTTCCACCGGCTTCGCTCACGGAAATTTTAGAAGGCCAATTTCGCCCAGGCCATTTCACGGGGGTGGCCACCGTGGTGACAAAGTTGCTGATGCTCAGTCGGCCGACGCGCTCTTATTTTGGAAAAAAAGATTTTCAGCAACTCCAAGTCATCGAAGCCTTGGCGAACGATCTCTTTTTGGACGTTGAAATTGTGCCGTGTGAAACCAAGCGCGCGCCCTCGGGATTGGCCTTAAGCTCCCGCAATCAATATCTCGATCCAGAGGCAAGAACGCGCGCGGCATCCTTGTCGGCTATTCTAAAGAGCGCAGGGACCGAAACGGCGGCGAAAAGAGAGCTGAAAAAGGCTGGCTTTCAAGTGCAGTATGTCGCGAAATGGCGTGGGCGCCGGCTGGCAGCCGCCTATTTTCAGGGCGTGCGGCTCATCGATAATGTGGCGCGCTTTGCTCAGCACGAATTGGCAAGGCGTGGCGGTAAGATTAAATTTGGGAAAAAAACTTCTCGACGCAAAAGTTAGTCGCCTAAAGTTCAGGGGTGATCATTTTTAACTTCGGAAAATAAGTACGATATCTTCTTTGATCGCGAGTGAGGAGGGTTAGATTTTCGACGGCTGCATGTGCGCCAATATAGAAATCAGGAAGAGGCGATGTTTTGGATCCGCCGAGTTTACGATATCGAAAAAAGCATTTGCCAGCCAAGAAAGCGGCTTCCCAAGGAATGCCTCGCCTTTCGAAAATATCCGGTCTCAACTTCGCTTCTAGAGTCTCGAATTTTTCAAATCCCACCGACACTTCTGAATAAATAATGCTGTTAATGACGAGCGGACCTCTTTCCGCTGCCTGAGCAATTTGCCTGGACGACCAATTTAGCCATTTTTTATCTTCGGTAAAAAGATCTAAGAGGACGTTCGAATCGACTAGAATTCCGCTCAATCTTCACCACGCGTGAGCGACATAATTTGATCGGTTGTTAATTTGCTTTGTCCACCCCCTGTCAAATGAGACACAACCATTTCACCTCGTCTGCCATGGGCCTGCTTAACTTCCTTTTTTTTGATCAAGCGTACTGATTTTCCATCCCAAATAAAATCGATCTCCATAAACGGCATTAACCCGGCCTTTCTCCTTATCTCTAGGGGGATCGTTACCTGACCTTTAGATGTAATCTTCACAAAACCTCCTGGTATTAGTATTACTAGTAAGATTACTACCACCTTCTAGTGAGAGCAAGGCCTCATCATTCGCATAGAATTGCTTCTTCATTCGGTTTTCCACATAAACCACTGAATCGGCATAGAAATTGCTTAATAGAGTCGTATGCAACCCTCCGGTTTGAATGTCTACTTTTTGAGCGTTTTCATACTTTGCGCAGTCGGGATGAATTCCTGCGGCGTGGAGAAGACCGAGATCGCGCGAGGTAATACTCCACCGCTGAACCAGCTTCCTCCCAACGATGAAGATGAGAACCCCGAAGAGGAAACGCCTGTAGAGCCTGAAGCCCCCAGTACGACGATTTCATTCGACGCCTTTGGAAATCCGCCTCGTAAAGTGGATGGCGGAATCGATTCGACTCTGCTTCGCACTCAGGTGAAATATTTGAAATTGAATCGCTATGCCATCGCTCTTAAGCGCTCAAGTTCCACGAAGGATTGGTTAAGCGTTCCAGGTTGGTTGGAAATGACCAAGGACGATGATTTCGAGCAGTCTTTCATTCTTTACTCTTCTGCGATTTTGAAAAAGAAGCCTTTCCCTCCTCATCAGATGAATTTTCCGGAATGGATTCGCGCTTTGAAAAATTTGTCGGAGACTTATCCCAAGTTGAAGAGAGTGATGCTGGATGATTTCTTCGATGGTACCGAATCGGAGTCCTTTTCTCGTTTAAATATTTTGAAATCGATGTGCGATGAGCGCGGCGATTTGAAATTTCAACCTGTTCTCTATTGTGGGAAGAAAACCAACGGCTCCTTCGTGCGGGAATATACGCAGGAGTCAAAGCAGACGAGAGCGTTCCGAGATTTGGCCGCACGACCGGAGCTCGAAGGCTGCTTTGATAGCGTGCTCATTTACGCTTGGCCCAATGACAATGTGTCAGACTCTACCTTTCAGGGCTGCCTGGATGATTTTAGTGGGACATCGCTCGAGAGGATTGCAGGCGTCTATGTAGCGAATACGTCTAATAAGACGCTCTCCCATAGCGCGCGTCTCAAAAATATTGCGCAGGTGCGTAAGCTCCAGGGAGCCGCGGGCGTTCAGTTCTTTGCAATTCCTGCCGAGCCCGGCCAAGGCGTTTACGCCGAAGACCGACTTTCTGATGTGCTTCTTCTCCGGCTGAAGTTGAAGGATATGATGAAGCTCGGTCTAAATTTCTTTACCGTGAATAACTGAGTCTTAAGCTCTTCCGGCTTTGGTTTCCAAGTGCTGGATGCGATTTTGCAAGTTCTTGAGAGCGGTTTCCGTCATCAGTCCGCGACGGCGTAGTGCCACTTCGATTCGAGCATTCACCAAATTTTCAAAAGAAGTTGTATCCATCAATTGGTCGCGAAGACGATAAGAATCATCGGCGCTCAATAATTTGGATCGAACGAGATTTCCAAGGACTTGACTCACTTGTTGTTCATTGGACGGCCGCGATCCATGGGCACAGTCCATCGCAATTTGGACGGCTTCGCCGAGCAGACCCGATCGATCGTCATTTATCGTTGATGTTTGAACACCAGTTGATTGACCCATATTCATCATGTAAAGAAATCTCCCCCCAAAAATATTACACAGGGCGGCTGAACTGAGAGTCAAATCAAAATCGTAAAGGTAAACCGAAGCTTACGAATTAACGCGAGCCGTCATTTTCGAGAAAGGTGATGGGGGAGCTAAGTTCACTCGAAAGCGAATGAAGAAGCGCGCGTAAATCCGTTTGCTGCGAGGGTTGCGAAAGAAAGAGGAGCAAAGATCTTTCCCCGTCATGTCTTTCCGTTCGCACGCGTGCGAGTCCCTCGTAAGCATCCACCACCGCTTGCACAAAGACGACTTCGTGCCGGGGAGCCCAAGCGTAGAGGCGAACGTTATGAGCGCGATCAGCTTCCATTCGTATCGATTTAGCCGAGCTACTGGATGGGAGCAACTTGATTGCCGATCAGCGAAACATTTTCGGGGGCGATGCCTTGCACTCCACAATTTGCTGTGACAGCGATGCCCGCTCCCATGGCGGGAGTGCGTACGAGGTTGCCGAGAATCATGGATCTTCGGCCTGAGAAGTTGATGGCCACATTCGTTGCCCCTTCTTTGGAGGTCACATCGTTTTGAACAAGAAGCGTATCTTGGACCACTTGCTTCGCCGTAATTCCGTCGCAGTTGCTCTGACCTACAAAGACTGTCCAGGCGTGATCGGAGGATAATTTATTATTCTCAATCACGTTAAATTCGGAAGCTTTGGTCACATCTTCAAAACCTCGAAGAGTAAGGGCATGCCGAATTCGATCGGGATTCAGAATCGTATTCGAGGAGAAGACCGAATATTTTGCCCCTTGGATTCGCATGCCATGTTCACCTCGAGTCGTGTTTTCGACACGATTGTTTGCCACGGCCAAACCATAGCCTGAGAAGTGAAATCCATTTCCCCCCGATTGGTTGCCGCCGTTACGAAGGGCGCCAATGTTCGTAATCAGATTTCCAACTACCGCGAGGTAAAGCATCCGAGTTGGCTCCATGCTCTTTACTCCCAGGTGCACGCGATCGATTTGATTTTGAAGAAGGAGCGCATTGGGAGAGTTGCCTCGAACTTCAAAACCATTCGGTTTACCTTTAGGATGATCATCATGGGCTGTGATCTTCAGGCGCGTGATCGATACGTCGGAAGCATTATCCACAGTGACAATCGATTCAAAGATCGACTTCTTCACGACGGTGTCGGGATGAGAATTGAAGTGTATCGTCGGAAGTCCTAGTCGGCGGTAATCCCCATAAGTGTCCAAGCGTACGCGATTCATGTTGGAAATAATGACGGGAGTCTGTGTGAACCATTTTTTTCCAGCTTGGAAATGAAGGCGTCGATACCCGCTCCTTAGAAGTTGTGTGACCTGTTCTCCAAATGCGCGCACGTCTCGGACCGAAGAGCCCGTTCCAGCTAAATTGACTTCTTTTGAAATGGTCTCGAGACCCGAAAGTTGGATGCGCTTAAAACCCGCGGGACATTTTGCAAAGCTGCCGTCTTGAGAGATGCAGGCACTTTTTGAAACGGGAATTCCTTGTTTCGGATGGTAAGGGTTAAATGCCGTCACGATGAAGGAGTAGGGTCGCGACCATCCTTCATTTTTGCTTTTACGCACCCAAATTTTGACGGTGTATTCGCCGGGCGTTTCGTAAACAAAATTGGAAATGGCATTGATGTCGCGCATGGCTTTCACAGGCCGCAGTGATCCATGGCCCATTCTTTCCATGGCCGTTACGGAATGATCGCCAAAATCAGCATAAAATTTGAGTGAACTAAATACTTTGGACTTTGACCATCCAGGAACTTTCGTATCCGAACAGTCGAGCGTCATCGCAAAGGGTACGACGCCGCTGGTGCGATTGGCTTTGCATTTAATCTGAAGCTTGGAAACCACTGCGGCGGTCGATGGGGTTGAAGTTAAAGAAAGAGCGGTCAGAGAGAGAAGGATCAGTGGAATGTTTCGCATTACGGGGTACCTCCAAAAACAATTCAAAGAGAGCAGGTACCGTCCAACCACCCATACACACTCCAAGAAGCATGCCGAAATGGTGAAAGTGAATGAGGAGGGGAGAGGTCCTTTAAAGGCGAATACAAGCGACTGAGACATTTCTGCCTGGGACGCTTTAACCCCAATTTGCGACCTCGGTGCGCAAAGAGGTCTCAATTTGCGCGCTCTAGCTCCCGTAGGAATGGCGCAGGTTTTGCATTGTTTGGACAGTGAATGGGGCTTCGTGTGGATAAACTCAGTTTGATTTTACTGGGGGTTTTCGCCTTCTTGGCGACAACTTCAGCGCAAGCGCAGCAAGATCGCCTACGCTCCATTTTTGATAATATTTCCATTCCAAGTTTAACCAGCACGACGGCTACTTTTAATTTTCCGGGAGATACCAACGATTCTCCTACGGCCGTTTCGATTCCTTACTTTCTCATCCCATTTGAGGATCTTGAAACGCAGTGGTCGAAATACATTCGAACTGAAGATCAAGAAGCGCTCGAATCAATCGTCGGATCCGATAGCCGAGTCGCCTTTCCCGTTCATCCGACGAATGCACGGGGTCTAAAGAACAAATTGATAGCGCGGTTCGGAAAGCCGAGTGGATTTTTTCGAGGCACTCGGATGTCTTCTACCAAGACTTTTGTCGTTGAGAGCAAAGACGGCGAGGCGCTTCGCCCTTTCTTCTTAAAACTGAGTGACGTGAAAGGAGATCGGCATGTGCATTCTCTTTATGTGGAAGGAAGTGTGGCGGGCTCGGATTTGCTACGAAACACGAATGTGAATACACTGCCTGAAACATTCGGAGCAGCGTTGATTGATGAAGACAAGAATATCGACGATGGATTTCTCGTTCGAAGCGCGACTCCTACAAAGGGTCTGAGAAAAGACACCTGGACTCTTCCTCTTCATGCTTTCATTCGCATGGTAGATTCGGCAGAGCATCACGTTATCCATCGTCCCGGCAATAGCGGTGTTATGGGAATGCCATTTGCTGAAATGACTTCCTATAATTTTAATTTACTTCCTGAGCATAACCTCAATGAACTCAATGGCGCTACGGCGAGATTGATTCACGAAGCATTGATTCATGAGGGAATTTTTCTACTGGCTCCTCATTCGCAAAATCTATGGATTGAATTCTCGACGAACCCACTTAAGATCCACGACGTATTTTATCAAGATATGGCCGACTTGATGATTGATCCATGGATTCGACAAATTCGCGGTAAGACACCAGTTATCCCGTCAGATTTTCGGATAGGGGAAGGCGGCCTATCTCTCGCTTATCGCACGGAAGTCGATGGCACTCGAAATCCCTTCGTGAACATGCATCAGTGGAGTTATTGGAGTATGACCGGCCACGTTCAACCCGGCTATGAAATGGGG
>ERZ761602.2689-NODE-2689-length-27024-cov-7.660165_pt1 | contig 27024 bp, 24 predicted proteins | sample MGYA00512165_ERZ761602 | MGnify/ENA primary metagenome ERZ761602 (study PRJEB28899, sample SAMN02445085) | bioreactor sludge metagenome | biome: EBPR sludge; isolation source: Thorneside wastewater treatment plant | place: Australia: Brisbane, Thorneside...
TTTTCATTGTCTGTCTCGCGGCGGCATTTTTCGCTTCGATAATGAGCAACACAGCGTCGGTGATAATGCTTATCCCGATCGCAACCGCGCTCATTCCGGAGCCCTCGACAGCGATCCTGGTCGCAATATCGGCATCGTTCGGTATTCCCTTCAACATCAGCACACCACCGAACGCTATGGCATACGGCGAAGGCGGACTCCGCTCCGGCGACCTCTTTTGGCCGGGCATCGTGATCATGATCGTCGGATGCGTGTTGGTCAGCACGACCGGGCCGACAGTTCTTCGAATGGTCGGAATTGGTTGATCGGCCGCGCTTTTTGGAGAGTAGCTTTTATTGCGACTTTCTTACGGGAAAAATTGGAGTCCCGTTCTAATGCAAGCTGTGGTAACATCCATCCTCAAGGAAAGACTGATGTCGATAGGCGATCCTCCGCGACCGGAAAGAAAGCAGACGCGAGTTCAGTACGTTGTTGAGATCGTACTTGACTCGTCTGCCGGAAGGCGCTCGTCCCGGATAAGCGACCTAAGTATGGGCGGCTGCTATGTTGAGTCGATCTCGACCTACCGGGTCGGCGAAGAGCTTGCTTTTGAGCTCAAGTCAAATGGAAAGACGCTGAGGTTCACGGGAGAAGTAGCATATGTCCTTGAGGGATTTGGCTTCGGACTCAAGTTTACGAACCTCGGCAGCGATCACTTGGACTTTCTGAAAGCCGCGGTTCAACCTGACTGATCGGCGGTCCGAACCGAACATTTCTATGAAATTGCCTTCCCTTGGTTGCCTTTGCAGTCTTTCTCAACAATTTCATTGAGGTTGATATGGTTAGCAACGAGAATATGCTGGAGGCAATGTTCTCCATGGAATCGGACCGTTCGGGCGTTGTTGAGGAGCCGCCTTTCCGGATGCTTGTTCTCGGTGATTGGGCCGGCGACGGTGAGCGGAAGCCCTTTGCGGAAAGAGGGCCGGTCGAGATCGACCGCGACGATTTTGACGACGTGCTGAACCGGCTCGGCGTCGCCCTTGAGCTTGATTATGACGGCGAACCGCTTCGGCTCGAATTCAACGAGCTGGAGGATTTTCACCCGGACAAGATATTCCAAAGCGTTCCCCTTTTCGAGGAGCTTCGTGATCTGCGTCGCCGGCTAAAGCAGGAGAACACGTTCGACTCAGCTGCGCGTGAGGTGCGGGCGATGTTCGGCGGACCCGAACGTTCCGAGCCGACCTCGACTCAGGACGTGCCGGCAGAGGTTCCGGCGGATGATCTTTTGGGCGCCATTCTCGCCAGGCCCTCGGGCGGTGCGGCCGTTCCAAAACCGAAACCGTCTTCAGACCTTGCAAGGCTTATCAGCGATCTTGTTCGTCCGCATCTTGTAGAAGTAGATGAAGGCGAACAGGCGCAGTTGACCGCGGCGGTCGATGCCGCGACGAGCGGGCTGATGCGCGGCATTCTCCACGACCGACGGTTTCAGGAACTCGAAGCAGCATGGCGAGGGCTTTTCTTTTTGGTTCGGCGAACCGAGACCTCGAGCGACCTGAAGATCTTTTTGCTGGACGCGACGAAAGAAGAGCTTACCGAGGATCTAAAGTCTTCGGAAAACCTCTCGGGGACGACCTACTACAGGCACTTTGTTCGTGAGGCCGTAGAGGTTCCCGGCGGCGACCCGTTCGCTTTGGCTCTTGGCAATTATGCTTTTGAGGGCAGTATCGACGACATCGCAACGCTGATCCGCATCTCAAAGATCTCCGCCGCCGCAAATGCTCCGTTCATTTCCCATATGCGGCCGGACGTCTTCGGTGTGCATTCGCTGGCCGATCAACCCGACGCCGCGACCTGGAAGCTCGCCGAGGATTCGAACGCTTCGAAGCTCTGGCTTGCCCTTCGCGATCAATCTGAATCTGTCTATCTTGGGATGGTCACGCCGCGATTTCTCACCCGCTTGCCCTACGGCCGCGAGACCTACCCGCTCGAGATGTTCGATTTCGAGGAATTTGATGCGATGCCCGAGCATGACAACTACCTTTGGGCAAATGGGTGTTTTGCTGCGGGCCAGTTGCTCGCAGATAGCTTTGCTTCGTACCGCTGGGACATGGGCAGGGCACTGAAGCAGGACATCGAGGGCCTGCCCGTCCACGTTTACAAGGACGGAACGGAAACCGTTTACAAACCCTGCGGCGAGGTTTTGCTTAACGATATCGCGATGCAGAAGCTTATGGACTTCGGCTTCATGCCGCTGGTCACGTACAAGAACTCCGACCGTGTAAAGCTCGCCCGCTTTCATTCGATCGCGGACACGGCGCTAAAAGGAATGTGGAATTAGGCGGTCGGCTTAAGTAAACCAGCTATTTCTTGATCTTGAGTGTCGGCGAATTTGTTTCTTTCAGGCGTTTCCAAAGAATGGTGATGTTGCCGGCCGCGTCTCGATCGACAATACGAAAGGCGACGATGACGTCCCTGCGTCGGTCGTATTCGAGCTCATCGTACGTAACGCCGTCGATCGAACGAAAATAGCTTCCTCTGTATGCCACTGACCGGATCGCAAAGGTCATCTGGCCGCGAGCCAGGAATCCTTTCCGATAACGGAAGCCATCCTTATCAATACCGGCTGCCAGTTCACGGTCGTAGGCGAGAAAGCCTTCGCCGTCAGGCGGCGGTTTGAACTCCGCGAGATATTTCATTCCGGGTGTCTGCAGCGTTACGGCAGGGAGCGGCACATCTTCGAGCTCGGTCATGATCACCTGCTGCAGCACAGCGTCCGCCCGGAAATACCCATCGAGGAACATTAGATCCGCAAGGCGCGGAAGACGATAGCTATCCGTTCGAAAAGAATATGCAATACCGGCTCCGGGCATCCCGAACCTGAGGCATTCTTCCCGGGCGTTGAGCACCTCGGAGTTCGCGGCACACTTCGAATCTGCGTTGAGCTTAACGATACCGCTATCCGGCAGACGCAGAAACTCCTCGTGTTCTCGCAGCACCGATTCACTTACGGTAAGAGCTGCGACCTCTTCCTTTCCCGGGCGGCGGTAAATGCCCCTCTTCGGATCAAGCAGCGGATGATCCGGTTTGCCTTGCCGCCGTTCATTGATCAGGTCGATCGAACGCAGACGGTCGTAGCGGTTGTTGTCGTCGAGGACCGGCGAGACCGGCCGCTGTCCGGGAACCGGTGTCGGGGTCGGAGCGGGGACCTGCGAAACAGCCGCAATCGACACTGCCAAGGTAAGTATCAGGATAGATAACCCTCTGCACATAATAGGCGTTCCCCGCTAAAGTAGATCGCAAAGATTCCCACCGAACCGATAAGCGTTGAACAATCAACTTATATCATTACCTGATAATGCGGGCAATAAATTTTGCTTCCGCAAGCTGATCACTAAAGCTGCAATTGGGGAAGTGAAGAACGCGACCGAATATTTCTATTGGCAAAAGGGCCTTCCGTCCTTTAAAATCAAGCTTTTTCGCGGTGGACCGAAAAGATGTTCGACGAGTCGTTTGATGTGATAGTTATCGGGGCGGGGCACGCCGGGTGCGAGGCGGCCTCGGCCTCGGCGCGCTTAGGGGCAAATACTGCACTCGTAACGATCAATCTTGACCTCATCGGGCAGATGTCCTGCAATCCGGCCGTTGGCGGTATCGCGAAAGGCCACGTGGTTCGTGAGATAGACGCGCTCGGCGGCATCATGGGCCGAGTTATCGACCGGACCGGCATTCAGTTTCGCCTTTTGAACCGTTCGCGAGGGCCGGCGGTCCAATCGCCAAGGGCTCAGGCCGACCGCAGCCTTTACCGAACCGAGATGCGGCGAGTGCTCGAAGCAACCCCGAACCTGCACCTCCGGCAAGGTGTTGTAGTTGATTTAATTGTTGAAAACAATAGGGTTATCGGCGTTGAGATGCAGGATACGCGGCGTTTTGCGGCAAGGTCCGTAGTGGTCGCGACCGGCACCTTTCTCAACGGAACGATACACACCGGTCGGCAGACCTTTTCCGCTGGACGAGCAGGCGAACCGGCATCGATCGAGCTTGCCAAGTCGCTACGGAAGCTAGGATTTCCGGTCGGCAGGCTGAAAACCGGGACGCCTCCGCGGCTAGACGGCCGGACTATTGATTGGGACGCGTTTGAACCGCAGCCGCCGGACGAAAAGCCCGTGCCGTTCTCCTTCGCGACCGAACGCATCGAGCAGCCGCAGATCAAATGCTATATCGGTTACACGAGCGGCGAGATCCATCAGGCGATCCGCGACAACCTGCACCAATCACCGCTTTATTCAGGAAAGATCACCGGAGTCGGGCCGCGATATTGCCCTTCGATCGAGGACAAGGTCGTCAAATTTGCCGATAAGGACCGGCATCAACTTTTCCTCGAACCCGAAGGCCACGACACGAACGAGGTTTACCTCAACGGTTTTTCGACCTCGCTTCCCTCAGCACTGCAGCTTGAGCTGCTGCGGATGATCCCGGGGTTTGAGCAGGTTCAGATAATCCGCCCGGGCTACGCCATCGAGTATGACTTCATCGATCCGCGGGAGATGAAACCGACGATGGAATCGACCCGAATGGATGGACTCTTCCTCGCCGGGCAAATTAACGGGACGACCGGATACGAGGAGGCCGCTTGCCAGGGACTGATGGCCGGGATCAACGCAGCATTTGCAGCGGAAGGCCGTAAACCCTTTATTTTGCAACGAGATACGGCCTACATCGGGGTTTTGGTCGATGATCTGATCCGCCACGGAGTGGATGAGCCCTATCGGCTTTTCACCTCGCGGGCAGAGGCACGACTGACGCTTCGTCACGACAACGCGGACCAGAGGCTTTCGCCATTCGGACGCGAAGCCGGCTTGCTCGGCGATACGGATTGGGAGCGGTTTAACCAGAAACGCGACCGGCTGGCAAGGTTGCGGAACGCACTCGACGGCACGAGGTTCAAGCGGTCCTCTGTCGAATACGCCGCGACCGCCCAATTGCTCGGGGCAGACCTCGGCGATTCGTTCACGCTTTCGCAGCTTGCAATGCGGCAGGGCGTTAATCCCGATCTCGTCCATCGGCTGCTTCCGGCTGATATCAGGGTGGAGGTTAAGGAAAGCGAACTCGAAACCGCTTTGGCCGATTCGCTCTACTCAGGATACATTGAGAAGCAAAGAGCCGCGACCGAACGGGTTAATCACCACGACACGCTGAAAGTACCCGAAAGCTTCAGGTTTGCAGAGATAAGCGGGCTTTCGAACGAGATGGTCGAGCGGCTCGAGCGGGCACAACCGCGGACGTTTGCACAGGTGCGCTCGATCGCCGGGTTGACACCAGCCGCTCTTTCTACGGTTCTCGTCCACCTGACCGCTGCGCAGCCAAGCGGAACCGATCGAAACTAGAAATATGTGGAACGTTCCACACGGCGGCCGAATTTTTGTGGAACGTTCCACATAGTCAGGCCCCACGGGTTTGATTTGACCTGAGCTTATCCTAGAATCAAGCTACACGAATACTTTCGGTGCAAATTTGCCTGAAAACTCGCTGAAATCGCCAAAAATGGGAAAGATAATCGCGATCGCCAATCAAAAAGGCGGCGTGGGCAAGACCACGACCGCGATAAACCTTGCCGCGGGCCTCGCACTTGCGGGCAAAAAAGTGCTGCTCGTAGATGCCGACCCGCAGGGAAATGCGACCTCCGGCTCGGGTATTGAAAAACTCCCGAACCGCCGGTCACTCTATGACGCGATGATCTCCGGCAATTCGGTTCGGGAATCCGTTGTGCCGACGGAGATAGATAATCTTTGGGTCCTGCCCTCACACAAGAACCTCGCCGGGATCGAGATCGAATTTGCCGATGACAAGAACCGGGCGAACATCCTAAAGGACCTTCTGGAATCGATCCGTGAGTATTTTCACTACATTATCATCGATTGCCCGCCCTCGCTCGGGATTCTTACGGTCAATGGCCTGACCGCGGCAGATTCGCTTTTGGTTCCGATCCAAACCGAATATTTCGCTCTTGAGGGCGTTACGGAGCTTTTCGAAACTCTTTCGCGGCTAAAGCGTGAGCTAAACCCGGGACTGAAGATCGAAGGGTTGCTGCTTACGATGTTTGACGAGCGGACGAACCTCTCGACTGCGGTGGCAAAGGACCTGCGAGATTTTTACGGGCCACAGGTACTCCGCACTGTTATCCCGCGGAACGTCCGTTTGGCCGAGGCTCCGAGCTTTGGGAAGCCGATACTGCTTTACGACCCGAAGTCACGGGGGGCCGAAAGCTATTTTCAATTGACTAAGGAGATAATCGAACATGGCTAGAAAACCGCTTGGCCGCGGGCTCAGCGCACTGCTTGGCGAGCCAGCCGAGAGCCCGACGGCGGCTGCTGAACCAACGGAATCGCCAGCCGGGGTGAAGGAGATCGAGGTCTCGCGTATCTCGGGCAATCCCGAGCAGCCCAGAACACGCTTTGACGCCAAAGCACTCGATGAACTTGCAGGTTCGATAGCCGCAAATGGCATCGTCCAGCCGATCGTTGTCCGCCGGGCCGGAAATCGATACCAGATCGTTGCCGGCGAACGGCGTTGGCGGGCGGCGCAGAGGGCCGGCCTGCACAAGGTTCCGGTCGTGATCAAGGAGGTCTCCGACGACAAGATCCTTGAGATCGCCCTCATCGAGAACATCCAGCGGGAAGAGCTGAACCCGATCGAGGAGGCCAACGCGTATCGCAAACTTATTGATAACATTGGACTTACGCAAGAGCAGCTATCTGAGCGGGTCGGCAAGGAGCGGTCGCTGATCGCCACCTCGATGCGGCTTTTGAAGCTCCCGGACGAGATCCAAAAGCTCATCGAAGAGGGCAAGCTGACCGCGGGCCACGGCCGCGCGCTGCTTCTCACAGATGACAAAGCGATTCAGATACGAACCGCCCGTTCTATCATCGAAAAGCAGATGTCGGTTCGCGAAGCTGAACGGACGGTCAAACGAGTTACCGCGGAAAGCAGTGTAACCATTGCAAATAAACACGTTACACGAACCACAGATCCGAACGTCCGGCATGCCGAGACGAAGCTTATGCGATCCTTGGGGACGAACGTAAAGATCCGCCCGAGTGGGAAAGGAATCTCCGGGAAGATCGAGATCGAATACTATAGTGCCGAGGACCTTGACCGCCTTTATTCACTGCTTATGGGTGAGCGGGATAGGACGGCAGGAGCGACATAAGACGTTTAGCTGCAGAAATTAGACAGAGCGACAAATCGATAAAAGGAGGAAATACGGACCGATGACCAAGCGTTTGACGGAAATGGTCTCCTGTGCGGGTTGAGTGGCCAAACTCGCCCCCGGCGACCTTGCTCAAGTTTTGAGCAAACTTCCGTTACAACCAACCGAAAATGTGATCGTCGGTTTCGAGAATTCCGACGACGCGGGCGTTTTTCGCCTTTCGGACGACCTTGCTCTGGTTCAAACGGTCGATTTTTTCACGCCCGTTGCCGATGATCCGGTGATCTATGGTCGCGTGGCAGCGATAAATTCGCTAAATGACGTTTACGCGATGGGCGGCCGTCCGGTGACGGCCCTGTCGGTTGTTTGCTATCCGCAGAAAGGTGATTGGGACGTGCTTGGCCAAATACTGCTCGGCGGGCAGATGGCGATGAACGAGGCCGGTGTGGTGGTCATCGGCGGGCACTCGGTCGATGACCAGGAGATGAAGTTCGGCTATGCGGTAACGGGCTTTGTGCATCCGGACAAGGTCGTCACGAACGCCGGAGCGATGCCTGGCGATTCTCTGATCCTGACCAAACCGATCGGGACCGGGGCGATCAACACGGCCGTCAAGCGCGGCGCAGCTAGCGAAGCCGTTATTGAAGCCTGCATCGCGGCGATGACCACATCGGCCGCTGCCGCGTCTAAAGCAATGACGGAGATCGGCGCAAATGGCTGTACGGATGTTACGGGTTTCGGACTTCTCGGACACGCGTACGAGATGGCAAAGGCGAGTGGTGTTACATTTACAATAGAGTCGTCCGCCGTACCGCTTTTGCCGGAGACGCTTGAGCTGATCGGGCAGGGAATGCTCACTCGAGGCGATCGCAACAATCGAGCGTATGTCGGTGATACAATCGAGTTTGACGCAGCGGTCTCGGGCGTGATGCAGAGTGCGCTTTTTGACCCGCAAACGGCGGGCGGCCTGTTGATAAGCCTTCCGGCCGAACGAGCAGACGAATATACGGCGATGGTTGCCGGTTCTTTCGTTATCGGCCGGGTCGGGCCGCTTGGCTCAAAGCTGATCGAGGTCGTTTAGCCGGAGTTTTTTTGTGCTGTTGTTCATTTTCCAATCTATCGGAACGCAGGAGTTGATCCTCATCGGCATCGTCGCGCTCATTTTTCTCGGCCCGCGGAGGTTGCCCGAGTACGCCCGAAAGATCGGCAAGATGATGGCCGACCTTCGCAACACGGCAGGCGAATTCCGCTCTACCTGGGAACGCGAAGTTGACCTTGAGAATGAGGTCAAGGCCTTTGACCTTGATGCGATCGAGAGCGAAGCTGAAGCAAAAAAGAAGACCGAGCCGCGGATTGCTCCGTCACGAGAAGCGAATGCCATCCAACCCCCGGCGATAAGAGAGGTGGACGCAAGCTCGTTTCACCCGGAGACTCAGCCCGCCGAAAAGCCGCCGTCCGAGCCTGCCGAAGACCTCGAAGAAGCGAACGAACTCGACAAACGTAACTGGCTTTGAACCGGCGAGGCACCCGGCCATATCCATTAGATGAAGCAGATCGAGAACAGAATGAACGGGCCGGCGGTCGAAATGTCGTTCCTGGACCATCTGGATGAACTCCGCAAGCGCATCGTCCGTTCGGTCATCTTCATAATCATTGCCTTCATCGGCTGCTGGTTCGTTTCGGGAGCGATCTACGATTTTCTCAGTATTCCTGTTCGTGAGGCGTTGTCCCAGGCGGAACGCCGCGAGCTGCCGGTCGAGGGGCGGACGGGAGAGGAGCGGATACTTCCGCTTTCATCATTGAAGCTCGGCGACAGCGGACGCTACGTTTTCGACCGTGCGACAACTCTCGGGGTCAGTGTGGTTCAACCCGGAACTTCGGTGCGGGCCGTGGTCGGACAAAATGCCGAAGGCAAGATCGGGCTCTTTACCGACGAGCCCATTTACACCATAAACGCGGTTATTCCTGCCGGTGTGCTATTACCGGTCGATCTGGCTCCCGATGCCGTGCCGGCGGTCGCAGCCGATGAACGGATGATCGTCACGACCGCCCAGGAGCCCTTTACGCTCTACGTAACGGTTTCGCTATATGCGGCGATCGCGATTTCGGTACCGTTTTTGCTCTTGCAGATCTGGGGTTTCATTTCGCCGGCCCTCTATCAGCACGAAAAGTCTTACGTAACGCCGTTTATTTTGCTCTCTTCCGTCGCTTTCGTTGCAGGTGCGGCCTTTGCCTACTACATTCTTTTTCCGCCCGCGGCCAGGTATCTTCTCGGGCTAGGGTCGGACTTCAGGCTGTTGCTCAGAGCAACCGACTACTTCGATCTGATCACGCTGATAATGCTCGCGATGGGCGTTATCTTTCAGATGCCGGCCATCGCTTACGTGCTCGCCCGCATCGGGCTGATCACTCCGCGGCTGATGCTCCGAAGCTGGAAGATCGCCTTGGTCGTGATCCTGATCGTTGCCGCCGTCATCTCGCCAACCGGAGACGCGGTAAATCTGGCCCTTTTCGCCTCGCCGATGATCGCCCTCTATGTGTTTTCCATTTTTATCGCGTGGATATTTGGCAAAGAGCGCCAGCACGACGGCCCGGCCACCTGATCCGCTACCGCAAAAAGCAACCCCAAATAGGGCTTTGAGCATCTTGAATTAGCAGGGATTACTGTCTAAAATCTAGAGTAGGGAAATTTATCCGTTTCTTCCGGTTGCTTTTGCGTCTATCGCCTGAAGTTTAGGAGCAGTTTTTATGACGAAGATCTATTTTGTTCGTTTCGTTTTTCTTGCCGCAGCGTTGATGCTGGCGGCGAGCGTCCCGGTCTCGGCCCAGCGTGATAAGAACGATAAAAATCGTCCGAATCAGGACCCGACCGAGCGTCCGCGCAACGTCAAGCCCGAAATCAAAGAGGCTTACAGGCGGTGGCTTGACCAGGACGTTCCGTACATCATCACGAAAGAAGAACGCCGTGCGTTCATGGCTCTCCAGACTGATGAGGAACGCGAGAATTTCATCGAGAACTTCTGGCGTCGCCGCGATCCCAACCCCGACACGGAAGAGAACGAATTTCGCGAGGAGTATTACGAGCGGATCGCATACGCGAACGAACGCTTCACCTCGGGCATTCCCGGTTGGCGAACGGACCGCGGCCGGATCTACATTGCCTGGGGCAAGCCGGATTCGATCGAATCGCGTCCCTCGGGCGGTGCCTATGACCGGCCTGCATATGAAGGTGGCGGAACCACTACCACCTATCCTTTTGAGGTCTGGTTCTATCGTCATCTCGACGGCGTCGGCGACGGTATCGAGATCGAGTTCGTCGATCCGACCGGAACGGGCGAGTACCGCATTGCCCGAAACGCGAACGAAAAGGACGCGCTATTGATGGTTCCTGGTGCTGGATTGACACTATCAGAGTCATTAGGCCTTTCAAGCAAGGGAGATAGAATCTCGGGGATCAACTCAAACAATACTTATACTCGAGAGCAGGATATGCCCTTTAGACGGCTTGAGATCATCACTGCTTTACAAAGGCCGCCGGCAGTTAAATACGGCGATCTGCAGAGCATGGTCGGCGGCGACTCGGGTGTGCTCGATAACAACCCGCTCAACTTCGACCTTCGCGTTGATTTCTTCCGCCAGTCGGAAGAGCGGGTGGTCGTCACCTTTACGATCCAGACACCGAATCGGGAACTCCAGTTTGAGAATGAAGGCGGCATTCAGACGGCGAAGTTGAACATCTTTGGTCGCATCACGGCGGTCTCGGGCAAACGCTCGGGCATCTTTGAGGATGCGGTAACGACCTATGCTACGCAGGAAGAACTTGCGACGATGCGCGACCGCAAGTCGGTTTACCAAAAGGCATATACGCTGACGCCGGGAACCTATAAGGTCGACGTCGTTGTCCGCGATGTAGCGACCGGCAACCGCGGCATCATCAATCAGGGCTTTACCGTTCCGCGTTACGACGACAAGTCGCTTTCGACCTCGACGCTCGTGCTTGCCTCAACGCTCCGCCCGACCGAAGAGCGCGACATCGGCGCAATGTTCGTGATCGGCAATGCGAAGGTCATCCCGAACATCGAAGGCGTTTACAAGAAGGGTCAGGATGTCGGCGTCTATATGCAGGTTTACAATGCCGGCATCGACCAGACGACACTCCGCCCGGCAGTTGATGTCGAGTATGTTCTGACAAAGAACGGCAAGGAAGTGCTTCGCCAGCCCGAGAATTGGGAAGGGCTCTCCGATTCTGGACAGCGGCTGACGCTTGCAAGGCTCTTGCCGACCGGCTTCCTCGACACCGGCGAGTACGAGATTAAGGTTATGACCCGTGACAAGGTCAGCCAGCAGGTCGTCGAGAACAAGGGCAAGTTCCGCATTGTCGATTAACGACGCGGGCTTCATCGAAAGAGCGAGCGGCTCCGGAAATTTCCGGGGCCGTTCTCTGTTTCCGGCAGCGATGCCGGGCGTTGGTGACAATCACGGCATAATGGGTTATATTTCTCTACGAATTGATTGTGGCGAAAACTCACACCGCCCGAATTCGAATAATATTTTGTCGGCAGCCGACCGGACGGAAGCCGCACCGCCCGTGCAAAAACCCTGATGATCGTCGGAACGGAATGGCTCATCGAAGCTGAAGGATGCGATCCCGAACGCTTGAGAGACGAAGCTTTGCTTCGCGGAGTGCTTGGGCGCGTTCTTGCCGATCTTGACCTCAAGAGCATCGGCAGCGTTTGGCATAAATTTCCCGGCGAAGGCGGCGTAACAGGCTTGATCGCCTTGACGGAGTCGCACCTTGCCTGCCACACCTATCCCGAACACGGAACCGCAACATTCAACCTATATTGCTGCCGGACGCGTCCCGAGTGGAACTGGGTGACCGAGCTGAAGGATTCGCTCGCGGCCGCGAGTGTAATGATCACCAGGTTCGAACGCGGCACCGCCAGTGACGAAAGCAGCGACCCGATGACGCGAACAGCCGGAGGTGCCGAATGAGCGTGCTTGCCGCGAGCTGCCCTTCGTGTGCCGCCCCGATCGAGTTCAAAAAGGGCTCGACCCTGGTGCTCGTTTGCCCGTATTGCCGCTCGGCAGTGGCACGTACCGACCGAACTCTTGAGGACCTCGGCAAGGTGGCGGAGATCGCCGATTCGCAATCGCCCCTCAAGCTCGGCCTCAAAGGCGAATTCAAAGGCAACAGATTCGAGCTGACCGGACGTGCCCAGCTCAGGCACGAGCTTGGCGGTTACTGGGACGAGTGGTACGCGACATTCTCGAACGGCTGGGTCGGTTGGCTTGCCGAGGCGCAGGGGCGTTTTTACATGACGTTCTTTCAACCGATCCCTACGGGAACGGCCCTGCCCGGGTTCGATGAGATCGAGGTCGGCAAATACGTGCCACAGATCCCCTCGGACGGGCCGCTGATTGTACTCGAAAAAGGCGTTGCAACGGCCGTCGCGGCGGACGGTGAGATACCGTACAAGCTCGTTCCTAACGAGCAGTCGCGGTATGCCGACCTGAGCGGTAAGGGCGACCAGTTCGCGACCATCGACTACAGTATGTCGCCGCCCTGGGTCTTTCTTGGGCAGCAGGTAACGCTCGACGAGATCGGCCTCGGCGATGCCCGGCCTGCTCAGCGAGAGGCACGCCGGACGACCGCCGCGGGCATGGGCTGCCCGAATTGCGGAGGCCCGCTTTCGCTCACCGCACCGGACAAGGCGGAACGCGTCACCTGCCCGAACTGCTCGTCGCTGCTCGACGTAAACCAAGGAAACCTCAAATACTTCAAGGCCCTAGAACCCTGCCCGACTTCCGATCAGTTTCTGCTCAAGGTCGGACAGGAAGGAACATTCCCCGGCGACGTGAAGTTTCGCATCATCGGCCGGATGGTCCGCAGCGTCACCATTGACGGCACGACCTATTATTGGCACGAGTACCTGCTCTATAACCCGATGGTCGGCTTCCGCTGGCTTGTCCATTCGGACAACCACTGGAACTTTGTTGAGCCCGTTAATCCGGCCGAGGTCGAAATGCCGGCCGTGATCGGCGCAGGTGCCCGGGCCGGATACAACGGCCATACATTCAAGATATTTCAGGATGCGCCCGCCTCGGTCCGCTATGTTGACGGCGAATTCTATTGGCGGGTCGAGCAGGGCGAGACAGTCCGTGCGGTCGATTACGTTGCCGCACCGTTGATGCTTTCGCAGGAAATGACGCCGGGCGAGATGAACTGGTCTGCGGGCGTCTATATGACGAACGATGAGATCGAGAAGATCTTCGGCGTCTCGGGCCTGCCGCGTCCATGGGGCGTCGCACCCAATCAACCGTTCAATGCCTCCTGGTACTACACCTGGGGAGCAATTCCGCTGCTGCTATTGGTGATCGTCGGTATCTTTATGCTGCCGCTGACCGGAAATACCACGACCGTGCTGAGCCAGCGGATGGAGCTTCCGCCGATGGCGAACGCGACCCAGCCGCAGGCCGTTTTCAGCCAGCAGTTCGAACTCAAGGCAAACCGCAATGTTCGCATTCGTGCCAATGCTCCGGTCAGCAATTCCTGGGCAGACCTCGACGTTGACCTGATCAACGACCAGAGCCAGGAGGTCGAATCGGTGAATGTCCCTATCGAATATTACAGCGGGACCGACAGCGACGGTGCATGGACGGAGGGTAATCAGACGGAGGACGCGACCGTCTCGTCGTTGCCGGCCGGGAAATACACGCTCCGGGTCGAAGGCACCTGGCAGAACTGGCAGCAATCGATGCCCGTTACGGTCAGCGTTACGCAAGGCGTAAATCGCGGCGTCAATTTCTTTTGTGCCTTTCTGGTGCTCCTCATCGTCCCGGTGATCGGGCTTATCAGGAAGGTCAGCTTCGAGTCGCGTCGCTGGAGCGAGAGCATGTTCAGCTCAAGCGGCGGCGAGTGAATCGGTGAGTCATATGGCAAAGATTCTTTATCTGATATTCGGTATGTTCGTGCTGGTGCTTTACACGTCGGCAGCTTGGTTCGGTTGGGAGCTTGCCAATTCGGGCAGCAAATCGCGGCTCGGCGTGCCGTTCTTTTATTCTGGATTTCGTGGAGGAAAATAGATGTTGATGAAATTGGCCGGCGCGAGCTTGCCGGGCTTTGTCGTACGCTTCGATCAATTGGCAGAGATACTTGTCACGACACTTATCTTTGTTGTGCTCGGGCTTGTGTTCTTTACCATCGCATACTTTATTTTGAGCCGCATTTTCGATATTCATCATGAGATCGAAGAGGATCACAACACGGCGCTTGGCATTATCATCGGCTCTATCATGATCGGTATTGCGATCATCATCGCGGCGGCCATCCATGGCTGATAGTTCGACCGCGGGGGTCCGAACAGGTAACGAGCCTGAGAATTCGTTAAAGTAGTTTTGGAAATCCTGTTTGGATCTTGAATGAAGAGAATACCGCTACTTTTCTTGAACGTAGTCATCATAGCGACCTGCGGGCTGATCTACGAACTTCTTGCCGCGACGGTCTCAAGCTACGTCCTCGGCGATTCGGTCACACAGTTTTCCCTCATAATCGGCATCTACCTGTTTGCCATGGGCGTCGGCTCATGGCTTTCGGGTTTTTTGGAGAAGGATCTGGCGACAAAGTTCGTTGACATCGAGCTTGCCGTAGCGTTGATCGGCGGATTCTCGGCACCGCTACTCTTTCTCACCTTCGCGAACGTTTCCTATTTCGCTGTCATTCTCTATTCGATGGTGTTCATCATCGGCGCGCTCGTCGGGCTTGAGATACCGCTGCTGATGCGGATATTGAAAGACGAGCTCGACTTTAAGGACCTTGTCTCGCGGGTGCTTGCGTTGGATTATGTCGGTGCACTCGTCGCTGCCCTGCTTTTCCCGATCTTCCTTGTCCCGAAGCTAGGGCTGAACCGCACCTCGCTCCTCTTCGGGATGCTCAATGCGGCTGTCGGGCTTTGGGGCACGTGGCTGCTTGAACCGCTGATCCGCCGCCGGTTGACGCTGCTTCGTGTCAAAGGTTTCGTCGTGCTCGTCCTGCTCGCGATCGCGTTCATCAAGGCCGAGTCGCTGACGACCATGGCCGAGGACGCACTGTTTCCCGATCAGATCGTTTACGCCAAAAGCTCTCCGTATCAACGTATCGTCGTCACCCGCGGAAAGCTCGGGCATTCGCTTTTTCTCAATGGCAATCTGCAGTTCAATTCCTTTGACGAATACCGCTACCACGAAGCTTTGGTTCACCCGGCGTTTGCGGCATTTGAAGGCGAGCCGCGGCGGGTGCTTGTGCTCGGCGGCGGCGACGGCCTTGCCGTTCGTGAGATCCTGAAGTATCCGTCGGTCGAGAGCGTTACGCTGGTCGATCTTGATCCACTGATGACGGGCCTTTCGAAAGAGCTTCCGGCACTTGCGGAGCTCAACCGCAATGCGATGGATGACCCGCGTGTCACCGTGATAAATGCCGATGCGTTCGTATGGCTTGATGACGTTGAGTCGCCGTCCTTTGACATCGCAATAGTCGATTTTCCCGACCCGAACAACTTCGCCCTCGGGAAGCTTTACTCGACCCGCTTCTATAAACTGCTCCGCGAACGGCTTCAGCCCGAAGCGGCCGTGGTGATCCAATGCACCTCGCCGCTCTACGCACGCAAGTCCTTTTGGTCGATCATCAAAACTCTCGAGGCCTCGGGCTTTACGGTCAAGCCATTTCAAACGACCGTCCCAAGCTTCGGCGTTTGGGGCTACGCACTAGCCAAAATGCAGCCCTTTGAAAAGCCCGGCGAGCTTCGCAGCGGCATTGAACTAAAATTCCTGAACCCAACATCCTTTCCGTCGCTCTTCGATTTCCCGACCGACATGACGATGCCCGCGGAAGAGATCGAGATCAATCGGCTCGACAACCAGGCACTCGTCCGGTACTACGAAACAGAATGGCGCAGGTTTGAATAGGTGTGGTAAAAGCACATATTCCGGATTAAGTAATAAGAGATAAGTGAAAAGTAATATGGCAGATCCATTGAAAGAAAAGTCTTTCGCTTTTGCATTAAAGATCACAAAACTCACCGACCATATTCAAAAGGAGCGAAGGGAATTTACGCTTTCGCGAAAGGTGCTGGATTCAAGCGTCAACATCGGGCTTTTCATCGAAGAGGCCCGGCAGGGTGAAGACCGCTCCGATTTTCGACAGAAGTACTCGCTGGCAAACAAAGAGGCCTTCAAAAGCAACTATCTGATCCGGCTGCTTCACGGAGGCGGTTATATTTCCGACGAACAGTTCAGTTCATTGATCTTCGAGTGCGAAGAGCTGCAAAAGATGCTGGTCTCGGCGCTTAAATCGCTACGCCGAAGCGAAGTATGACTTCTCACTTAAAACCTATCACTTGTTCCGAATGAATCTAACGCGGCGAGAACTGCTAACCACTTTCCTCGGAGCGCCGATCGCTTTGGCGGCGTGTGAGCGAAGTGCGCCGCGGGCGCTTCCGGAGGGCGAGATCGTCGGTGCCAATTGGCAGCTTGGCCATGTGCTTCGCGAGGGGCGTACGTTCGAGGTCGCGGCGGATAAGTGGAAGCGTGTGCGGGTGGCGATCGTCGGTGCCGGTGTGGCCGGGCTTGCGGCGGCCTGGCAATTGAAGCGAAAGGGCGTGAACGACTTCGTCGTGCTCGAGCTCGAAAAGGAAGCAGGCGGAACGTCGCGTTCGGGCGAGGGCTCGCCTGTCGGGTATCCATGGGGAGCGCATTATCTTCCGGTGCCATTTCGTGAGAATACGAAGCTGATCGAGCTGCTTGATGAGATGTCGCTTTCCGAAGGTCGAAGCGACGAAGGCGACCTCGTTATAAAAGAGCAATACCTCTGCCGCGAGCCCGAGGAGCGCGTTTTTTACAAGGGCCGCTGGTATCCCGGGCTCTACCTTCACGTTGGTGAAAGCGAGGCCGACAAACGCGAACTTGCCGCGTTCGAAGAAAAGATCAACACCTGGGTAAATTGGCGCGATGCTCGCGGCAGAAGGGCCTTCGTCGTGCCCGCGGCACTCGGGTCCGATGACACCGAGGTGACTGCGCTCGACAAGATATCGTTTGGCGAATGGCTGCGGCGGGAAGGGTTTACTTCGGAAAGGCTGTTCTGGTACTGCGATTATGCCTGCCGTGATGACTACGGGCTGAAGCTCGAGCAAACGTCGGCGTGGGCTGGGCTATTTTACTTTTGTTCGCGTGTGCGGAAGAGCGGGGACGAATCGCAGCCCTTCATCACGTTTCCCGAGGGGAACGGGCGCTTCGTCCGGCACATGGCCGAACGGGTGCGCGAGCATTTGCTTTCCTCGCACGCGGTCGTTTCGATCGTGCCCGGCGATGGCGGTGCCGAGGTGGTCTGTCTTGCGGATGACGAGCTGCGAGGGTTTCGGTGCGAAAAGGTGATCTTTGCCTCGCCGGTATTTACGGCACCTTTCGTGATTCGAGGCTTTAGCGAAGAGCGGCCTTTTGATGCTTCGGCGTTTCACAGCAATTCGTGGTTCGTGGCCAATCTGCAGATGAAGGATCGACCCCGCTCGCGGTTCGCACGCGACTTCCCGGTCGCCTGGGACAACGTGCTTTACGAGAGCCCGTCGCTCGGTTACGTTAGCGCCACACATCAAAAGGGCATCGACTACGGCCCGACCGTTTGGACCTATTACTACCCGATGTGCCACGAAGAAAATGGGCGGACGAAGCTGCTCAACTACGATTGGCGGGAGCTCGCCGAGGTGGCTTTGACGGACATCGGCCGGGCTCATCCGGAGATCTGGGAACTGACAACGCGAATCGATATAATGCGTTGGGGCCACGCGATGATCAGCCCGCGAACGGGCTTCATCTGGGGCGGCGAGCGGCAAAAAGCGATGCGGCCCTATCGCAACATCCATTTCGCCCACACAGACCTAAGCGGCCTCGCACTATTCGAAGAAGCGTTCTTCCACGGCCTCCGGGCCGCCAAAGAGACATACGGCAACGAACGAAAGTCAGCATAGCGTATATAAAATGAAGAATACGTTTGCTATCACATTATGCTATCATCAAATCTGAGTCGCAAACATCGGCTTACCTTCAAAGCGATATTTGAGTCGCCTACGAAAGTGAGTATACGCTTTGTAGATATCGAGAAATTGTTCACTGCGCTTGGCGGAAGGGTTGGCGAGGTAAAAGGTTCGCGGACTTCCTTAGAACTTTCTGACAACGAAATCTTTTTACACCGACCTGAACCCGGAAAGGAGGCGATGAAGTATCAAGTTGAGGCGGTCCGCGAGTTAATTACCGCAGCAGGAGTTGAGAATGGATAGCACGCTTAAATACAAGGGCTTTGCGGCCAAGATCGAGTTTTCTGCGGATGACGGGGTCTTTGTTGGGCGTGTTCTCGGGATAAAGGACATTGTTGTGTTTCACGGGAAAAGCGTTGCCGAGCTAAAGCGCGAATTGAAGGAATCGATCGAATTCTATCTGGAGGTTTGCGAAAAGCAGAATAAAGAAGCAAAAAAACCGTTTTCAGGAAAAGTACTCTTTCGCTTGCCGTCCGAGCTACACGCTCGCATATCTGAGGCCGCCGCCCGCAAAGGCAAGAGCGTCAACGAATGGGGCAAGGAAGTTTTTGAATCTGCTGTAAACGTCTAGAGACCACAAAGATCGAAGTGAAACTTAGGAAGCAAATTATCCTTTTTGTCGGACTCTTCTTGGGTCTTCTTGCAGTCTTGGTTGTCATTCAACTTTCTATTCATTCGTACGCCGACAGAGGAATTGCGTATCATATTGAGATTTATGAGACCACGGGCAACGCCGACGGACTAAAGGCCTTCATGACTGAGTATCATGGCGAAGCGGAGAACCATGAAGCTGCGATCAAGTTCATTAATTGGGGAATCAATAATCCGGATCGTTTCCTGCAGATGACTACTCTTTTTTCCGGAAGCGAATCCGAGTTGATTGCTTCCCGGCTTGCATTCGCTCTCTCCGATACAGGCTCTGAGAAACGATTCGATGAAGCGTTCGGCGGCACTGAATCAACATTCATCCGAAATATTCGATCTAAACTTCAACTATCGAATCAGAATTAGGTTTGGAGAACACCAACGAGAAAGGTATTTGGCTTTTTTCACGCGGCATTGACCTCACGGTCTTTCTCGGCAGTGCGGTCGTGTCGCTTTTGCTGCTTGCGGTTGGTTGGCAGCTTGGAATACTCGACGAGGCCTCACCGGAGTGGACGTGGATAACGGCGATCTTGCTGATCGATGTCGCCCATGTTTGGTCGACGAGTTTCCGGGTTTATTTTGATGCCGAGGAATACAAACGCCGCTTCTGGCTTTACACACTTGTCCCGGTCTTCGGTTATGCGGTCGGAGTCGCGTTTTACTCGGAAGGCGAACTCGTCTTCTGGAAAGCTCTGGCGATCGTCGCGGTCTTTCATTTCGTAAGACAGCAATACGGCTGGGTCGCGCTCTATCGGCGAAAGGTGGGCGAAAGCGAGCGTTGGACCTGGGCGATCGATGCGACGGCCGTTTATCTCGCGACCCTTTACCCGCTCGCATTTTGGATGACGAGCCTGCCACGGAACTTCAATTGGTTTCTTGAGAACGACTTTTTCGCTCTGCCAACCATCGTCGAAGACGTTCTTTTCCCGATCTACATCCTCGCCCTCGCGGCATATTTTCTAAAGTCGATCTATCTTTATTTCACCGCCGGCTTTCTGAATATCGGGAAAGACATCGTTGTCGCAACGACCGCGATTTGTTGGTATGCCGGCATCGTCTTTTTCAATTCCGATTACGCCTTTACGGTGACGAACGTCATCATCCACGGCGTGCCCTATTTCGCGTTGATCTACATGTACGCCCGGATGCGGCGGGAAACTGCCGGTCCGGTCTATCGCGGGCTTTCGAGCAATTGGCTCGTTTTTCTCGCGACGCTTTGGGCACTCGCATATATTGAGGAGCTTTTCTGGAGCCGCGGCGTTTGGCATGAGCGGACGTGGCTCTTCGGTGCAAATTGGGACGTTGCCGAGTGGAAGATGTGGATCGTCCCGCTGCTCGCGGTACCGCAATTGACGCACTATATCCTTGACGGCTTCATCTGGCGGCGACGAGGAAATGCGGGCGTCGCCGTGGCAGGCGGTTAAGCTGCCGATTGTGCTAGATTTAAGCTGATGGGCCTTACCTGGCTGAAAAATAGACTCTTCCTCATTGGGTTGGCCGTTGCCGTAGCCTCGTTCGGCGGGTGTAAAAGCTCGGGCGGGCTCGGCGATATTGTCGCGCTTGATGAAACGGCCGAGGCCGGAAAGATCGTCGAGGACGCGAACAAGGAGCTGAACAAGATCAAGGTCCTATATCGCGACAACGAAGGCAAAAGGCTTGAGATCAGGCAGGCACTCGAAGCAAACAACACGGCAGAGGTGCGGCGGCTCGCGGGTGAGATCGTCACCATCATTAACGAAGGGACGAACCTTGCGGCAGACGCGATCGACAAACTGGAATCGGCGCGTTCGATGAAAATAAACGCCGACTACGAGCGCTATCTTGAGCTTAAGATCGACGCTCTCAAGTCGCAGCTCGAGGCCTTTCAGAATTTCCACAAAGCGGCCCGGACGCTCCGCGACAACTACGACCCAAAGGACGCCGCCGCCCGCGATAAGGTAAAGGAGGAGTTTGAAGAGCTGACCGAAAAATACCGTAAGACGATGGAAGACGCCCGTGCCCGGAGCAGCGAGGCAAACGACCTTTACAAGGACACCGTCCGAAAGGAACGGCAGTAGCCGTCAGCGGCGAAAATGAATCGGCCCCGGTGTTCGCCATAATGAAACGCCGGGGCCGAAATGTTTAAGGGCAAAGTGGCCGGACTAAACTACGCGGCCCGGGAAGAAGAACTCACCCATTGGACGCGGTGCCGCGGGGGCACGCGGCGCGCGCGGCGGTGCCGGAACGCTGAAGAAATTCTCCGGATAGCCCTTCGCGGCCTCCGGCGTTACGCGGATCGTCTGGCGATTTCGGTCGCGGACGATGCCAAGCTCGACATCGCCTTCTTTCTTGGCCGAGATTCCGCGGATAACCTCCATTTCGTTTGCGATCTCCCTGCCGTCAACCGCGACGATGATATCGCCCGCACGAAGCCCGGCCTTTTCCGCCGGCGAGCCCTCGCGGACGTTGTTGATCATCACGCCTTTCTCAACGCCGAAGTGAGCTGCAAGCTGCTTGGTCAGCGGCGTTACGCCAACTCCGATCTGCCGCGAACCGGCCGTGCGAAAGACGAAAACGTCGCCATCGCCGCCGCGCGGCATCGGGAAACCTTCGATCCTCGGGATCTCCGGCAGTTCCGGCATCTGGAACTCGAAATCCTCGCCGTCCGGAATGGCAATGCGGAAGCGGCCGTTCTCAAACTGCGGCATCGGGCGCTTGCCGATGGTAGCCGTGATCTCGGTTTCCGAACCGCCGCGGACGACAGTCAGGCGAACCGAATGGTCGGGAGCGACCTCGCCGATGAGGCGGGTCAGCTTAAGAGCACTCGTCACCTCCTCGCCATTGAAACGGACGATAACATCACCGGCACGCAGGCCGGCCGACTCGGCGGGCGAGCCCTCGACGACCTTTTTGATAGCGACACCACGGACGGACGAAAGCCCGTAAGAAGCATAGTTCTCGCTAGTGACATCTGCCGTTTCAACGCCAAGGAAACTGCCCGAACCCGGCACCGACCAGGACATCACACGCGGAGTCCGCGGCTCGGGCGGACGCGGCGGCGGGGTCTGCGCCGCAAGGGAAAGCGAGCCAAAAGCCAAAACTACGAGCAAAACAAAAGATCTCTGCATTACTAGAACCTCCAACAAATAGATACTGCTATTAAAATACACCGCAGAAAGTAATTTTGTTGCAGAAACGCGAAAAAAAGGTTGCCTGAGGCTAACCCCTCTTAAGCGTCATAAGCCGTTCGGCGGCGGCTTCGAGCGTCTCGTCCCGTTTGCAGAAGCAGAACCTGACCATCTGGCTGCCGCCGCTCGATTCGCGATAGAACGAAGACATCGGCACGACCGCGACGCCGATGTTCCGGATCAGGTGCATCGTGAACTCCACGTCGTTCGCAAACCCGAACCCAGAGATATCCGCCATCACATAATAGGCACCCTCGGGCAGGTCGCAGTCGAAGCCCGCCTCGCGGAGCACGGGCACAATGAAGTCGCGCTTACGCTGATATTCGGTCCGCACCTCTTCGTAGTACTCGGGCGGAAGCGACATCGCGTAGGCACCGGCGTGCTGCAACGGATTGGCTGCACCGACGGTCAGAAAGTCGTGGACCTTTCGAATAGCGGAAGTTATGTCCGGCGGGGCGATGCAGTAACCGATCCGCCAGCCCGTGACCGAATAGGTCTTTGAGAGCGAATTCACAACCACCGTACGTTCGCGCATGCCCGGGAGCGTCGCCATCGAAACGTGCTCGCGGGGCCGGCCGGTCGCGGGGTCGTCGTAGGTGATGTGCTCGTAGATCTCGTCGGTAAAGCAGAGCGCGTCAAACTCACGGCAGAGCCCGGCGATGTACTCCATCTCGTCGCGGGAGAAGACCTTGCCGGTCGGGTTGTTCGGGTTGCAGATGATGATCGCCTTCGTCCGTTCGCTGAACGCCGCCCGGAGTTCTTCGCGGTCAAAGGAAAAGGTTCCCTCGCGGCGATAGAGCGGGACGTGGACCGGGACGGCATCGGAGAGAATGGCGTCCGGCGCATAGTTTTCGTAAAAGGGCTCGAAAAGGATCACCTCGTCGCCGGGGCTTACGGTCGCGAGCATCGCCGCGATCATTCCTTCGGTAGAGCCGCATGTGACGGTGATCTCAGCCTCGGGGTCGATATCAAGCCCGAGAAACCACTTCGTCTTCGCCGCAATGGCATCGCGAAAAGGCTTCACGCCCCAAGTGATCGCATATTGGTTGTAGTCGGCCGCGATCGCCTCCATCGCCTTTTGTTTGATGTCCTCAGGTGCGGGCCAGTCGGGAAAACCCTGCCCGAGATTGACCGCGCCGTACTTCGCCGCCTCGCGGCTCATCTCGCGGATAACGGATTCGGTAAAGCTCGCCGCTTTTGCGGAAATGCGGGGCTTGACGATGCGTGGTTCGGTACTCATAACTTTTGCCGGAGAAAAACCTGACTTACGCCTATAGAACAAGCAATCAACTGCACTCGACGGGCACTAGCGGTCTCGAACGACGCATCCTCTGTGCTCTTTGTGCGAATCCATTGCGGCCTTTATGTTTTAACTGGCTTTCAACCACAAAGCTCACAAAGCTTTTGCACAAAGTTAACAAAGAGAGGTTCGTTCTTCGATCGCATCGTTCAATTGAAATTCTTGCACGACATGTTGCTATCGATAAATACTCTACTTATAACCCTCAGGGTGCTCGGTGTGCCATTTCCAAGCCGAGGCGATGATCTCTTCGATTCCCGTGATCTTCGGCTGCCAGCCAAGTATCCTTACCGCCTTTTCGGCATTGGCGATCAGCTTTGATGGGTCGCCGGGCCGCCGTGGGGCGTTTGCTACGTTTATCTCGCGGCCGGTCACGCTTCGTGCGGCGGCGATGACCTCATTGACCGAAAACCCGCTGCCGTTGCCAAGGTTGAAAGCGTCCGAGCCGCCGCCGTTATCAAGATGATCAAGAGCAAGCAGATGTGCCTCGGCAAGATCGCTGACGTGGATGTAGTCACGAATGGCCGTGCCGTCCGGCGTCGGGTAATCGGTGCCAAAGACCGAGATGTGCGAGAGCTTGCCCAAAGCGGCAAAAAGCACAAGCGGGATCAGATGCGTCTCGGGAAAATGATCTTCGCCTCGCGTCGCGGTCGCACCCGAAGCATTGAAGTAGCGCAGTGCCACGTAACGAAGCCCATACGCCGCCGAGTAAGCCTCGAGAACGCGTTCGATCATCAGCTTTGACCAGCCGTAAGGGTTGGTCGGCTGCTGCGGGTGCTGCTCGTCTATCGGCGTGTATTGCGGCTCGCCGTAGGTCGCACATGTGGATGAGAAAACGATCTGTTTTACGTTATGCTCAAGCAGGACATCGAGCAGGTCAAGCGTTTGGCGGACGTTGTTTTGAAAATATTTCTGCGGCTGCTGAACGGATTCGCCGACGTAGGCGTATGCGGAAAAATGCATGCAGGCTGTAACGGAATGTTCGGCAATTATCCGGGAGACGATCTCTTTATCTCCTATGTCGCCTTCGTAAAACGGCACCGAGGCATCGACCGCATTGCGGTGGCCGTAAACGAGGTTATCAATAACGACGACTTTTTGTCCGCGTCTCCTGAGGGCCTCGACCGTCACGCTTCCGATATAGCCGGCGCCGCCGGTAACAAGAATCGACATAATTGCAGGGTCATTTACCGGCCAGCCCGAGCTTACCGGGTTGGGCAAAAGCCTTGCCGGGTTCGGCCTCTTCTTCGCTTTCGGAATCGGTGGGCTCAGTGCCGCTCAGTGATGCCTCTGGCAGCACGTCGGCGAGCACTCTTCGGATCTCGGCCTCGTTCCTAAGCTCGACCGAACGCCGAAAGCGTTCGACGATCTCGGCGACCTGATCCTCCGTGTAAGCCGCGATCTTGCCGATGAAGATCTTCGGATGCCGGGTCTTGAGCAGATTCTCGCCGGTGATCTCGAGTTCCTCGAAGAGCTTCTCGCCCTTCCGAGCCCCGGTGAATACGATGTCGATATCCTCATAAGGCATCAGCCCCGAGAGGCGGATCATTTCCTCCGCAAGGTCAACGATGCGGACCGGCTGACCCATGTCGAGGATGAATATCTCGCCGCCCTCGCCGAGTGCCCCGGCCTGAAGCACGAGCTGCGATGCCTCGGGGATGGTCATGAAGTAACGCGTCATATCCGGATGCGTTACCGTTATCGGCTCACCGCGGCGGATCTGTTCGCGAAAGATCGGCACGACCGAGCCCGCTGAACCGAGCACATTGCCGAAGCGGACCGAGGTGTACCGCGTCTTGTACCGGCGGCTGAGGTTTTGCACGACGATCTCCGCAACGCGCTTCGAAGCGCCCATTACCGAGGTCGGGTTGACGGCCTTGTCGGTCGAAATAAGCACGAAATGGCTTGCGCCGAATTCGCCGGCAAGCGAGGCAACGTTAAGCGTTGCAAAGATGTTATTTGTGACGGCTTCGATCGGGTTCGCTTCCATCATCGGCACGTGCTTGTGTGCCGCTGCGTGGAAGACGACCGTGGGCCGATGCCGCTCGAAAAGCTCGCGCATCCGCGCTTCATCACCGGCATCGGCGAGCAGCGGCCGCGTCCGAAGCTCGGGCAGGTCGATCCGGGCCTCGCGTTCGATAGTGAAAAGATTGAACTCGGCCCTTTCGACCAGCAGCACCTCTTTCGGTTTGAAGCGGGCGATCTGGCGGACAAGCTCCGAACCGATCGACCCGCCGGCACCGGTCACCATAACGACCTTGCCCGAGAGAAACTCGTGCAAGTTGCTTTCGTCGAGCTTTACCGGGTCGCGACCGAGAAGGTCCTCGATCTCGACATCGCGGATGCGGTTTATCGAGATCTTTCCCTGGGCGATCTCATTGAGATTCGGGATCATCTGCGCCTTGACCGGTATCGAGCGGCAGATCTCGAGAATCCGGCGGAGATCTTTGCCGTTGCCCTGGTCGATAGCGATGACGACCTCTTCGACGTCAAGTTCTTCGACGAGCCGCGGAAGGTCGTGCGTTGTTCCGAGTATCTTGATACCGCTGACGCTGCCGCCCTGTTTGCGGCGGTCGTCGTCAACAAAGCCGCGAAGCAGGAGCCGCGAATCCGAGCGGCCGACGACCTCTTTAGCAAGTGCCGCTCCGGTTCGCCCGGCTCCGACGACGAGAGCCGGTTTTCGCTTCATCCGGCGGTGCGGGACGAGCAGCGTTCGCTTTTCGCCGAGCTCATAAATGAACCTGCGACTGATCCTCAGCGCAAGCAAGCCGCCGAATGCGAGCACCGTGTCGATCAGGATCACCGAGATCGGCACCTGCCAGAGCGGAAACTCGGCAAAGCTCAGCGAAAAACGGAAGAGGATAAGCACGGTACCCGAGATCGCCGCCGCCCAGAGAAAGACCTTGAGGTCCTCGATGCTTATGTAACGCCAGAGGATCGAATATGCTCCGGTAAGGAAAAGCGAAGAGAACTGGACAAGAATGACAAGCGGCAGTTGGCTAAGAGCCGTATTGAAGTAGAACTCGCCGAGCTGGATATTGATCGCCGGCAGATACGCAAGAAAGAACGCGACCGTCATAACGACAAGGTCCGCCGCCACCTGCGTTGGCCGCCGGAGATACCACAATCTTTCGCGATAGTTCTCTTTCACGTTAAGGAACCGAAAATTCGGGGGAAACACTAATACTTTGAAACGATTGGCCCCAAGGTGCAAGCGCCGGAGTCGGGTTTGTTACTACGCAGTAAACACAACAAAAGGCAACGGCAAGGGCGGAAAATTGAATCGAATCGGGTTATAAGATAGTCTGAGGGTCGGTGAAAACGGCCGGAGAAGTATGATGTTCAAGAAATTTGCCCTTTCGCTCTTACCGATATTAACGTTCGGCCTTGCCGCCGCGGCCCAGGTTCCGGAACCGGCGGACGGCCCGCAGGGCTACCTTATCGGGCCCGGAGACGAGATCACCGGCAAGGTGCTCGGCGAGCCGCAGTTCGATTTCGTGGCAACCGTTGATGAGGACGGCAAGATCGAAGTGCCGTTCTTCGATGAGCCGATCGTCGCTCGCTGCAAGACGGAACGCGACCTGCGTGCCGATGTCGTAAAGCTCCTAACGCGCTATTTGCGTACGCCGCAGCTCAGCCTCCGCGTAACGCAGCGGAACAGCC
>ERZ761602.2690-NODE-2690-length-27007-cov-4.662289_pt1 | contig 27007 bp, 22 predicted proteins | sample MGYA00512165_ERZ761602 | MGnify/ENA primary metagenome ERZ761602 (study PRJEB28899, sample SAMN02445085) | bioreactor sludge metagenome | biome: EBPR sludge; isolation source: Thorneside wastewater treatment plant | place: Australia: Brisbane, Thorneside...
GGCGACGAGCGCGTGGGCCATGGTGTCGTCGAGGCGCGTGGGCGCGTGACCGCCGGGTGCGTTGAACGCGTGGGGGAGAAGCGCCTCGTCGCGCTCGGGGAGGCGCGGTCCGTACACCACGTGTGTGCCCTTCGCGGCGAGGCGGGCGAGGCGCTCGAAGCGTCGTGGGCTCGCGTATTCGTAGCTCGGCGCGAAGATCACGTCGTAGCCCTCGAAGCGTGTTTCGGGCGCGTCGGAATCGACGTAGACGTAGGGCACCTGCGCGGCGGTGAGCGCGCTCGCGACGCGCGCGAGATCGTCCCACCACGCGTGTTGGATCGGGCGCTCGAAGCCGAGCGCGTCCGCGCGGCAGAGCTCCACCGGCGTGCCGCCCATCGCTTCGAGCACCGCGGGGCTCACGGTGCCGAGCAGGTGCGTCGCGCGCGTGAGGCGCTGGTACTCGCGCGGCCACTGCAGCGCGACGCGGACATCGCGTTTCGCGCGGTGGAAGCCGACGTTCTCGAGCGCGGCGAGGAAACGACGCCACGCGGTCGCCTCGGGGCGCGCGCGGCCGAGCGCGTCGATCGGGGCGCCGTACCAACGATCGCGATCGACGGCCATGTAGAGGTTGAAGCCGCGCAGGCCGTACGCGCAGGCGGTCATCGCGGTGACGAGCGAGTCTTCGTGCGCGAGCGGCGTGAACCACGGCGGAGCGCCCACGCCGAGCTCGGGCGCGTAGGCGGCGCCGGTGGTGCCCGAGAGGTAGAGCGTGCGGCGCTTGATCACGCGCTGCTCGCGGGTCGGGTGGTAGTAGTCGAGGCCGACGAGATCGACGGCGTCGCCGAGGCCCGCGACGCTCACGGGCGCGCCACCTTCGCCGATGGAGACGTTGTGCACCGCGGGCAGCTCGCCGAGGCCCGCGCGATCGAAGCGGTGGCGAAGGTGTCGCGCGAAGTCGGTGTGGAGGTGCTCCGCGAAGGCCGCCCAATCGAGCTGACGCGCGAGCTCTCCGCGGAGATCGTCGCCCTCGAGATCACCCGCGAAACGCGTGGGCGGGCTCGCGTCGGACCACGTCGCGTAGGTGGCGCGGTGGGCGCGGCAGACGCCTTCGAGATCGCCGTGTCGCTCCGTCAGGAACGAGTGCCAGAGAGCGAGGGCGTCGTCGTGGTAGTCCTGGCAGTACGGGCCGCTGCGGAAGAAGAAGCCGAGCTCGTTGTCGACCTGTGTCATCACGACGGGGCCCTTCGGCCACCGACGCGGGCCCACGATCGCACCGACCGCGTCGAGCCACTCGCCCGCGTGCTCGCGGTAGGCCTCGCTCGCGTGTGAAGGCACCGCGAACATCTTCGGCGGAAAGTAGAGCACGACGGGGTTGCCGCGCGGCGAGCGCGCTTGGACCTCGGGATCGTCGAGCACCCGCTGCGGCAGGCCGAAGCCCGTGAGCTCGGCGTTGATGTGCGGGCCGGGGCGCACGAAGACGAGCAGCTCTTCTTCGGCCGCGAGATCGAGGAAGCCCGCGAGGTCGCGGCGCGGATCGCGCTCTCCGAAGTCGAACACGGGCTTGCCGTCGCGCAGCTCGAGCTCGTGCACGCCCCACGGCACGTAGGTCTCGACCATCGGCAGGCCGAGCGCCTTCACCTGTCGGAGCGCGTCGCGCCAATGATCCTTCGGGAGGCGCCAGTAGTGGAGGGCGCCCGAACGGAGCGGCACCTCGTGCTCTCCCAGGCGGAGCGTGGCGCCGTCGAGGATCGGACGGGATCGGGGACGCGCGACGGGACGGGACATGGCGCGCGGCGAGCGTAGCAGCTTCGTTCGAGGCGATGGCTCGTGAGGTGGCGTTGACATCGCGCGAGAGCCTTCGGGTCAGCCGGGCGTTGCGGTGTGGTTCGGCATGAAGGCGCTGACGGTTCTTCGACCGACGCGGCGATTCGAGCGACGCTCGCGTCGCGGTAACTTCACGCCGCGGAGGAGCCGGGTGTGCGTGCGATGGTGTTGGCGGCGGGGCTCGGGACGCGACTGCGCCCGCTGACGGAAGAGCGACCGAAGCCGGCGGTGCCCTTCGGGCTGCGACCGCTGGTGTGCGAGACGCTCGACGTGCTCCATCGCTTCGGGATCCGCGAGGTCGCGATCAACGTGCATCACCTCGCCGATCGGATGGCGGCGTTGGTCGATCCGCACCTGCCTCCGGGCATGGCCGCGCGTTACCTGCACGAGCCGGTGTTGCTCGGCACCGGCGGCGCGCTCGCGAACGCCGCCGCGTGGCTGACGGAGCCGGGCGAGCCGGTGATCGTGATGAACTCCGACATCGTGTTCGCGCCCGATCTGAAGGCGGCGCTCGCGCGTCATCGGGCGCTCGACGCGATCGCGACGATGGTGTTGCGGCCCGATCCGGAGGCGCCGCGCCTCGGGGCGATCGACGTCGACGACGAGGGGCGAGTGCGTCGGCTGCTTGGGAAGCCGTCGGCGGACTCGGCGTGGGGACCGCTGCACGAGCGCATGTTCACGGGGGTGCACGTGCTCTCGCCGCGCGCGTTCGCGGACTTTCCGAGCGAGGGCTGCGTGATCCGCAGCGCGTATCGGAAGTGGATCGACGAAGGCGCGGTGGTGGCGGGGATCACGGAGCTCGCGCCGTGGAAGGATCTCGGCACGCTCGCGGTGTATCTGGAGGCGAACGTCGCGCTCGCGGAGGCGCGTGTGCATCCGAGCGCGCACGTCGCGGCGGGGGCTCGACTGCGGCACGTGGTGATCGGGGAGGGCGCGCGGGTCGACGACGTCGCGCTCGAACGCGTCGTGGTGTGGCCGGGGGCGACGGTGTCGGAGGACCTTCGCGACGCGATCGTCACGCCCGAGCGGATCGTGCGCGTCGTGTGAGCCGGGCTTCGGCGTTCAGCCGGTGCCCATCACCTTCGCGAGGACGACGGTGATGTTGTCGGGGCCGCCGTTGCCGTTCGCGCGCTCGATGAGCTTGGTGCACGCGCCCTTGATGTCTTTCGACTCCGCGTGGACGATCTCGCGGATCTCTTCGTCGCTCGCGGGGCCACAGAGGCCGTCGCTGCAGAGCACGTAGATGTCGCCGGGCTGCGGCTTGTCGAGCAGGGTGTCGACCTTCACCGACTCCTTCATCCCGAGCGCGCGCACGATGACGTTCTTGTGCGGGAAGTTCGCGATCTCTTCTTCGGAGAGGCGCTTCATCTTGATGTAGTCGTTGAGGAGCGAGTGGTCCTCGGTGAGCTGCTCGAGCTTGCCGTCGCGCACGCGGTACACGCGGCTGTCGCCCACGTGAGCCACGAGCACGCCGTCGTCGACGATCAGGATGCCGCAGATGGTCGTGCCCATGCCGCGTAGCTTCGGATCGCGCTGTGCGGCCTCGAAGATGCGCAGGTTCGCGAGCTTGATGCTCGTGATGAGGCGGTTCTCCTCGTAGCCCCGCGCCTTGTCCATCTTGTAGGGCCACGTCGCTTCCGGATCGGCGCCCGTCGCGCGGAAGAACTCGCGCAAGGTGTCGATGGCCATCTGCGACGCGACTTCGCCCGACGCGTGCCCACCCATGCCGTCGGCCACGACGTACAAGTGGTCGTCGTCGTCGACGGAGAAGTTGTCCTCGTTGTGGGCTCGCTTCATGCCGACGTTGGTCTCGCCGGCCGCGATCACTCGTGCTCGGGCCACCCTGTTCAGCCTCCCGATAAGTCCATCGGCTCCGCGCTGACGCGTGGCCCGATGGTTCACGGAGTCGTGCAGGTTCACGGACAGCGCCGCTGCACCTCACACGATTCCGCATCAATTCTCGCAGAAACGTACGCGGGCCGGCCGCTCCGAGTCAAACGAAAGGGTGAGGCGCAGACGGGAGGGCGTCGTGGGCTCGCGCTTTGGAGTCGTGAGCGCGTCGCGGTCCTCGTGCTGTGCTCGATCTCCGGTGGCTTCGACGTCGGGGTGGTAGCGTCCAGGCATGGCCAACAAGAAGAAAGCCGCTGCGGAGACGCCCGTCGTCCCCGCGATCGATCTGGGCATCAGCGAGAAGGATCGAGAGAAGATCGCGAAGGGGCTGAGCCGCCTCCTCGCCGACACCTACGTCCTCTACTTCAAGACGCACGGGTTCCACTGGAACGTCGAGGGGCCGATGTTCAACACGCTGCACCTGATGTTCATGGGGCAGTACACGGAGCTCTGGACGGCGCTCGACGCGATCGCGGAGCGCGTTCGGTCGCTCGGGTTCCCCGCCCCCGGCTCGTACGGGGAGCTGGTGAAGCACGCGTCGATCGAGGAGACGGCGGGCGTGCCGGACGCGCTCGAGATGGTGCGCTTGCTGGTGGTCGGGCACGACGCGGTGGCGCGGACCGCGCGCGAGGTCTTCAAGCTCGCGGAGAAGGCGTCGGATCAATCGACGGCCGATCTCCTGACGCAGCGGCTTCAGGTCCACGAGAAGACGGCGTGGATGCTGCGCAGCCTGCTGAAGTGAGGTGCGTGAGGTGACGTGCGCGGACGAAGGTCGGCCGATGTCGCACGCCGCCACGTCGCCGAACGATTCGACGAGGGCTCGAGGACGCTGGGGGGTGATTCCCCCGGCGTAACCTCGGAGGATTCACCTCGCGCACGGCGTTCGGCGCGGAGGTGTGGAGATCGTTCGCTTTTTCTCGTGACCCGGCATTGGCCTCGGGCTTGCTCTCCGTCGCGACATGACGCGGGCTGCCACGAAGCGCTGGATCCTCGGGCTGGTTCTCTTCGCCGCGTGCGATGGGGGCACGTTGACCTCGCGCGACCCCGATCGACGCGGTGACGACGCCGGGCCGACGCGCGTCGACGGGGGGACGCCTTGGGGCAGCGACGGGGGCCCGGAGCCGATGCCCGAGCCGCAGCCCGAGCCGGAGCCGATGCCCGAACCGGAGCCGGAGCCCGAACCGGAGCCGATCACTGAACCGGAGCCGATGCCCGAGCCGGAGCCGATGCCCGAGCCGGAGCCGATGCCCGAGCCGGAGCCGACCCCTACCGCGTGCGCGGGGGTCGAAGAGGCGCGCGTGATCGAGCTCGTCAACGCCGCGCGTACGAGCATGGGCCTCGGGACGTTGCGCTGCGACGACGCGATGGCGCGCACCGCCCGCAAGCACAGCCTGGACATGTGCACGCAGGGCTACTTCAGCCACACGGGGCTCGACGGAAGCAGCCCGTTCGATCGGATGCGCCGCGAAGGCGTGAGCTTCCGGACCGCGGGGGAGAACATCGCGTGGGGTCAGCGCACGCCGGAGGCGGTGCACGACGCGTGGATGAACAGCTCGGGTCATCGCGCGAACATCCTCAACGGTGCGTACGGTCGAATCGGCGTCGGCTACGAGGCGTGCGGCGGACGGGCGCACTGGACGCAGGTGTTTGCGGACTGAGCTCGCTCTCGGGGCACACGTCGGGCTCGCGTGCGGACCGGTTCGACGGCGGGCTCGCGTGCGGACGGCGGGCTCGCGTGCGGACGGCGGGCTCGCGTGCGGACGGCAAATCGCGTTTGAACGCGACCGCGCGTTCAAGAAGCGCGTTTGAGCACGCTGCCGAGGAAGGGCTCCCACGCAGGCAGCGGATCGCGGAGGCCGTCGAGCTGGATCACGACCGTCCAGGTCGGTCGCATCGGGCGCTCGCGCAGCTTCATCCCCGCCTCTTCCGGGGTTCGCCGGCCCTTCGCGAGGTTGCACGCGCGGCAGCACGCGACGAGGTTCTCCCACTGCGAGAGCCCGCCGCGCGACTTCGGGAGCACGTGGTCGATCGTGAGCTCGTCTTCGGCGTCGTCGCAGTACATGCAGCGGTTGCCGTCGCGCAGGAAGATGTTGCGGCGCGAGAGCCGTAGCGGCGTGCGCGGGACGCGGTTGTAGTCCTTGAGCAAGAGCACGCTCGGGACGCGGAGCGCGCCGCGCGTCGTGCGGAGGGTGGGCGCGCCCGGCTCGGGGGCGAGGCTCGACCACGCGTCGAAGTCGAAGGGCTCGTAGGCCGCGTCGAGGGCGTCGGCGCGACCGCAGTAGAGCAGGGTGAAGGCTTCGCGAGCGGACGTGATGCGGACCGGGTGGTAGCTGCGGTTGAGGATCAGCACCGGGTGTCGCAGCGGATCGCGCTCGTTCGGTCTTGGTTGCACGGCGCCATACTCTAACAGCGCTGTCCAGGAACCGGGGTGCGGCTTCGGCGTGGGCGCTGGGGCGCGGGTCGTCGGCAGTGGGCGGGCGGTTGCGTGGATGGGGGGGCTCGTCTACGCCCCGCCGGATGTCCGAGTCGCAGCATCCCGACATCGAGCTCTTCCGTGAGCCCTCCGAGGAAGCCGACGAGGCCGCGGGGCCGCGCATCTTCGTGGTCGGCGGCGCGAAGGGCGGGGTCGGCAAGACGCTGCTCGCCGCGAACCTCGGGGTCTACATGGCGACCCTCGGTCGACGCGCGGTGGTGGTGGATGGCGACGCGGGCGGCGCGAACCTCCACAGTTTCCTCGGGGTGGGCCACCCGAACGGGCTCGCGCCCTACGAGCCGCCGCTGCCGACCTTTCGTGCGGCGGAAGAGCTCGATCTCGAGCTGATGAGCCTCGAGTCGATGGACGGGCGCGTCACGCTGCCGGGCGCGCTCTTGCCGTCCGAGATCGCGACGATGGTGGGCATCGACGAGGCGGTGGAGCTGCCGGTGCCCGGGATGCGCCTGCTGCACGCGGGCATCGACGAGCCCGCGCGTGGTCAGCGTCGTCGCGCGCGTCGCGGCAAGCTCATGCAGCGCCTCCGCGCGATCGACGCCGACTACGTGGTGCTCGACCTCGGCGCGGGCACCCACCGCTCGATCTTGGATCTCTGGCTCGACGGCGACGTCGGCGTGTTCGTCACGCTGCCCGAGCCCACCGCGATCGAAGGAACGTACCGCTTCGTCCGCTCCGCGTTCGCGCGCGCGGTGCTGCGCGAGGCGGTCGACGCGGAGGAGCGCCGCGCCCTGAACGCCGAGCTGCGTCGCTACGGCAACAACCCGCCGCCGCTCGATCTCGCGCGCGCGCTCGAAGAACGCCGCAGTCCGCTCGCGGAGCGCGTTCGGGCGTGCATCGAGACGTTCCGGTTCCCGTTCGTGGTGAACCAGACGCGGCTGCGCGCGGACCTCGAGCTCGGCGAGCAGATGGAGTCGGCCGCGCGGCGTCGGCTCGGGTTGCGGCTCGACTACCTCGGCTACGTCGACACCGACGACACCGTGTGGAACGCGCTGCGGATCGGGCGACCGCTGCTGGTGGAGAGCCCGGGCACGAAGGCGAGCCGCAACATCGAGAAGATCGCGCGGCGGCTGCTCGCGCTCGAGCAGGGCAAGCACCGCCGTCGTCCGATCCCGGACGTGCCGGTCGACACGCACCACGACGTGCTGGAGGTCGATCGTGGTGCCACCGACGAAGAGATTCGTCGCGCGTCCAAGCGTGCGCGAGAGCTGTACGGGCCGAGCTCGCTCGCCTGCTACGGGCTCTTCGACGGCCCGGGGCTCGCGCGGCTGCGGGCGCGTCTCGACGAGGCGCACGACGTGCTCCTCGATCCTGCGCGGCGTCGACCCTACGAGCTGAGCGTGTTCCCCGTCGCGCCCGAGCCGGTCGAGGTGCCCAGCCAAGAGCGCGTGCGGCCCTTGGTGCCCGCGCCGGTGATCACGCCGGAGACGGACTTCACGGGGAACCTGCTGCGCGCGGTGCGCGAGTCGCAGGGCATCGCGCTCAAGGACGTCGCGTCGGTCACGAAGATCGGGCAGGCGTACCTGCGCGCGCTCGAAGACGAAGACTTCGCGTCGCTGCCGGCGCTGGTCTACGTGCGCGGCTTCCTCGTGGAGATCGCCAAGCTCCTCAAGCTCGACCCACAGCACGTGAGCCGCACGTACGTGCGCCGCGTCCAGCGTTGGCAGGAAGAGCGGGAGCGGCTCGCGTGAGCCACCAACCGCGCCCGCTGGTGCTCGCGAGCGCGTCGCCGCGCCGGCGCGAGCTGCTCGGCACGCTCGGGCTGCGCTTCGAGGTGCGCCCGTGCGACGTCGACGAGTCGGTGGTCGTCGGGGAGACCCCGCGCGACTACGTGCGGCGGCTCGCGGAGGAGAAGCTCCACGCCGCGTTCGCGCTCGCCGACGTGGGCGAGGCGTTCGTGTTGGCCTCCGACACCACGGTGGTCGCCGACGAGGTGATCCTCGGCAAGCCCGAGGACGCCGCGGAGGGGAGGGCGATGCTCGAACGTCTCTCCGGTCGCACGCACGAGGTCCGCACCGCGATCGCGCTCGGTCGCGTCGGCCGAACGCTCGAGGTCCGCGACGTCGTGACGCGCGTGGTGTTTCGTGCGCTCGGCGCGGACGAGATCGCGCGCTACGTCGCGATCGGCGAGGGACGCGACAAGGCGGGCGGCTACGGAATCCAGGGGCTCGCAGGCGGGTTCGTCGCGCGGATCGAGGGCAGCTACTCCAACGTGGTGGGTCTTCCGGTCGCGGAGACGCTGGAGCTGCTCGTCGCGCACGGTGCGGTGGAGGCGTGGCCGTGAGTCACGACGTACGCGCGGGGCTGCGCACGGTACGCGCGCGGATCGCGGACGCTTGTGCGCGCGTGGGGCGCGAGCCGTCGAGCGTGCGGCTCGTGGCGGTGTCCAAGGTGCATCCGCCGGCGGCGATCGCGGAGGCGCGCGAGGCGGGGCAGACGCTCTTCGGTGAGAGCTACGTCCAAGAGCTCGTGACGAAGGCGAGCGCGTTCGAAGGCGCGGAGGTGCACTTCATCGGGCACCTTCAATCGAACAAGATCAAGGCGCTGCTCTCCGTGGCGGCGCTGGTCTGCGTGGAGAGCGTCGACTCCGAGCGGCTGGCGACGGAGCTCGATCGTCGCGCGCGCGAGCGTGGGCGCACGCTCTCGGTGATGTTGCAGGTGAACGTCGGGCGCGAGCCGCAGAAGTCGGGGGTGCTGCCGGAGGCGCTCGACGCGCTGGTCACGCACGTGCGAGGGCTGTCTTCGCTCGAGCTGCGTGGGCTCATGGCGATCCCACCCGCGGACGTGGATCCGCGGCCGCACTTCCGAGAGCTCGCCGCGCTCGCGGATCGACACGCGGTGCCCGAGCGCAGCATGGGCATGAGCGACGATCTGGAGATCGCGATCGAAGAGGGCGCGACGCTCGTGCGCGTGGGCACCGCGATCTTCGGCCCGCGCGGCTGAAGGCGGCTCGTGGGGAGCTGACGGATCTTCGGTGAGCCCGCGATTCGAGGCGTGCTGACGGAGCGGTCAGCCGCCGCGCTTCTTCGCGAGCTCTTCGCCGAGCTGCTTCGAGCGAAGGGTCGCGTTCTCCACGGCGTCCATCAGCGTCTTGCGCAGCCCGCCCGCTTCGAGCGTGTGCAGACCCGCGATGGTGGTACCGCCGGGGCTCGCGACCATGTCCTTGAGCTTGCCGGGATGCTCACCCGTCTCGATCAGCATCTTCGCCGCGCCCAGCACGGTCTGCGCGGCGAGACGTTGCGCGGTCGTGCGGTGTAGGCCGACCTTCACGCCGGCGTCCGAGAGCGCGTCGATGATCACGAAGATGAACGCGGGGCCCGAGCCCGAGAGCCCGGTGACGGCGTCGAGGAGCGACTCTTCGAGCACCTCGGTGATGCCGACCGACGAGAAGAGCGCCTCCACCGTCGCGAGGTCTTCCTCCGACACGTGGGAGCCGGGCGCGATCGCGGTGGCGCCGGCGCCGACGAGCGCGGGCGTGTTGGGCATCGTGCGAATCACGCGCGTGCCGGGGGCGAGCTGGGACTCGATCGCGGCGATGGGGATGCCCGCGGCGATGGAGACCACGAGGGTGTCGGGACCCGTGCCGGAGGCGATCTCGGTGAGCATGCGATCGAAGACCTGAGGCTTGGTCGCGAGCACGAGGAGCTCCGCGAAGCGCGCGACCTCGAGGTTCGACGCGCTGGTCCGCACGCCGCGCTCGTCGAGCTCGCGCCGCCGCGCCTCGCGTGGGTCGGAGGCCATGAGCTGATCGGCGGTCGCCGCGCCGGCGTCGAGGAGCCCCTCGAGGATGGTCGTGCCCATGTTGCCCGCGCCGATCACGCCGATGCGGAGCTGCTTCAATCGCTCGTGGCCCATGGGGCGCGAGCGTGGCTGCTCAGGCAGGGGTCGTCGAGCGCTCGCGTTGCCTGGCGTGAGGCGCTCGCGCTCGCGGGGCATCGTGCGTCCGACGCGAGACGTTCGGCGCGTCTCGTGGCAGAAGCTTCCGGCGTGGAAGCCCGAGACCAGCTTCGAGCTCAGATCGAGCGATGGCGGCGCAGCGAAGCGGAGGCGGCGCTCGCGAACGCGCGGGGCGAAGAGCCTCCCGAGCTCGCGTTCCCTTCGCGCGACGCGGTGGGGCTGCTCGCCGAGGCGGCGCCCGATCTCGAGCCGGGCGAGCACGAGGCATCGGCGGCGCATCTCGCGCGCGCGGAGGCGGAGCGGACGCTCGAGGGACCGCGAGAGGCGCTCGAAGGCGAGCTGAGCCGACGCCACGGCTTCGGGCGCGAGACGCGCTCGTGGCGCGCGCTGCTGGCGGGGCTCTGGCAGGGCGAGCTGGGGGAACGTGGCCACGCGACGCTCCTCGCGGCGGAGGAGGCAGCGGAGCGCGCGGACCGGCTGTGGCGCGACGCGCGACGGGCCAGCGACCGACGTGCGCAGCGGTGGCTCGCCGAAGCGGGCGTGGGTTCGCATGCGGACGCGGGCCCGGACGCGGAGGCGCGACGTGCGTCGGCGACGCGATGGCTCGACGCGACGGACGACGTGCTCCGCGGGATCCTCGACGAGCGTGGGGCTCACGACGCGGTGTCGCTGCTCGCGGCGCTTCGTCGGCCCGAGCTCGACGTGTTCGTTTCGTCGAAGACGCGGTGGCGCCGCTTCGGCGAGGCGCTCCTGCCCTTCGGCTACGAGGCCGTGCTCGATCGTGTGGTGCGCGTCGACGCGCCGCATCGCGCGCCGTTTCCGGCGCCGCGGCTCGTCGTGCGTACGGTCGGGCGCGACGCGAAGCTCCTGCCGCCGCGGCTCGATCACGGGGTGCTCGGTGAGGTGCTCGCGATGGAGGTCGCCGGTCGCGCCGTGGCGCTCTCGCTCGGCTCACCCGGCTTGCCGCCCGCGCTCGCGCGTCCCGCGGTCGCGACGGTCGCGCGCGGCTACGGCCAGCTCTTCGCGCAGCTCGCGTGTGAGCCTGCGACGTGGCGCGCGCGCGCGATCGAGCCGCGTCACGCCGACACCCTCGCGCGCCATGCCGCGCTCGTGACGCTCGTGCTCTCACGCGTGCTCGCGGTCGGCACGCTCGTGCGCGGCCTGCACGACACGTCGGCTGCGGGCTCGGGGCTCTTGCTGGTCGACGTCGCGCCGACCCTGACCGTCGACGTCGACGAGCGCGTCACGGAGCTCGTGGAGCGTGCGCTCGGCGTGCCGCTCTCGACGCGACTCGCGCGCGCGCTCGTGTGGTCCCCCGCGAGCTCGGGCGCGCGTTTTCGTGCGCTCGTTGGCGCGTTCGCGGCGTGGGGCGCGCTCCGCGATCGCTTCGACGAGGATTGGTACCGGAACCCGCGCGCGGAGCAGACGCTGCGGGCGGCCTTCGAGCGTGGCGGTCGCCTCTCGATCGAGGCGTGGTGCGCCGAGCTCGGGGCGACGGAAGAGCACGCGCTCGCACGCGCGCACGAGCTCTTCGCGCGCTGAGTCCGTGAGTGCCGACGACGTCGACGGTGCCTCGGCCGATTCACCATCAGCCGGCCGATTCGCCATCACGCGAGGTCGTCGAAGCTCAACGATCCGCGAGGATTCGTTCGATCTCGTCCGCGTGCTTCGGGATGTCGTGCGTGAGGTTGTGGTGGCCCGTTTCGGTCACGACCACGTCGTCCTCGATGCGGATCCCGATCCCGCGCCACTTCGGATCGACGTCCGCGTTCGCGCCCACGTAGACGCCCGGTTCGATCGTGAGCACGAAGCCCGGCTGCAGCGGGCGCGGCTTGCCCGCGTCGTAGTAGAGGCCGACGTCGTGGACGTCCATGCCGAGCCAATGACTCGTGCGGTGCATGTAGAACGCGCGGTACTTCTGCTGCTCGACGTTCTCGGCCACGCTGCCCGAGAGCAACCCGAGCTCGATCAGCCCGCGCGTGATCACGTCGACCGCGACGTCGTGGAGCGCGTCGAGCGTCGCGCCCGGCTTCGTCGCGTCGAGGCAGGCCTGCTGCGACGCGAGCGTCACGTCGTAGAGCGCGCGCTGCTCGGGGCTGAAGCGCCCGCTCACCGGGAAAGTGCGCGTGACGTCGCTCGCGTAGTAGTCGAGCTCGCAGCCCGCATCGATCAGCAGCAGCTCGCCTTCGCCGAGCACGCGTTTGCCCGCGCGGTAGTGCAGGATCGTCGCGTTCGGTCCGGAGCCGACGATGCTCTCGTACGCGGGGCGCTCGCTGCCCCCGAGCCGGAACACCCGCTCCATCTCCGCCGCGACCTCGATCTCGCGTCGACCTGGCTTGGCCACGCGCATCGCTTCGAGGTGCGCGTCGCGTGTGATCTCCGCCGCGCGTCGCATCGTCGCGAGCTCGTCGGCGTCCTTGCGCAGCCGCAGCTCGTGGAGGGTGCGGACGGGGTCGACGAGCTCCGTCGGTGCGCGAATCCCTCGTCGCGAACGGCCGCGCACCACGTCGAGCGCACGGAAGACCGTGGCGTCGAATGGGTGTCCGCGACCCACGCGCACGTGCACGCGATCGACGTCACCGAGGTAATCCGGGAGCTTCTCCGCGAGCTCCGCGACGTCGAACGCCGCGTCCACACCGAGCTCCGCGATCGCGCCCTCCACGCCGAGGCGCGGACCGTCCCAAATCTCGCGCTCCGGGTTGCGTGGACGCACGAAGAGGACCGCGCGGTGCTCGGGGTGTTGGTTGCTGAGCACGAGCACGCTCTCCGGCTCGTCGAAGCCGGTGAGGTAGAAGAAGTCGCTGTCTTGGCGGTAGGGGTGCTCGACGTCGTTGTTGCGAGGGAACACCGGAGCGGAGGGCACGAGCACCACGCCCGGCCCGATCGCTTCCAGGAGGCGGGCCCGGCGTGCCGCGAACGACTTCATCGCGCTGTTCATCGTCGCGAAGCTACCACGCGATCCGTAGCGCGGCAGGTCGGGTCGGGAGCCTGAAGAGAAGCTGATTGCCAGTTTCGCAAGCCGCCTACCGGACGGCGCGCAGCTCGCGAAGCGAGCGTAGGCTCGTGGGTGGGGGCCCCTCGGGGCTTTGTCGCACCGCGCCTTCGCGCGGTCGCGACCGTCTCGCGGAATCGTGCACCTCCGCGGACTGCGTCCGCTCCGTTGTGCACGATTCCGCTTCGAACCATGCCCCGTGGGGGAGGGTCTGGCGACAGACCCTCAAGGAAGCTGTCAGCGCCAGCGAACGGAGAGCGAGATGCCCGACGCGGTCGGCTGCACCCACGCGCGAGGCTCGCGGGCGCCGCAGAGCTCGAGGTAGCGCTCGGTCAGACCGGCGACGAACGACGCGAACGCGTGAGCGCTGGGGGCGCCGTCGGCTTCGACGCGGAACGAGCCCGTCTCGGTTCCGTCGACGTGCACGGTCGTCCCCTCGAGGTAGGAGCGGAGCACGGTCGGGAGCTTCGCGATGCCGCTCGTCGGGGTCGCGTTGCGGAGCACGAGCCGATGCGTTCGTGGCAGCTCGTGCTCGCCCACCTCGCGCCCACACAGCCGCGACTCCCGTCCATCCGTACCACCGCGCGAGAGCTCGAGCGCCTCGAGGTACGCGACGAAGGGGGCGGCGGGGATCCACGCCATCGGCAAGATCACCCCCCCGAGCGTGGCGGCGTGGTTCGCGGAGAGCCCCCGCACGATCGAAGCGTCGGTCGGGGCTCCGTGACGCGCGACCACTCGTTCGCGTGTCGCTTGGACGAGCGCGCCCTTCACGCGCGCCTCGGTCTTGGGCTCGGATTCGAACGAACGGCGAGGCTCGGCCGTGCGCGACGGCAGCGAGGGGCGCAGCGAGCTCGCGGCCCCGGCCGCGCGCGGCGTGGCGCCGGTGGAGCGCGGTGGCATCGACGCGCTCGCGCTGGACGGAGGCAGCGAGGGAGCGCGCCAGAGATCGGCACGAGCGTCCGACCAATCCGCGCTCGTCGCGACGAACGCGCGGCCCGTGCCCGACCACGCGGCGCGCGGCCGCGCCGGATCGAGGGGCGGCGGCGTGGGGAGCTGCACGGGTTGGAACGCGGATGCTTCACGCAGCTTCGCGCGGAGAATCTCGCCTTCCATCGGCGTCGTGGGCAGCGCTCCGAAACCCGTGGCGAGCGAAGGCCCCGCGACCTGGGAGGGCGCGGGCACCGACTCCGTCCGCGCGGGAGCATCGGCACCGAAGAGCACGAGCGCCTCCCACATCGCGCGTGCGTTCGGGAAACGATCGTCGGCTCGCTTCGCCAGCGCGCGATGCACGACCTCCACCAAACCTGCGTCGAGATCGGGCACGAGCTGCTGCAGCGGCGTCGGCTCGCGCGCGAGGATCGACTGCAAGAGCGCGTGGTAGTTCTCGGCCTGGAAGGGGAGCTGCCCCGCGAGGCATTCGTAGAGGATCACGCCGACCGCGTAGAGATCGACGCGGTGATCGAGGTTGCGGACCCCTCGCGCCTGCTCGGGCGACATGTAGTGCGGCGTGCCGACCATCACGCCGGTCCGTGTGAGCTTCGGGTCCTTGCCCTCCGCGCTCATCTTCGAGACGCCGAAGTCGAGGACCTTCACGTAGTCGCTGCGGCCGTTGCGCTTCGAGAGGAAGATGTTGTCGGGCTTCAGATCGCGGTGGATCACGTCGAGCGCGTGCACGGCTTCCAGCGCCGAGAGCACCTGGCCCGCGATCGCCGCCGCGCGACGCGGCGCGATCTGACGCTGACGCTTGAGGCGGGTCGCGAGGCTCTCGCCGACCAGCAGCTCCATCACGAGGTACGGAGCACCGTCCTCCGCGAAGCCGAGATCGAGCACGTCGACCACGTGCTCGTGACCCGAGGCCCCCGCGGCCCGCGCTTCGCGTTGGAACCGGCTGATCGCGTGCGAGTCGTGCGCGAGCTCGGGGTGCAGGCGCTTGAGCGCGACGCGACGACCAACGGCGAGGTGCTCGGCTTCGTAGACGGCGCCCATGCCACCTTCGCCGATCAGACCGAGGATGCGGTAGCGGTCGCCGATCACGCGCCCCACGAGCGCGGGCCCGGTCGTCAGCGGCTTGCCCGTGGTCGGGCAGTGCGACCACGTCTTGGGGTGGCTCCCCGCGCAATGGGGACAACGCGTGGCCTCGCCGGACTGCTGTGCCCGCACGGCCGCTTCTGCGTCCACGCTCGTGCCGTTCGGATCTTTCATGCGCGCGTCGTCGAGCCGCGATGGTCGGTGGATCTGACGCAAAGCGTCAAGCGCGCGCCTTCGGTTCCGGTGCTCGCTTCGTCATCGCCCCAGCCTTCAAGCGCGACCAGTACTCGTCGAGCCGCGCTCGGACTTTCCCCGACAACAGGAGCATCCCGAGGATGTTCGGGAAGGCCATGCCGAGGATCATCAGATCCGAGAACGCGATCACGTTGCCGAGCTCCAGGATCGAGCCGAGGACGGTGAAGGCGAGGAAGACGACGCGGTAGGGCATCGAGCTGGCGGTGCCGAAGAGGAACGTGCAGCAGCGCTCGCCGTAGTAGCTCCAACTGATCATCGTCGAGTACGCGAAGAGCACCACGGTCGCGGTGAGCACGTACTTGAAGCCCGGGATCACGGTGTCGAACGCGCGGCTCGTCATCTCGACGCCTTCGAGACCGCTCTGGTAGGTGCCCGTGATCACGACGACGAGCCCGGTCATCGTGCAGACGATCACGGTGTCGATGAAGGGCTCGAGCAGGGCCACGACGCCCTCACGCACCGGCTCGTTCGTGGTCGCGGCGGAGTGCGCGATGGACGCGGAGCCGACGCCGGCCTCGTTCGAGAACGCCGCGCGCTGGAAGCCCACGACGAGCACACCGAGCACGCCGCCGCCGACCGCCATGGGCGAGAACGCCTCGCCGAAGATCTTGCCGAACGCCATCGGGATGTCGCTCGCGTGCATCACCACGACGGCGAGCCCCGCGAGCACGTACACGCCGCACATGAATGGCACGATCAGCTCGGCCACGCGGCCGATGCGCTTGATGCCGCCGATGATCACGGCGCCGGTCAGCAACGCGAGCGCGATGCCGAAGGCGAGCTTGCCGCCCGAGCTCGCGAAGAGCGGCAGCACGCTGCTGATCTGCGCGGTCGCCTGGTTCGCCTGGAACATGTTGCCGCCGCCGAAGCTGCCCCCCACGCACATGATCGCGAAGCCGATCGCGAGCACCTTGCCGAGCTTGCCGAGGCCCATCTCGGCGAGGCCCTTGTCGAGGTAGCGCATCGGGCCGCCCGACACGTTCCCCTTCGCGTCGGTCTCTCGGTACATCAGGCCGAGCGTGCACTCGGAGAACTTCGAGCTCATGCCGAAGAACGCCGCGATCATCATCCAGAGCACCGCGCCCGGGCCGCCGATGCCGACCGCGACCGCGACGCCCGCGATGTTGCCGAGCCCGACGGTGGCGGAGAGCGCGGACGAGAGCGCCTGGAAGTGGCTGACCTCGCCGTGGTCCTCGGGGGCGTCGTAGTGCCCGCGGGTGACCGCGATCGCGTGACGGAAGCCGCGGATGCTGATGAAGCCGTAGCGGACGGTGAAGAAGATCGCCCCGAAGACGAGCCAGAGCACGATGAACGGGATGCTGAGCGCGTTGGCGTGCGCCCAGAGCAGGTGCCGCTCCCACGCGCCGACGCCCTCGATGGAGTCGATCTCGCCGATCGCCGCGAAGCCCTCGGTCGGGCGTGCGGCCACGATCGCAGCCGCCGCCTCCGCGCCGATCATCCCGGCGAGCTTGGCCTGATCGAAGCGGTTCACCGCGGAGAGCATCCAGCCGCGATCGTTGTCGGAGGCGTGGGCGAGCGGCTCCCCGTCGCGGAGGTTCGCGGCCTCGCGGGCGGCGGCGTCGTCGTGGGCGGGCGGGGTGTCCCAGAAGACGATGTCGAAGAAGAGGACCGACGCCATCGGGCCGACGATCCACTCCCCGAAGAACTCGTCGACGCCCTTCTGGAGGTTCTCGGCGAAGCTGGGCTCGGGGGTCTCCGCCGTCGCCTGCGCGGAGGTCGGAGCCGGCTGGGCCGCGACGAGCCCCACGAGCGCGATCGAGCGCGCGATCCGAACCACTGAAACGTTCACGTCTTCCCCTCGTCCTGCGGAGCATCCCTGCTCGCGGATCGTGCTCGCGGACGAATCGCCCACCTGCGATCCGCCTCCGAGGCGCGCGGACCATCGCACAGTCGACTGGCGGCGCAAAACCCGTCCGTGCTCGCGTGGTCCACCCACCGAGCCGTAGTTCGTGCGTCCCGGCCGGTGCGGAGGGTCGAGGCGAAGCGTCGGTGCGTGGCTCGGTACGACCGCAGCCGCGAGCCTCGGGGGCGAGCGACCCCGGCGCGTTCGAAGGACTCGATTGACGGGGCATCGCCACGACGCTACAAGCGCGTACGAATCTCGGGAGATTGCGCCGATTTCCGCGGATTTCGGCCCTCCCAAGCCGCCAGGATCCGGTCCCGGACCGCCAGGGCTCCAGCCCCGAGGTCATGGGACCGCCCGACCCGAGAGAGCTCGCTTCGATGCTCAGCGCCTACTTGCCCGTCTTCTTGCTCCTGCTCGTGGCGACCTTGGTCGCGCTCGGGATGTTCACCGCGACCTCGCTCGCCGGCCCGAACAAACCTACGCCCGAGAAGTTGCTGCCCTACGAGTCCGGCTCGAACACCACCGGTGCGAGCCACCTCCGGCAGAGCGTCAAGTTCTACCTGACCGCGATCCTCTTCGTGGTCTTCGACATCGAAGCGGTCCTCATGTACCCGTGGGCGGCGCTCTTCCGCCAACTGGGTTGGATCGGCTTCCTCGAGATGGTGCTTTTCCTCGTCGTGCTCGGCGTCACGCTCATCTACGCCTGGAAGAAGGGAGCCCTCGAATGGGAGAAGTGAAGACCATCGTGGGAGGCTCTTCGGGTGAGAGCTTCTTCACCACGAAGTTCGAATCGCTGCTCGCCTGGGCCCGGAAGTACTCGCTCTTCCAGTATCCGTTCGCGACCGCGTGCTGTGGCATGGAGTTCTTCGCCGTCGCGTCGCCGCGCTACGACATCGCGCGCTTCGGCGCCGAGGCGCCGCGCTTCTCGCCGCGTCAGAGCGACGTGCTCTGGGTCGTGGGGACGATCAGCCAGCGGCAGGGCCCCGCGCTCAAGCGCATCTACGAGCAGATGGCGGAGCCGAAGTGGGTCGTCTCCTTCGGAACCTGCGCGAGCTGCGGCGGCTTCTACGACAACTACACGACGATTCCCGGGGTCGACAAGATCATCCCGGTGGACGTCTACATTCCTGGTTGTCCGCCGCGCCCCGAGGCCGTCCTCGACGGTTTGATGCTCCTCATGGAGAAGATTCAAAAGGGCAATCGCGAGCCGGTCACCGTGCTCCCGAAGGTCGTTCCCGAGCTCGCGCAGCTCCGCGGGAAGCGCGCGCTTCCGATCGCCGGCGGCGGAAGCAAGGAGGGCGCATGAGCGCCAAGGTCGTGAAGAAGCTCCAGAGCGTCCTCGGTGACGCGATCCTGGAGACGTCGAGCTTCCGCGGCGACGAAGAGGTTCGCGTCGCGCTGAAGGATTGGGTGCGGGTGGCGCAGGTGCTCCGCGACGATCCGGAGCTCGCGATGAACCACTGGACGGATCTCACGGCGGTCGACTGGCCCGAGCGTGAGGTGGAAGGGCAGCCGCGCTTCGACGTGCTCTTCTCCGTGCGTTCGTTCGAGAAGAAGCACCGCATCCGCGTGAAGACGTACGTGAAGGACGGCGAGGACGTGCCGACGCTCACCACGGTGTGGGCAGGCGCGAACTGGGCCGAGCGCGAGGTCTTCGACATGTTCGGCATCCGCTTCGCCGGGCACCGCGACCTGCGCCGCATCCTCATGTACGACGAGTTCGTCGGGTACCCGCTCCGCAAGGACTACCCGATCGATCGCGTGCAGCCGCTCGTCGAGTACCGCGACGCGGACGACACCCTCAAGCTCCCGCCCTTCGGCATCGAAGAAGGCCAGCCCTTCGCGCGCGTCGATTGGGAAGAACGTCTCGCCGGACGCGACGAGCAGGTCTCGCCGTCGATCGCCGTCCAGACGGGTCAGCGCCGCGCGCTCTCCGACTCGGAGATCGCCGAGGCCCAGTTCGCCAAGAAGCCCGAAGAGTCGGCCGCCGAGTGAGCGAAAGCTCCTCTCCGACTCTCAAACTCTTTTTCTTTCGGGGTTGATCACACATGGAACCCGCCGACGAGATCCTCGAGGACGACGACGAAGCCCTCGAAATCCCAGCCGACCCGATGCGCCTGAACATGGGCCCGTCGCACCCGGCCATGCACGGCACCATTCGGATGGTGCTCGACCTGGACGGCGAGACGGTGATGAACGTCGACGTCCAGCCGGGCTACCTGCACCGCGGCTTCGAGAAGAGCTGCGAGCGCGGGACCTGGGCGCAGGTCTTCCCCTACGTCGACCGCCTGAACTACGTCTCGCCGATGCTCAACAACGTGGGCTTCGCGCTCGCGGTGGAGAAGCTCCTGGACGTGAAGGTCCCGGATCGCTGCCAGTACTACCGAGTGATCCTCGGTGAGCTCGCGCGAATCTGCGACCACTTCACGTGCAACGGCGCCTCCGCGATGGAGCTCGGCGCGTTCACCCCCTTCCTGTGGCTGCTCAAGGTGCGCGACTGGGTCTGGGACATCCTCGAGAAGGAGTCCGGCGCGCGCATGACGCACAGCTTCGCGCGCATCGGCGGCATGGCCGCGCCGCCGACCGAGGGCTTCAAGGACGACGTCCGCGCGATCATGCCGGAGATCCGGAAGGTCGTCGGTGAGGCGGAGTCGCTCCTCCTCAAGAACCGCATCTTCCTCGACCGCATGGAAGGCGTGGGCAAGCTCAGCAAGGAGCGCGCGCTCGCGCTCGGCGTGACGGGCCCGGTGCTCCGCTCGACCGGAGTCGCGTACGACGTCCGCAAGGACCACCCGTACCTCGTCTACGACCGCTTCGACTTCGACGTCCCGGTCGGCACCGACGGCGACAACTGGGACCGCTTCATGGTCCGCACCGAGGAGATCCGTCAGTCGCTCCGCATCATCGAGCAGGCGCTCGATCAGATGCCGGACGAGGGCCCCGTCAGCATCGACGATCCGCGGATCATGCTCCCCGAGAAGCGCGAGGTCTATTCGACCATCGAGGCGACGATCGCGCACTTCAAGCTCGTGATGGAAGGCCTGAAGCCGCCGAAGGGCGCGGTCTACTCCTTCACCGAGGCCGGCAACGGCGAGCTCGGCTTCTACCTCGTCTCCGACGGGAGCGGCACCCCGTACCGCCTCCGCGTGCGTCCACCTTGTTGGTTCAACCTCCAGGCCGCGCGCGAGATGATCATGGGCGACATGATCGCGGACATCATCCCCACCTTCGGCTCGGTCAACATGATCGGCGGCGAGTGCGACCGCTGAGCGGCGCGCATCCGTAAGAGAGCCCGGAAAGAAGTCATGCCGACTTTCAAGCTCAACGGCCAGGAGATCCCCTTCGAGAAGGGCGATACGATCATCCGCGCAGCCTGGCGCGCCGGCATCGAGATCCCGCATTATTGTTGGCACCCCGGCCTGAGCGTCGCCGCCAACTGCCGGATGTGTCTCGTCCACGTGAAGAGCGGGCGTCAGATGATGATGCCCATCCTGAAGTGGAACGAGAAGAAGCAGGCGTTCCTCCCGGACACCAAGCCGAAGCTCGTCCCCGCATGCCAGCAGGCGGCGGAGGAGAACCTCGAGGTCGACTCGGTCGGTCCCGAGGTGAAGAACGCGCAGGCGGCCGTGCAGGAGCTGCTGCTCTTGAACCACCCGGTCGACTGCCCGATCTGCGACCAGGCCGGCGAGTGCAAGCTCCAAGACTACTACGAGGAGCACCAGGCGACCCTGAAGCGCAAGCGCACCGAGCCGGTGCACAAGCCCAAGGGCGTGCGTTTCGGTCCGACCATCGTCTACGACGCGGAGCGCTGCATCATGTGCACGCGCTGCATCCGCGTGTGCGACGAGCTCGTCGGCGACCACGTGCTCGACATGCGCGAGCGCGGCAACCGCAACGAGATCGTGCTCGCGCCGGGTCGCGAGCTCGACCACGACTACACGCTGATGACCGAGCACGTCTGCCCGGTCGGTGCGCTCACGAGCCGCGACTTCCGCTTCAAGGCGCGCGTCTGGTTCCTCAAGAGCGCCGAGGGCGTCTGCACGGGCTGCGCCACGGGCTGCAACACGCACGTCGACTTCGACCCGCGCTACGGCAAGGTCTACCGCCTGCGCCCGCGCGACAACGCGGACGTGAACCGCTTCTGGATGTGCGACCAGGGCATGATGACGTACCGCGAGGTGCACGAGCGTCGTCTGGTGACGCCGGTGCTCGGTCGCGGCGCGAGCGCGGAGAAGCTCCTCCCCGAGGACGCACCGAGTGAGGCGGCGACGCTGCTCGGTCGCGTGAAGGAGAAGGGCAAGCTCGCGGTGGTGCTCGGCGCCGGCATGTCCAGCGAGGACAACTTCGTTGCGGCGCGCTTCGCGAAGCTCTTCGGGACGAGCCGCCTCTACCTCGCGGCGCGCGACGCGGACGCGATCGGCTGGAAGGGCGACGCGATCCTCAAGAACGCGGATCCGAACCCGAACCGCGCGGGCGCGACGCAGGTGGCGGGGCGTGACCTCGCGGACCTCGACGACCTCCTCGCGGACGTCCTGGCAGGTCAGGTCTCCTCGGTTGTCGCGCTCGGCCACTTCGGCGGCGAGGGCGAGGGCAAGCTCGACGCGCTCAAGAAGCTCGACGTGGTCGTCTGCCTCGCGAGCAACGAGGGCCCGCTCCCGAGCGTCGCGTCGTTGCAGATCCCCGTCGCGAGCTGGGCGGAGACCTTCGGCACCTTCGTGAACGCCAAGGGCATGGCGCAGACCTTCGTGCGCGCGATCCCGGCGCCCGACGGCGTGCACCCCGCGTGGAAGACCCTCTGCGCCATCGCGAAGGAGCTGGGGCTCTCGCTCTCCTACGAGCGCACCGGAGACGTGCGCAACGACATGAACGCCGCCGCGGCCGCCGCGGACGCCCAACCGCAGGCCAGCGCCTGAGAGCACGACGATGGAGCTCGGAACCCAGATTCTCGTCGCCGTCGCGAAGATCCTGTTCATCGTCCTCGTGGTCGTCGGTGCGTTCGCGCCGATGCTCGTGTGGGCCGAGCGGCGTCAGTCCGCGATGATCCAGGACCGCGTCGGTCCCCACCGCGCGCACATCCCGCTCCCCGCGAGCCTGGTCGACTTCCTGCGCTTCACGCTCAAGCCGATGGAGGCGGGGATCTTCGGATCCTTCTTCGCGGCTGGCCTCGCGATCGTCGGCCTCGCGATCTTGCTGCTCACCGGCAACGAGACGCTCTTCGGCTTCGAGGCGAAGACGTTCTACCTCGCGGTGATCGGCTTCGGCATCGCCGGCGTGCTGCTGCGCGTCGGCCACAAGCTGCACGCGGGCATCGTCGAGAGCGGCGGCAAGCTCGCGCTGCTCGGCCTGCTCCACCCGGCCGCGGACGCCTTGAAGATGATCTTCAAGGAAGACTTCATCCCGCCCAAGGCGGACAAGCTCCTCCACGGCCTCGCGCCGATCATCACGCTCGTGCCCGCGCTCGTCATCTTCGCGGTCATCCCCTTCGCGGACACGCTGTTCGTGGAGTGCGCGACGGACGTGGTGCCGCGCGACGTGGCGACCGTGATGGCGTGCGACGGCAGCGGCGTGGCGACCTCGATCCCGATGCAGGTCGCGTCGCTCAACGTCGGCATGCTCTTCATTTTCGCGGTCGCGGGCACCGGCATCATCGGCGCCGCGATCGGCGGCTACGCGTCGGACAACAAGTACTCGCTCATGGGCGGTCTGCGCGCCGCGAGCCAGATGGTGTCCTACGAGGTCGCGCTCGGCCTGACCGTCGTGCCCTGCTTCATGATCTACGGGTCGCTCCGGCTCGAGGACATGGCGTTCTGGCAGTACGAGCAGGGCGTCTGGGGCGTGTTCATCCCGCCGCTCACGATCGCCTGCGTGCTCTACCTCTTCGCAGCGGTCGCGGAGACCAAGCGCGTGCCCTTCGACCTTCCCGAAGGTGAGTCCGAGCTCGTCGGTGGCTACCTCACCGAGTACTCCGGCATGAAGTTCGGCATGTTCTTCACCGGTGAGTTCGTCGAGGTGGTCGGTCTGTCCGCCATCGCGTCGATCCTGTTCTTCGGCGGCTGGGACGTTCCCTTCCTCTACCGCAGCGGGCTCGACCTTCCGGGGACCTGGGAGCTCACGATCCCGATGACCGACTGGGTGATCCAGGATCAGATCCTGCTCCAGCACTGGGCGGTCATCCTGATTCAGGTCCTCGTCTCGCTCGTGAAGATCGTCATTCTCATCTGGTTCCAGCTCATGATTCGCTGGACTCTGCCGCGCTTCCGCTACGACCAGCTCATGAAGCTCTGCTGGAAGGCGCTGCTCCCCCTCGCGCTCGCGAACATCCTCTTCACCGGCATCGCCGTCCTGCTCTGGACCTGAGGCAACCCATGGCCGTCGGAATCAAGGTCGTCCCCAAGCCCGAGCGCACGCTCTCCGATCAGCTCTACGCCCCCGAGATCGCCAAGGGTCTCGGGAAGACGATGGCGCGCTTCTTCAAGAACACCTTCGGTCCCGAAGAAGAGAAGGAGATCGCGACGGTTCGTTATCCGGAAGAGAAGCGCGAGTATCCGCCGCGCTTCCGCGGGATTCATCGTCTGACCCAGCGTGCCGACGGATCGCCTCGCTGCGTGGCGTGTCTCTGCTGCTCGACCGCCTGCCCCGCGCAGTGCATCCACATCGAGCCGGCCGAGTACGCCGAGGGCGATCCGCGGCACGGCTACGAGCGCTTCCCCGCCGTCTTCACCATCGACGAGCTGCGCTGCATCTACTGCGGCTACTGCGTCGAGGCGTGCCCCTGCGACGCGATCCGCATGGACACCGGGTTGCACATGCCGCCCTCGACCTCGCGCGAGCACTTCCTCTACGACAAGGAAGTTCTGCTCAACCTGCCGGGCCGCGATGGGACCTACCTCACCGCGAACCCGCGCCACGAGCCGGGCGACCCGACCCATCCGGGCATCGACCGCGAACAGGGTCACTGAGCGGTCACTGAGCGCGAGCGTTCGCGCTCGCACCCGCTTCGACGACGCCGCCTCCGGGCGGCGTTCTCGATCGCACCTGACGCCCGTGGTCGCCGCGGGTCGAAACCCCTCTCTTCGAGAACCACTTGCTCTACGTCTTCGCCGCCGAGAACGAGCTGCTCCGAGCCACGGCGCTGCGTGAATGGCTCGCGGCCGAAGGGCTCGCGGTCGACGTGCGCGAGCGCGCGACGGGGTTCCGGCTCGCGGAGGACGAGCTCGTGTGGGAGGTGCGCCGGGTGCGTGCGAGCGATCTGACGCGCGAGCTCGGGCCGCGTCTGCGCGGAGCGCCCGCGGCGGTGGTGACGGCGCTGCGCCAGGTCGAGGTCGGCTTCGCGATCCCGCCCGAGCCGCACGGCGCACGCGTGGCGATCGCGATCGCGCGGCTGACCGGTGGTTGGGTGCACGCGCGCGGCGTGTGGTCGCGCGTGAGCGATGCGGGGCTCGAGCGCGTGGAGTAGGCGCAGCGCGGTGTGGTCGCGCGAGCGATGTGGGGCTCGAGCGCGTGGAGTAGGTGCACGCGGTCGGCGGGGATTCGTCATCCGCGACGAAGCTCAAAGCTCGCGCGCAGACGAGCACGAGCCGTCGAATGGATCGGGGGCGCAGACCAGCACGATCCGACGAACGGATCGGGGGCTCGGACGGCCGACCTCAGAGTCCGCGGGCGGAGAACGCGAGCGGGAGGTCGAACGTCACGGGGCCGTCGCCTTCGGGGCGCGGGAAGACCCACGCCTGCGCTTCGAGCTGCAGACAGGTGACGAAGGGCGGCGGCATCTCGCCGTCCGTCACGACGCGCACCCGGCGCACGTGGCCGTCCGTGCCCACGATCACCCGCAGCACGTAGCTGCCCGCGAGCTCGGGGTGCGTTCGGCGCAGTGAGCGTTCGTAGCAGCGCTTGAGCTGCTCCACGCGCGGTGCGACGACCTCGCGGATCGCTTCGGGGCGGAGGTAGCCCCGCCGTGGCGTGCTCGGCTCGGCGGTCAGCGCGCGCTCGTCGAAGACGAAGCCTTCGTCGACGTTCACGATCCCTCGGTGACGGCGGCCGTCCGCGTCGACCGCGAGCAGCTCGTGGTCACCCGCAGGGACCCGCATCGCGAGCCCGTCCGCCGCGGGGAGGACCGTACCGTCGAGCTCGATCTCGGCGAAGCGACCCGATGGCAGCCGGAACGCGGGCCAACGCAGCTCGCTCGAGAGCGCTCGAGGCCGTTCCACCGTGCGCGGCACGTCGAGCGCGTCGGAGGAGCGCCACTCCGCGGGCGCTTCGAGCAGCACGAGCAGCTCGCCGTCGCGGGAGATGGCGACGCGGCCTTCGTCGAGCCGAACCGCGACCGCGTCGGCATCGCGATCGACGGAGAAGCGTGTCCCGCGAACCTCGATGCGGTAGCGGCCCGCGACGACGGCGTACGGGGTGCCGGTGAGGACCTCCGAGGCCACGCGTCCTTCCACCAGCGCGAGCTCGATCCCGTCCGCGCGGAGGCGCTCGAGGCGGACGCGGGCGACCGTGCTGGGGCGGTCCCGAAACAGACCGGGCGTGATCGCGACGCCCGTGCCTTCGTCGATCCGCACATGCAGGCTTCCGGCGACGTTCACGAGCTCGCCTTCTCGGAGCCCGTCGCCGAGGGCGAGCGGCTCGTCGCGTCCGTCGATCGTCGCTTCGCCCGCGAGGGCGGTGATCTCCGCATCCAACGTGGGCGCCGCGATCACGAGCGGCGCGATCGGGTCGGGCTGGACGTCGGCCACGGGATCCGATGCCGCAGGAGGGCGCGTGACCAACAACGCGAACGCGGCGGCGGCGGCGAGCGCGAGCGCCGTGCCGCCGAGCCATCGTCGACGGGCGCGCGCGGAGTCGATGCGCGCGACCTCACGACGAAGTGGGAGCTCGAGGCGGTCCAGCTGCACGGCGCTCACGGCGTCGCGCGCGGCGCGCTCGGAGTCTCGTCGTAGCGCCGCGAGGGTGCGTGCTCGGGCGAGCGCGTCGGCCAGCTCGGGTCGTGTGGCCGCGCGCGCTTCGAGGCGGCGTTGGCCTGCGGCGGAGAGTCGGCCGTCGACGTAGGCGGCGATCGCGCGGGCGGGGAGCGGGCGCGCGACCGAGACGGTGTCCGAGACGGTGTCCGAGACGGTGTCCGAGCCGGTGTCCGCGACGGCCGCGGGCTCCGACGCGATCGCGGCGAAGAGCTTCGCTTCGAGCGCCGCCGCGTCGAGCCGAAGTGCCGGTTCGCGGGCTTCGTCGAGCGCCGCGCCGAGCGCGCGTTCCGTGGCGAGGCGGCTGGCGAGTGCTCGATCGATGCGGGGATCGAGCGTGGCTTCGACGTCGCGTGCGTCGGAGAGCGCGCGATCGAGCGCGCGGTCGGCGGCGATGCGCGTCGCGAGGGATTCGTCGAGCGTGGATTCTTCGAGCCCGTGGACCAACGCGCGCGGGGCGGGCAGCTCCACAATCACCGCGCGATACGCGCGCAGCGCGGCGCGGAGCCGGCGCAGCGCGGGATCGCGGGCGAGCTTCGCCTCCACACGCGCGCGACCCGCCGCGGAGAGCCGACCGTCCTCGTAGGCTTCGAGAGCGCGCAGGCTCATGGCTCGCTCTCCGTCGGTCGGCCCGGAAGCTCGGCCAGGAAACGCTCCATCAGCGCGGAGAGCGCGGGCTCCTCGGCGAGGGCCGCGTAGAGCTCCTTGCGCGCGTAGAACAGCCGCGTGCGCACCGTGAGCACGGGCGCGTCGACGATCGCGGCGATCTCCTTGGCGCCGAGGCCTTTCAGGAATTCCCGCGCCGGTTCGTTTCCCGCGTGCGTCCGGAA
>ERZ761602.2693-NODE-2693-length-26979-cov-4.535656_pt1 | contig 26979 bp, 24 predicted proteins | sample MGYA00512165_ERZ761602 | MGnify/ENA primary metagenome ERZ761602 (study PRJEB28899, sample SAMN02445085) | bioreactor sludge metagenome | biome: EBPR sludge; isolation source: Thorneside wastewater treatment plant | place: Australia: Brisbane, Thorneside...
CCCTGTGGACGAGGAGACGACGCGCTCGCGCGTTCGGCTCCGAGCGCTCCACCGGTTTTTGCGGGACGTGTCCGGTTCGGCGCACACGCTTCCAAGAAGCAACGTCCAAAGACCCGCGATCGAAGGCCCGCCGCGTCGAAGTCGGAGCAACACGCCAACACCCCAGCCCAGCGCCGAACGAACGCCCCGCCTTCACACTTCTTCATCGATCACGGCGCCGCCCCTTCACGAACGACCCCCACGAAGGAACCCATCAGGAGGTTCCCCATGTTCGGATTCGTGATCGGCATCGCGTCCTTGATCGGCCTCGTCGCCGTCCTCCGTCGCGGCCGCCACGCCCGCTTCGCCGCGGGCTGCGCACACCCTCGTCACCCGCACCACCACGGCCACCGTCGATGGCGCCGCGGCCCCTTCGCCATGCTCGACGGACTCTTCGCGCACCTCGACACCAGCCCGGGCCAGGAGAAGGCCATTCGAGCAGCCCTCGCGGAGCTCTTCGACGAGGCACACGCGTTGAAGGGAGAGGTCCGCGAAACCGGTGAAGCCGCGCGCGCCGCGGTGTCCGGCCCCGCGTTCGATCCCCACGCGCTCGACGCCGCGTTCGAGCGCCACGACGCCAAGCTCGCGCGCCTCCGCGAAGGCGCCAAAGAAGCGCTCCGCAAGATCCACGAGGCCCTCGACGACGAGCAGCGCGCCGAGCTCGGCCGAATCCTCGCGCGACGTGGCTTCGGTCCCCTCGGTCGCTTCGGCTTCGGTCCCTACCGCTGAGCGCGGAGCCGCGATGAACCGGATGCACGAAGCCCTGTACGACGCGTGGCGCGCGTTCGTTCAGCAGCACTGCCTCCCCTCCCCGCGCACGCCCCTCGACGTCCATCACGACGCCGATGCGGCCCTCGCGTGGCTCGCGCGCGAGTCGCCCGCTTCGGAGCGCCGCGACCCCCGCGCCGAGAGCTGATCCCTTCCCTCCCACGTTCCTCGGAGAATTCGTCATGAAGCGTCCCCTCCTCATCGCCCTCCTCACCCTCGGCATCGTCGGCGGCTTCGCGCACGGCTTCGCGTCGCTCCGCCATCACCACCACCACCGCCGCGCGCACTTCGAGCGTCACGTGGCGCAGGTCTGCGTCGACGCCGCACGACGTGCGGACGCCGAGGACCGCGCGCAGCCACCGCCCGAGCGCCGTCGCGCTCACCACCCGCACCGGCCACACCCCTGAGCCGTGTGCGCGCACTTCGACGCCTCGTCGCAAGACGACGTCCCGCGCGCGACCTCGACCCTCCCGCCGCGACCGCGCACCATGACCGCCGTGACCACCCGCGTCCTCCTCGTCGACGACGACGCCCGCCTCTTCGAGCTCCTCGCGCGTTACCTCGGGCCGCACGACGTCGCGCTCGATCACGCGCCGGATGGCGGGCGTGGGCTCGCGCTCTTCGAGGCGGGCGCGTACGACGCGGTTCTCCTCGACGTGATGATGCCCGGCATGGACGGCCTCGAGGTGCTGCGGCGTCTCCGAAAGAAGAGCGGCGTTCCGGTGCTCATGCTCACCGCGCGCGGGGACGAAGCGGATCGTGTGGTCGGCCTCGAGCTCGGCGCGGACGACTACGTGGCCAAACCCTTCGGTCCGCGCGAGCTCCTCGCGCGGCTGCGCGCGGTGCTGCGTCGAACGCAGACGCGCGAGCCGAACGAACGCCTCTCCGCGGGCGGCGTGGTCGTCGACGTCGCGTCGCGGCGCGTGACGGTGGAAGGCCGCGAGGTGTACCTCACCGCGCTCGAATACGATCTCCTCGTCGCGCTCCTGCGCCGCGCGGGGCGCGTGATCCCGCGCGCGTCGCTTCTGCCGCTCGCGGGACGCGACGAGGTGGTCGGAGAGCGCACAGTCGACGTGCACGTGTCGAAGCTGCGCAAGAAGCTCGGCGACGATCCACGTCAGCCGAAGCTCCTGCAGACCGTGCGCGGCGTCGGCTACGTCTTCGCCGCGAACCTCCCCGAGGAGCCCGCGTGATCCTGCGCGCGCACACGTCGCACCGCGACGTCGTCACCGACTCCGTCACGGTCTGTGTCGCCGAAGGGAGCGCCCGATGAGACGCAGCGGCCCCGCCTGCGGCCCGAAGGAGCACCACCGCTTCGGCCTGCGCAAAGTCCTCTTCGTCTGGCTCGTCGTCGTGATCGCGGTCACCGCTCTCGCGGTCGGGCTCGTGTCTTACGCGTTCGGCGGCAACCGTTGGCGCGAAGAGATGGCGGGCCTCCAGCACTTCGCCGAAAACCGCCTCGCCGAGGTCTGGGACGATCCGGTCGCGCGCGAGGAGCTCGTGCATTCGGCGGAGCGCGATCTGAACCTCGGGGTCGCGCTCTTCGACGACCAGAACCGTGTGCTCCGTCGACCGCGCGGTGAGACGCGCGGCAAGCCCTTCGTGCTCCACGTACCGGGCGGCGAGGCCCACGTCTTCGCGCATCGTCCCCCGATGGCGCCACGCTTCGCCGCGAGCTTGCTCGTCGCGGTCTGCGTGCTCGCGATCGCGAGCGGCGCGCTGGCGCGAAAGCTCGCGCTCCCCATCCGTCGTGTCGCGGACGTGGCGGAGCGCCTCGGCGAAGGCGATCTCGACGCGCGGGTCGGAGCCCAGCGCATGCGCGGCGAGGTCGGGCTGCTCGCGGAGACGATCGACCGCATGGCCGAACGAATCCAAAAGCAGCTCCACGATCAGAAGGAGCTGCTCGCCGCGGTCTCGCACGAGCTGCGCACGCCGCTCGGACACGTACGTGTGCTGCTCGAGCTCGCGCGAGAGGGCGCGCTCGACGAGCGCGGGGTGGACGAGATCGAGCGCGAGATCGTGGAGATGGATCGACTGGTCGGCGAGCTGCTCGCGCGCTCGCGCCTCGACTTCGAGACCCTCGACGCCCACGAGCTCGACGCGCTCGATCTCGCGCGCCGGACGCTGGAGCGCCTCGCGCTCGATCCGGCGCTCCTCGAGATCCCGCAGGACGAGCTCACGAATCGACCGACGGTGGTGGGCGATCCGACGTTGCTCGGGCGAGCGCTCGCGAACCTGGTCGAGAACGCGCAGCGGCACGGCGGAGGGCTCGTGAAGCTCTCGGTGCGCGCGGAAGACGGCGCGGTGATCTTCTCGCTCGACGATCGCGGGGACGGCTTCGACGAGCGCGCGTTCGATCCCTTCGTGCGCGGCGACGGCGGAAGGCACCCTAGCCTCGGGCTCGGCCTGGCCCTCGCGCGCCGAATCGCGCGCGCGCATCGCGGTGACGTGACGGTGAGCCCACGCGAAGGTGGCGCACGCGTGGAGCTGCGCGTCGGCGGCACCGGAGCGAGCGAGAGCGCGTGAAGCGAGGGCCGATCGCGAACGACTCGGACGACCGCGAGAGCTCGAACGAACCAAAGCGTGGTCGAACGCCGACGCGAAACTATCAGGCCGCGCGAGAGCGCGGAGCCGATGAACGCGCTTGCGACCGTCGCGGGGTGACAACCCCGATGGCCTGCTACGTTGTCGCGCGATGCGCGTCCTCCTCGTGCTCTGCTTCAGCTTGGCTTCGCTCCCGTCCCTCGTCGCCGCGCAAGGCGCGTCGGAGCTGGACGCTCCCCGGACCCCCACACCCGCGGAGACCGAGTCCGTCGACCCTGCGGTGGCCCAAAGCACGACGCCCAACACGACGACGAGCACGACGCCGGGCTCGACCGCCGCCCCGCCGAGCACGGACGCGGCCCCGGTGGCTCCGCCGAACGGCGCACCGCTCGTGCCGCCCGGGTACGAGGGCGCCGCGCCCGCCCAGCCCACCTACGGCCAACCTGCGCAGCCCTCGCAACCCGGGTATCCACAGCCGGGCTACGGCGCGCCCTCGTATGCGCCGCTCGCACCCGGCCCCATCCCGCGCCGCACCCGCATCCGCCTCCGCGACGGCATGGAGGTTCCGCCCTACGCACGCGTCTTCGAGCGCCGCCTCGGATTCCTGATGTGGCCGGGCCTCGGCCTCTTCGTCGGCGGCTACGCGATCAGCACCATCCTCGCGACCGACGACGCGGTCGCCGCCGTTCCCCTCGTCGGGCCTCTGCTCTGGCAGGCGCAGCACGGGACGTCGCAAGATCTCGAGCTCACGATCCCGCTGACGATCCTCCAGGTCGTCGGGGTCGTCGCGTTCTCGATCGGCGTGAAGAAGCGCCGCTACGCCGAGGTGTGGCGGGTCGGCGACCAGCCCGTGCCTCCCCCGGGCCGCCAGATCGCGGTCGCGCCCTACGCGGATCGGCACGGGGGTGGGATTTCCCTGATGGTCTACTGACCTCAATCGGTGGTTGGGTGCGCTCGCCCGTGATCCAAGCCATTGGCGCGGTTGCGAATCTCACCGCGCCGCGCCACGTCTCGCCTGCTCGCATGGTTCGTCAGCCCTACCCCATCACCGCCTACGGTCTGTGCTGCGGCCTCGGTCGCACCACTGCCGAGGTCGTCGGCGCGCTCCACGCGGGCACGCGCGGACTTCGAGAGGTGCCCTTCGCGGTGCCCTTCGAGGCCATCACCGGCACCGTTCCGGGTGAGCTTCCGCCTCTTCCGCCACACCTCGCGCGCAAAGAATCCCGCACGGGGCGGCTCGCGCTGCTCGGCCTGCAGGACGTCCGTGAGGCGGTGCACGCGGCGAAGGCGCGTTGGGGGAACGCGCGTGTAGCGACGGTGCTCGGCACGAGCACCGGGGGGATCGATCGCACCGAGACGATCCACTTCGACTGGTTCGGCCGCGGCGCCCCCACGCCGCCCGCGCTTCCGAGCGATTACGTCTACCTCGAGCAGCACCCCTTCCACGCCTTCGAGGATCTCGTGGTGGCGGACCTCGGCCTCGAAGGCCCCGCGTTCGTGGTGAGCACCGCGTGCTCGTCGAGCGCCAAGGTCTTCTCCTCCGCGCGGCGCTTGCTCGATCTCGGGCTCGCCGACGCGGTGCTCGTCGGCGGGGTCGACGGCCTCTGCAACACCACCGTGCGCGGCTTCCACAGCCTCGGCGTGATGGCCTCCGAGCCGTGCCGCCCCTTCGGCGTCGATCGACCGGGGATGAACGTGGGAGAAGCGGCCGCGTACCTGCGGCTCGAGCGCGAGCCCCGCGGCGGCGAGACGCCGAAGGCGTGGCTGCGTGGGGTCGGCGAGACGAGCGACGCCTACCACATGAGCTCGCCCGATCCGGAAGGCCTCGGCGCCAAACGCGCGATGGAAGCCTCCCTCGCGCAGGCGGGTGTGGGCCCGGAGGTCGTCGGTTACGTGAACGCGCACGGCACCGGCACGAAGTACAACGACGCCGCGGAGTCGAAGGCGCTGCACGCGCTCTTCGGGCCGGAGGTCCCCGTCGTGTCCACGAAGGCGCTCACCGGACACACCCTCGGCGCGTGTGGCGCGGTCGAAGCGATCTTCTCGATCGTCGCGCTCGAGCAAGGCTGGATCCCCGCGGGCGTGGGCTCGCACCCGCTCGATGCGGAGGTCGAGGTGCAGGTGCCGCAGAAGGTGCTCGAGCGCCCGCTGCGTTTCGTGCTCAGCAACGCGTTCGCCTTCGGCGGCAACAACGCGAGCGTGCTGCTCGAACGAGGCGCCCGATGACGCCGTCGATCTACCTGCACGGTCGTGGGCTCTGGAGCCCCGGCATCCCGGACGTCGCGACCTACCTCGCGCGAGGTGAGGATCCGTCGGCGGCTGACCCCGCCGACTCGACGACTCCGCCCGCGGAGCGCCCCGCGTGCGAGGTCGTGCATCCGCGCATGAAGCGCGCGACCAGCTTGCTCACGCAGACCTCGATCGAGGTGATGACCCAGGCCGCGCGCGACGCGGGCTTCGCGCTCGACCAGTGCGCGACGGTGTTCGGCAGCGAGCACGGCGAGATCCAGATCGCGGTCGAGCAGATGCAGATGATGCAAGAGGGCAGCGGCATCGTCTCGCCCGCGCGCTTCAAGAACAGCGTGCACAACACCGCGGCGGGCCTCTTCTCGATCAGCGTGGTCAACCGCGGCTTCACCACCGCGATCGCGGCGGGTGAGCACACCTTCGCGATGAGCCTGCTCGAGGCGTGGATGCTCCTGGCCGACGGCGACGTCGAGCAAGTCGTCGTCTCGATCGCGGAGGAGCCGCTTCCCGAGCCGATCCACGACTTCGCGCCGCACGTCGCGCTCGGAGTCGCCATCGCGCTCGGGACGAAGTCCGAGGGCGCGCTCGCGAAGATCGGCGCGCCGGAGCGACGACGTGTCGACGGCACGATCGAGATTCCTTCGCGTTTCTCGGGGCATCCGGGCGAAGGTGCGCTGCGTCTGGTCGAGGCGGCGCGACCGACGACCTCGCGCGTGGTGGACGTCGCGCTCTCGTCCGCCTGGAGCGTGCGCGTCGAGCCTCTCGACGCCGCGGGTCGTTCGTGAGGCGCGTCGCGATCACCGGCATCGGCGTCGCGACCCCGATCGGCGACGACCTCGCGACCGCGAGCGAGGCGCTTCGCGAAGGTCGTCACGGCATCGCGCGCTGCGACGCGTGGGCCGCGCATCCCGAGATGCTCACGCGGCTCGGCGCGCCCGTGCGCACCGACGTCACGCGCTGGTCGCGCAAGGTCACGCGCACCATGGGTCGCGTCGCGTTGCTCGCGCTCCACGCGACCGAGCAGGCGCTCGCGCAGGCGGGTCTGCGCGAGGACGAGCTCACGAGCGGCCGCGCCGGGCTCGCGTACGGCTCCACACACGGCTCCACCGCGGCGTGGGAGAAGTTCGCGCTCACGCTCGAGACACCGAACGCGCTCCTCGGGCTCGGTAGCAACGCGTACCTGAAGTTCTCGACCCACACCTGCGCCGCGAACCTCGCGGTCCACCTCGGCATCCGCGGCCGTGTCTACACCACGTGCGCGGCGTGCGTGTCGGCGAGCCAAGCGATCGGCAGCGGCTACGAGGCCATCCGCTACGGCCTGCAGGACGTGATGATCTGCGGCGGCGCGGAGGAGATGCACTACATCACCGCGGGCGTCTTCGACGTGCTCCAAGCCACGAGCACGCGCTTCAACGATCGCCCGGATCTCTCGCCGCGCCCCTTCGATCGTGACCGCGACGGGCTCGTGGTCGGCGAAGGTGCGGGCACGCTGGTGCTCGAAGATTGGGAGCGCGCGAAGCATCGCGGCGCGACGATCCTCGCCGAGCTCGTGGGCTACGGCACGAGCTGCGACGGAACCCACATCACCGCGCCCTCCCCCGAGGGTATGGAGTCGGCGATGAGGCTCGCCCTCGACGACGCGAAGCTCGATCCGAGCGCGGTCGACTACGTGAACGCGCACGGCACCGGGACCACGGTGGGCGACGTCGAAGAGGCGCGCGCGACCTGGAAGGTCTTCGGCGAGCGCGCCCTGGTGAGCAGCACGAAGGCCTTCACCGGGCACACCCTCGGCGCGTGCGGCGCGATCGAGGCGGCCTTCTGCGTGGCGATGATGAACGAGGGGTACGTGGCGCCGAGCCGAAATTTGGCCCTGGTCGACCCGGAGATCCCGCCCCTAGGGTTCGTGATCGGGGGTGCGCGCGACGCACGCCCCGAGGTCGTGGTCAGCAACAACTTCGCCTTCGGCGGCATCAACACGTCGTTGGTGATGAGGCGGGCATGAGCAGCGGTAGCAACGAGCAGTTCGACGTCATCGTGATCGGTGCGGGCCCGGCGGGCTCGACCACCGCCGGCCTCCTCGCGAAGGAGGGCAACCGTGTCTTGGTCCTGGAGCAGTCGACCTTCCCGCGCTTCAAGATCGGCGAGTCGCTCCTGCCGGCCGAGCTGCCGGTCTTCGACGCGCTCGGCTTCGAGCCGAAGGGCCGGTTCGCGTACAAAGCCGGGGCCGACTTCCTCGACGAGGAGCGCGGCAAGTTCGCGCGCTACAACTTCTGCGACGCGCTCAGCGGCACTCGGAGCCACGCCTACCAGGTCGATCGAGCGCGCTTCGACGTCGAGCTCTCGGAATGCGCGAAGCGCCACGGCGCGGAGGTCCGGTTCGACACGAAGGTCGATCGGGTCGAGACCGACGAGGCGGAGGCGCGCGTGCACCTCGGAGACGGCGCGGTCCTCCGCGCGCGCTACGTCGTCGACGCGACGGGCCGCGAGCGCCTGCTCTGCCGGCAGCACAAGAGCTTCGAGCGAATCGAAGGCTTCGGGATGGCGGCGGTCTGGGTCCACTTCGACGACCTCACGGACGAAGCGGAGCGCGAGCTGCACACGGACGGCCAGGGCAACATCACGGTCCTGATCCTCGACAAGGGCTGGGGTTGGGTGATCCCGCTCGGAAACCGCCGGCTCTCCGTCGGCTTCGTGAGCGCGCAGAAGGGCGTGGTCAGCGAGGCGTGGTGGGAGGAGCGCTACGCGGCGAGCCCGAAGCTGCAGCGGCTGACGAAGGGCGCCACGCGCTCGATGACCCAGGTGCTCGGCGACTACAGCTTCAAGAACACCGTGCCGGCGGGCGTGCGCTGGGGCTGCGTGGGTGACTCGCGCGCCTTCCTCGACCCCGTCTTCTCGAGCGGCGTCGCCTTCGCGATGGACGGCGCGTTCCACGCCTCGAAGATCCTCGCGCCCGCGCTCGCGGAGGGCCGCGAGTCCGACCCCACGCTGCTGGCGCCTCTGGCGGAGAAGATGAACCACGCCTACCGGGTCTTCGGGGCGCTGATTCACAGCTTCTACCACACCAAGATCATCGACCACATCTTCTTCTACGACGATCCCGACCCCGAGCTGCGCTCGGGTCTGATCAGCGTCTTGGCGGGCGACGTGTGGCGTCAAGACAACAAGTTCCAGGAGATGTTGCTCCGCTCCGAGCGACGAATGGAGCGGCGAATGGCCGCTCCGGCTTGAACGCGCCCGATTTTCGGACGCGACGCGCGAACACGCCACGTCTCCGAGACGTCGACTCCCGAGGGTTGCCGCCCATCGGGAGCCGAAAACGGAAAAGAGCGAGCCGACTTCGACTCGCTCTTTTCCGTTTGAATGCCGGACGATCACTCCGTGACGCGCTGACGCTCGCCCCCTTCGGGACGGAAGGTGCGCGGATCGAGCGGGTCGGGCTCTTCGCCCATCTCGCGACGGCGACGCGCGGCCGGATCCCAGAGCTCGCCCGGACCGGGCGAGGCGCCGCGGTGGAACTCTTCCGGGGTCACGCCGTCGGGCAGGCGCGGCGGCGTGCGGACCGCGTTGGCCGCACCGCCGGCGACGCGACGCACGCGGAGACGTTCGATCTCGACGTCGGTCATGGGGCGGTTGCCCTCGAGCTGCGGGACCCGCGCGATGCGCTCGACGATCTCGACGTCGCGGCAGCGACCGAAGATCGTGTAGCGCGAGTCGGCGTCGAGGTCGGGGGTGGCGCCGTCGGTGATGAAGAACTGCGCGCCGTTCTCGTTCACGTCGGAGCTCGCCATGCAGAGGAGGCCCGCGCGGTCGTGGGTCATCTCGGGGTGCGGCTCGTCCGGGATGGAGTAGCCGGGGTTTCCGGTCCCGTCGCCATAGAGGTCGCCGCCCTGAATCAGGTAGCCCGGGATGACGCGGTGAAAGATGGTGCCGTCGTAGTAGGGCTCACCGCGGCGCCATTCGCCCCGACGCGGGTCCCACCACGGACGCGCCCCACGGGCCAAGCCGATGAAGTTGGCGACCGTGCGGGGCACCTTGTCCGCGAAGAGATCGCAGAAGATCGTGCCGAGGGTGGTGTCGATCTCGGCCACGAGCCCGCCGTCGGTCGGGAGCCCGGTCACCGCCTCTTCGAGCGTGTAGTCGCCCGCTTCCGGATCGGGCGTGGTCGGCGTGAGGACCCAACGTTCGCGATCGAGGCGACGCTGCTCGTCGAGCGCGGCGCGTTGGCGGCGCATGGTGTCGGTCGCTTCGATCACCTCGTAACCGTCGGGGGTGCGGAGGCGTTTGGTCGGATCGGGCGCGTTCGCGACGCTGCCGGTGGCGGGACCGAGGGCACCTTCGTCGGCCTCCTCGTCGCAGCCACCGCAGCCGGCGAGCACGAGGAAGAGGAGCGCGGAGGAGCGAGGAAAAGAAAGCTGGCGCATGGGACGCAGGCTCAGACGCTGGAGACGGGTCGACGCTTGGGCGGTGAGGCGAAGCGCGGGAGACGAGGAGCGACGCGCGAACACTTCGCGGCGCGCGTCATTCCGCGACCGGACGAGGTACCACGCCCGGCCGGAGGTGCCACTCGGGCTGCATGGGTTCCGCGACGTGCGCGCGAAGGAGGTTCGAAGACGTCGCCGACCACGTCGCCGACCACGTCGGGCGCGATTCTTCGCTCTCTTCGCCCCTCACCCTGCCCCGCGCACGACCTCGCGCAGGTGCGGGAAGGCCATGAAGTGCCGCACCACGGGGTCGGCGCGGCGCGCGAGGGAGTCGAGCTCGGCCTGCACGCGGGTGTCGAGCTCGACGGACTCGTCGCGGAGCTCCCCGAGATCGACCTCACTGCCCGCGCTCATCGAGGCGAGCCGTCCCTTGAGCTGCGCCATCTGGAAGAACAGGTCGTCGCTCTCGGCGTCGATGCGGCGCGACTCGCCTTCGAGCTCTGCGATCTTCGCCCGGGCGTCGATGCGAATCCGCGCGAGCGCCCCCACCTCCGCGAGCGCGCCAGTGGCCTCGTCGAGCGTGGTCCCGGAGTGTGGGGACGGCGCGCGCTCCCACGCGGCGCGCAAGGGAGCCTCGACCTGCGCGTGGCGCGCGCGCGATTCTGCGAGCTTCGCGTCGAGCTCGGCGCGCTCGCGCTGCACCCGCGCGATCTCCGACGCGAGCGAGTCGAGCGCGTGTCCGATCCGTAGCCGCGCGTCGCGCGTCTCGTCTTGTTGGATCGCGGCGCGGGTGATGCGCTCCGAGAGATCCTCGAGCAGCTTCCGTAGCTCGTTGACTTGCAGACCGAGCGCCTCGATCGCGTCGGCGAGCCACGGCGGAGCGTCGCCCTGAGGGTGCGCGCGGTGCACGAGGTGTCGGAACACCTCGACGCGATCGTGCCAGCGCGCGACGAGCGCGAGGTGGCCGGGATGTGGATCGGAGGCCGGCGCAGTCGCGACCGACGGCCGAGTGACCTCCACGCTCGCGCGCGTGCCGAGCACTCCGTCGAGCGCCTGCACCAGCTCGTGTGCGGTCGCGTAGCGATCGTCGGGCTTCTTCTCCAGCAGCCGCAGCACGATCGCGTCGACCTCCGGAGGCAGCGTCGGCACGTGGAAGCTCGGCGCGCGTGCGGGCTCTCGCAGGTGCTTGAGGATCAGATCCGGCGTGCTTCCGGTGAAGGGGAGTTGGCCGGTGAGCATCTCGAAGAGCACGCAACCAGCCGAGTAGAGATCGGCGGGAGGGCCGAGCGGTGCGCCGCGCGCTTGCTCGGGCGCGATGTACTCCGGCGTCCCGAACACCGTGCCCGTGGCGGTGACGCGGAGCTCGCCCTTCATCTGCGCCAGCCCGAAGTCGAGCAGCTTCACGAAGTCGCCTTCGTAACCCCGCAGCAAGAAGATGTTGTCCGGCTTCAAGTCGCGGTGGACGACGTCGAGCTCGTGCGCCCTCGCGAGCGCCTTCGCGATCTGCCGCATGATGCGGAGCGAGCGCGTCATCTCGAGCGCGCCGTCCTCGATCGCGCGCGAGAGCGGGATGCCGTCGAGGTACTCCATCACGAGGTAGACGTGACCGTCGTCGGTCTCGCCGAAGTCCGTGATGTCGATGATGTGCTCGTGGTTGATGCGGTTGGCCGCGCGCGCCTCGCGCAGGAAGCGCGTGCGGTTCGTCGGTTCGTAGCTGAGCTCGGGCGCGAGGAACTTCACGGCGACGTCGCGCCCGACGACCTCGTGCTTGGCGCGGTAGACGGTGCCCATGCCGCCGACCCCGATGCGCTCCTCGATCACGTAGCGCCCCGAGAGGGTGCGCCCGATGAGTGGATCCGGAAGCGGCACGAGATTGCCGCCGTCCAAGGGACAACGTTCGGGGTTGCCCCGGAAACGAGCGCCGCAGGTTTCGCAGAGTCGCAAGAACGATCCCCCGCGCACGAGGGTCGCTCCGTCGAACGACGCGGGACAAGCCTACGATTCGGGCGCGCGAGCGCCGAGCTCGAGCCCGCGACTCGTCGGGCCGCCCGCTGGCGCAAAAGTTGGCCCCACATGTAGGCAAACGTAGCTTCCGCACATGCACCGCGTGCCCGGGCTGGCGAAAGCCCGACGAAGCTCTCTGATCCGCTCTCGTGGGGGCGAGGCGCTGACGCGGGAGGCGGAGGAGCTCCTCTTCGCGCTCTCCGATCGGATGACGGAAGGTGAGCTCTCGCGACGGGGCGACGACGAGTCGTGGTTCGGTACGACGATGTTCACCGTCGCGCTCGACGAGCTCGCCCGCGAGCTGCGGGGCGTGCTCGATCCGGAAGCGCTCGTGCGGGTGGTCCAAGGCTCCGTGCGCGTGCGGCTGCGCGCGATGCGGCTCGCGTGTGCGGACGTCGCGCATCGGCATCCGGATCGAGCGTTCGGACGGGCGGTCGTGGAGACCCAAGCGCGCGTCGTGGGGACGTGCTTGCAGATCGACGTCGACCTGCACTGGCCGCTCGCGGACCACGGCACGGAGCGGGTCGCGCGATGACGGCCGTCTCGGTATGCGCGGACGAGCCTCGCGTCGACGGCTGGTTCGACGTCCACTGCGCCATCCACGACTCTGCGAGCGACGAACGGCTCGCGCCCGCGCGGCGTTGTACTAACGTGTTTGCCCCCGCGTGCTTCGTGGCGGAGCTCGCGGAGGAACGCGTGCCCGAAGCCGCCCGAGAGTGCTCGCATGAAGGATCGTGACGACAACGTCATCCACGTGGTCTTCGGAGGCGACGGCGGCTACCGCATCGTCGAGCCGCCGCCCGTCGCGAAGGAGAGCGAAGAGAGCGAGCCGGCGCGTGAACGCCGCGTGGTGGCCGAGCCGCGCACCGACGATCCGCTCGCCGATCTCTACGATCGTCACGAGGTCGCGCGGCTCTTCGAGCTCGAGCCGAACGTGCTCCGGAGCTGGGATCGCGCGGGCATCGTGACCCCGAGCGCGCGCCGTGGGCGTCGGCGGCTCTACTCGTTCCAGGACTTGATCGCGGTGCGGGTGGTGAAGGGCTTGCTCGCGGCGGGGGTCTCGCAACGCGACGTGCGCCGTAGCGTCGACGCGCTCCGCAGCTCGCTCCCGAAGGTCGTGCGTCCGCTCGCCGAGCTGCGCGTGGTGGCGGAAGGGCACGCGATGGTCGTGCGCGCCGCCGACGCGGTCTACGAGCCCGTGACCGGCCAACTCGTCCTCGACTTTCGCGTCGACACGCTGCGCGAGGACGTGGTGCGCTCGCTGCGTCGCGAGCCGAGCCGCGAGGATCGACGGCGCGCGTACGACGCTTACCTCGAGGGTTGTCGGCTCGACGAGAGCCCGACCACCTGGGCGCAGGCAGAGGAGGCGTACCGCGAGGCGCTGCGCCTCGACCCTTCGCTCGCGAACGCGTTCACGAACCTCGGAAACCTGCGCTTTCGGCAAGGCGACGTACCCGCCGCGACCGCGCTCTACGAGAAGGCGCTCGTGGTCGATCCCGATCAGCCCGAGGCGCTCTACAACCTCGGCTTCCTCGCCATCGAGCGTGGCGACGTGCTCCGCGCGATCCCCTACTTCGAGCGGGCGCTCGACGCGGACACCGGCTTCGCCGACGCGCACTTCCACTTGGCCTCCGCGTACGATCGGCTCAGCCGATTCGCCGACGCGACGCCTCATTGGGAGGCCTACCTCGAGCTCGATCCCGAGGGCGAGTGGGCGGACGTCGCGCGGGCGCGGCTGAAGCGCACGAAGTGATGACGCGCGCGACGATGCGACGTCGCGCGGGCGTGGCTGAGGCGCACGAAGTGATGACGCGCGCGACGATGCGACGTCGCGCGGGCGCGGCTGAAGCGCACGAAGTGATCGCGCGCGCGGCGATGCGACGTGGCTCGTCCCGAGGTGGTCGCGGCCGACCCTGCGCCCTACCCGACGTGCCCGATCCGACCGGCGTCACGCCAAGCGGATCGCGCCGACGTCGAGCAGCTCGACCAGCGTCTTGAGCGCTTCCAGCTTCGGCATGCCGCTGATGTCGACGAGCTCGTCGATCGTGTTCTGACCGTCGACGCGCGAGAGGATGAAGCCTGCGCGATGATCGAGGCCCAGCCAGCGCAGATCCGCATCGGGCAACGCGATGCTCGGGATTCGCGCGAGCCCGCCGAGCCGCGAGGTGTAGAGGTGCTCGAGTCGGCGGCGGCTCTCCCCCGCGATGCGGCGCGCGTCGGGGTGATCGGGGTCGCGACCGAGCACGAGCTCCGAGATCCGGAGCGCGCCCGTGAAGTCGTCGAGCGCGTAGCGCTCCGCCATCTCCGCCACGAGGTCGAGGGCGGAGTGCGACTTGCGGGTCTGCTGCACGAGACCGAGCGCCCCTTCGTCCTCGTCGAGCTCGTCGAGGTCGAGGGTGAGCGGCGCGGCCTCCGAGGGGCGTCGCGGCTCGTCCGCTTCGAGCTCGTCCGGGAGCTCGAGCGGTGGCCCCGTGAAGTCCATCGTGATGCGCGAGTCCGGCGCCCACTCGAGCGAGAGCGAGGGCTCGCTGCTCGCGCGGTCGGACTTCGCCGCCTCCGCTTTCGCGGTGTCGCCCTCGCCTTCGTGCTTCCCGACGTCGCCGGTCGTCGGCGTCTCCGTCGTGCTCGAGCTCGACGCAGGCGGCTTCGCAGGCGACGGCATGCCTTGGATCGTCGAGCCGCTGCGCGCGGGACGATTCTTTCCTCGATGGCCGTCGCGCTCGTCCACGGCCCTCCGTCACGCCGTCTTGCCGACGACTCCCTTGAACATCCGCTGCGTGCGCGCGAGCGCCTCGATCTGTTCGCGGAGCCCCGCCGCGTCGTTGCGCTCCATGAGCGAACGCGCGCGCTCCACGACGGTGCGCGCCTTCTCGATCGCGTCGCGCCCGAAGTCGCTCCCCGCGACCACCGCTTCGACCTCCGGGAAGAGCTTCTCGATCTCGGCGATGAGCGTCTGCGCTTGTTGCTTCGCGCCCTCGGCGACCTCGTCGGCCCGCCGCGCGACCGCGTAGTCCTGCGCGTCGGTCATCATGTCGTCGATCTCGTCCTGCGTGAGGCCGCTCGTCGCGGTCACGGTGATCGACTGCTCCTTGCCGGTCTCGACGTCGCGCGCGTGCACGCTGACGATGCCGTCCGCGTTGATCTCGAAGGTCACGTCGATCGTGACCTCGCCCGCCGGCGCGCGGCGCAGGCCCGTGAGCACGAACTCGCCGAGCAGCTCGTTGTCCTCCGCGCGGCGCGACTCGCCTTGGAGCACGAGGATCTTCACCGCCGTCTGGTTGTCGCGCACGGTGGTGAACGGCTTCGTGCGCGAGGTCGGCACCGTCGTGTTCTGCGCGATCAGCTCCTCGAAGTAGCCACCCACGACCATGATGCCGAGCGTGTGCGGCGTGACGTCGAGGAGGACCATGTCCATCTCGGGCGAGTCGTCGACGAGCGCGGCCGCCTGGATGGACGCGCCGAGCGCCACGACCTCGTCCGGATGCACGCCCTTGGTGGGCTCACGCTCGAAGAAGCCCGACACCGCGCGCTGCACCGCGGGCATGCGGGTCATGCCGCCCACGAGCACCACGTCCTCGATCTCGTCCTTCTCGAGGCCCGCTTCGTCGAGGGTCATCTCGCAGATTTGGACCGTGCGCTGTACGAGATCTTCGGTGAGATCTTCGAGCTGGGCGCGCGTGAGCACCCGCTGGAGATGGAGCGCTTCGTTGCGCGCACTGGAGATGATGAACGGGAGATTCACCTCGGTCTCGTTGACCGCGGAGAGCTCACACTTCGCCTTCTCGGCGGCGTCCTTCAAACGCTGGAGCGCCATGCGGTCCTGGCGGAGATCGATGCCGTGCTCGTCTTGAAAACCTTGCACGAGCCAATCGATGATTCGCTGATCGAAGTCCTCGCCGCCGAGGAAGGTGTCGCCCGCGGTGCTGATGACCTTGAAGACGCCGCTCGAGCTGATCTCGAGGATCGAGATGTCGAAGGTGCCGCCGCCGAGGTCGTAGACCGCGACCGTGCGGTCGATGTTCTTGCCGAAGCCGTAGGCGAGCGCGGCCGCCGTGGGCTCGTTGATGATGCGGATGACGTCGAGGCCCGCGATCGTGCCCGCGTCCTTGGTGGCCTGACGTTGGCCGTCGTTGAAGTAGGCCGGCACGGTGACGACCGCCTTGGAGACCTCGTGTCCGAGGTAGTCCTCCGCGATCATCTTCATCTCTTGGAGGATCATCGCGCTGATCTCGGCGACGCTATAAGGCTTGTCGCGGAGCTGGATGCGGCAATCACCGTGCGGACCTTCCACGATTCGATACGGGCAGGTCGCCATCGCTTGTTTGACTTGAGCGCTGTCGAACTTGCGGCCGATCAGACGTTTGGCTGCATAGACGGTGTTCTCGGCGTTGGTCACGGCTTGGCGCTTGGCGATGTGACCGACGAGGCGCTTTCCGGCCTCGGTCACCGCGACCATCGACGGAGTGACCTTGTAGCCACCGCGGTTCGCGATGACGACCGGGGTGCCCCCCTCCACGACGGCCACGCAGGAGTTGAACGTGCCCAGATCGATGCCGATGACCTTTTCCATCCGGTCTCCCGAGGGAACGTGCCCTCATCTCCCGTGAATCGGATGACGCGACGTCGTGAGGGCACGTCGACGCGACACCGTTCGCCGCCGACGCCGGCGGGCGAGCCTCACTTCAGCTCGCGTCGGAGATGTTTCACGAAATCGGCCTCGGGATCCAGCTTTGCGGCAGCATCCAGCTCGCGCTTGGCGTTCGCTTTCATCCCCGCGCGCAGGAAGACCTCGGCGAGCAGGGCGCGCACGCGCGCGTTCTCGGGGGCGAGCTGCACGGCGCGCTCCGCGAGGTCCTTCGCGAGCTTGAGCTCGACGTTCGCCTTCAGAAACGCCTGCGCGGCGTACATCGGGTACACGTAGCGTTCGGGCCGGCCCTCGGCGACCTTCATCCACGAACGTCCCGCCGCCGCGTGCTCGCCGTTCTCTTCCTCGTAGCGCGCCTGGCGCTCGTAGGTCTCCGCGAGCTGCTTGGCGAGCAGGTGCCGCACGCGGTCGAGCTCGTGCGCGATGTCGTCCCGCTCGGGGGCGAGCGAGGTGGCCAGGCGCAGCGAGTTCACGGCCGCCACGAGGTCTCCTCGCTGCTCCGCCGTGCGTGCGTCCTGGAGCTGACGCTCCGCGCGATCCCCACCCGCGGTCACGCGCGCCGCTTGGCGCAGCGAGGACGCGAGCCCGCGAAGCAACGCGTCCTTGTCCGCCGGCTCGGGCGGCGGCGAGGGACGCGCGGCGGGCGGGGGCGCCGAGGGGGTGGCCGGGCGACCCGTCGCGCCCTTGAGGCGCCGCTGGAGGAGATCCCGCGCGAGCTGGCGCTTGGCCTCTTCGTCGAGCGGAGCGCGAGGGGTCGCGGTCGAGGTGGCTCGCGTGGGACCAGGCGGCACCGACGGAGGCCGAGCCTCCGGAAGCGGTGGGGTGAAGGGCTCGGAGACCGTCGGCGGTGCGCTCGCGGGCCGCGAGGACGCGGTGGGCGGACGGGGGGCGCTCGTGGACGCTGGACGCGAGGGCGGCGGCGACGTGGACGGCGGCGGCGAAGACGTCGGGGGGACGGACGCGGGCCGGCTCGACGCGGCCGATGGCGGTCTGGGCGACGGGCGCGGCGGCGTCTTCGGCCTCGGCACGCGGCCCGGCTTGGCGTCGGGGTCGACGACGGCCTCGACGATCACGTCCTCGGTTTCGCGCTCGAGCTTCGCCGCTTGCGTCTCGCCCTCGGCGAGACCGCGGCGCACCTGTTCGGACAGATCCTTCGCGCGCAAGTAGTCGTCGTAGCGCTCGCGCTTCTTCGCTTTGCCGAGCACCTCGTAGGCGTCCGTGAGGCGACGGAACACCGCCTCCATCTTCACCTTGTAGGAGCCGAGGCGTTTTCCGTAGAGCGTGTCGGGGTGGAAGAGCTTCGAGAGGCGGAAGTATGCCTCGCGGATGTCTTTCTTGTCGGCGTCGCGCTCGAGGCCGAAGAGCTGGTAGTGGTCGAGGTGATCGAGCCGGTAGAAGGTGTCCAGGATCTCGCGACGCCGATCGTCGTCGAGATCGACCCCCGCCTCTTCGAGCTCCGTCGGATCGTAGAGCTGACGCGGGGCATCGGGGGGCGCGGGCTTGGTGCGCACGATGCCTCGAGACGGAGTCGCGCTTGGTCGTGACATGCGCTCGGGCTTGCCGCCTCCGTCGCTCGACCTCGGTGTGGAGGGGGTTGAGGCGATGGAGGTGGGCGGCTTCGTGACCTCCGGCGCGCTGGGAATGCTCGGCGCGCGTGGGATGGAGGGCGACGACGAAGACGAGGTCGGCGGGCTGCTCGGCCGCAAGGGCGGTGGTTTCGACTCGCGCGAGGTCGGCCGCCCGTGCTCGACCCACACGACGCCGCCGAGCGCTTCCAATCGTTCGATCACCGCTTCGACTTGCGCGAGTGTGGCGCCGGTCGAGTCCGCGATGTCCTCGAGCGACGCGACACCATCCAGCCGCGAGAGGATGAACCCCTCGAACGGTGTGAACTGCATGGAGGTGAGGCTCACCCCCTCCTTCAAGCGCGGCGCTCGCATCGTGACGGGCCGGAGCCCTCCCCTGCTCGGGCAGCCTACGGCGGCGCGGCGTGAATCTCCAGTTCGATGAAGCGCATCGACGCGGAAAGCGTACCCAAAACGCGGTACGCGTCGCGCCCCACCGCGCAATCCACTCGGAGACGGTCGAGAGCCGCCCTCGCGACCTCGCGTTGCCTTCCGCGTCCGCGAGTCGGCGTGTACGGTGCCCGCCCATGACTTCGCCCCGTCACCTCCGCACGCTCGAGGATCTCAGCCGCGAGGAAGTGCTCGCCCTCGTCCACCGCGCCGAAGAGCTCCGCGCGCTCCGAGGGCGGTCCGAGCATCCGCGGCCGCTCGCCGGAAAGACCGTCGCGATCGTCTTGGAGAAGGCGTCGACGCGGACGCGCCTCTCGTTCGAGGCGGGTGTGGTCGATCTCGGTGGCTTCCCGACGACCCTCATCGCGCGCGACACGCAGATCGGACGCGGCGAGCCCATCGACGACACCGCGCGAATGCTCTCGGGCTACGTGCACGCGGTGGTGTTCCGTACCTTCGGTCACGATCGCGTCGAGGCGATGTGCGCGGCCTCGTCGATCCCGGTGATCAACGGGCTCTCGGATCGGTTCCATCCGTGTCAGCTCCTGGCGGATCTGCAGACGGTGCAGGCCGAGCTCGGTCGGCTGGAAGGTGTGCGCGTCGCGTGGATCGGCGACGGCAACAACATGGCGCACTCGTGGATCCTCGCCGCCGCGCGCACGGGACTGGAGCTGCGGCTCGCGTGCCCCGAAGGCTACGACCCGGAGCCCGAGGTGATCGCGCGGGGTCGCGCGCTCGGCGCGAACGTCACGTTGGTGCGCGATCCGGTCGAGGCGACGGAGGGCGCGGACGTGGTCACCACCGACGTCTGGGCGAGCATGGGCCAAGAGCAGGAGCAGGCCGCGCGAGAGGCGGCGTTCGCGGGGTTCTGCGTGGACGCGAAGCTGATGGAGCACGCCGCGCCGAACGCGATCTTCCTCCATTGTCTGCCTGCCCATCGCGGGGAAGAGGTGGCGGCCGAGGTGATCGACGGGCCGTGGTCGCGGGTGTGGCGCGAGGCGGAGAATCGGTTGCACGCGCAGAAGGCGCTGCTCGAGCTGCTCGTGCGCTGAGCGTGGACCACGCGCTGGCGAGCCGATCGCGCGAGCTCCGACGCGAGGCCCGCGCACGAAGAAGCTGCTAAAGGTCCCGCCATGGCCGAAGTGACCGTCGTCGGTGCGGGGCTCGCGGGCAGCGAGTGTGCGTGGCAGCTCGCGGAGCGAGGCGTGCGGGTGCGCCTGCTGGAGCAGAAGCCGAAGAAACGCACGCCCGCGCAGAGCCACGACTTCTTCGCGGAGCTCGTGTGCTCGAACTCCTTCCGGGGGGCGGCGCTCGCCAACGCGGTCGGTCTGCTGAAGGAAGAGATGCGGCGCGCGGGCTCGCTCGTGCTCGGCGTGGGCGCGTCGTGTCGCGTGCCGGCGGGCGGCGCGTTCGCCGTCGATCGCGAGCGCTTCGGGCCCGAGATCACGCGGCGTCTGCACACGCACCCGAACGTCGAGGTGATCGCGGAGGAGGTGCTCGCGATCCCCGACGTGGATCACCCGGTGGTGATCGCGACCGGACCGCTCACGGGCGAGAGCCTCGCGAAGGACCTCGAGCGCCTCGTCGGCGAGAAGCAGCTCGCGTACTACGACGCCATCGCGCCGGTCGTGCTCGCGGAGAGCCTCGATTGGCAGAAGGTCTTCCGCGCCTCCCGCTACGACAAGGGCGGCGACGACGCCTACGTGAACTGCCCGCTCTCCGAAGAGGAGTACGACGCGTTCCTCGCCGCCGTGCTCGCGGCGGAGAAGGCGGAGGCGCACGACTTCGAGGAGGTGCGCTACTTCGAGGGCTGCCTGCCGATCGAGGTGATGGCGGAGCGAGGGCGCCTGACGCTCGCGTACGGGCCGCTCAAGCCGGTGGGCCTCCGCGATCCGCGCACCGGACGTCGGCCCTTCGCGGTGGTGCAGCTCCGCCAGGAAGACGCCGCCGGGACCGCGTACAACCTGGTGGGCTTTCAAACGCGGATGAAGTGGCCGGAACAAAAACGAGTGTTCCGGATGATCCCGGGCCTGGAGAACGTCGAATTCGAACGTTTCGGCACGGTGCATCGCAACACGTTCGTGCGGAGCCCCGAGGTGCTCGACGACACGCTCGCGCTGCGGGCGCGACCGAACGTGTACCTCGCGGGGCAGATCACGGGCGTCGAGGGCTACGTCGAGAGCGCGGCGTGTGGGCTCGTGGTCGGCGTCACGCTCGCGCACCGGCTCGCGGGGCGGACGTTGCCACCGCTGCCCGAGACGAGCGCGCTCGGCGCCTTGATGGGTCACCTGCGGCGACCGCGCGACGACTTCCAGCCTTCGAACGTGGTGTGGAGCCAGTTCCCGCCGCTGGAGTCGCCCTTCGAGATCACCCACAACGGGCGACGAAAGAAGCTCGGCAAGAGCGAGCGCCACGAGAAGATGGCGGAGATCGGGCTGCGCGATCTGGAGCCGTGGCTCGCGGCGGCGGAGGTCGCGCCGATCCGGGCGCGCTTCGAGGAGAGCCCGAGCGTGGAGAGCGCGAGCACGCCCGCGTGATCCTTCCGGATGATCGGCCCGAGAGTTCGTGGCGGCTACGGGATCGGGTCGCGCTCCGCGTGCCGCCCGACGGCGTGCTCCGCCCCGAGACTCGCGGAGCTTCCGCGGCTCGTCAGGCCGGCGCGACTTGCTCGCCGCTCGAGCTGATCGCGGCGTCCGCCGGCTGAGGGATCGCGATCGCGAACACGGTCTGACCGGGCTCGCTCCGGACCTCGATGCTCCCGCCGTGGTCCTCCACGATCTGTCGCACGATCGCGAGGCCGAGGCCGGTGCCGCCTTCTTTTCCGTGCGTGGTGAAGCTCTCGAAGAGGCGCGACTTGATGGCGTCGGGCACGCCGGGCCCGTCGTCGATGCAGCCGAGCAGGAGCGTTCCGTCGTCCGCCTTGTCGACGGTGATGCGCACCACGCCGCGCCGCTTGGTGGCCGCGATGGCCTCCGCCGCGTTGCGCGCGAGGTTGTGCATCGCGCGGTGGATCTTCGGCGCGTCGAAGTGCGCGACCCCGCGGTTGAGCAGATCGAGCTCGACGTCCACGCGGTCGCCGAGCGCGCGGCGGAGCTGCTCGGCCAGCTTCTCGAAGAAGTCGTGCAGGTAGACCTTCCGCACCCAGAGCTTCCGATCGCCGCGCGCGAACGCGAGGGTCTCGCGGGTCATGGCGTCGAGGATGTCGACCTGCGTGAGGATCGCGTCGACGTACTCCTTGCGCACCGCGCGATCGTCCTCCGCCTCCAGCATGCGGCCGTAGCCCTTGATCACCGTCATCGGCGTCTTGAGGTCGTGCAGCACGCTCGCGAGGAACTGCCCGAGCGACGTCAGGCGCTCTTCGCGCTCGCGTTGGGCGCGGCTGCGAGCCTGTTCGATCGCGGTCGACACGTGCCCCGCGATCACCGTCGCGAGCTTCACGTCGTCGCTGCCGAAGTCCGCTTGGCCCTTGCTCTTGTTGAGGAGCTCGACCGCGCCGATGCCGAGGCGGTCGCCCTCCTTCCAGCGCAGCGGCACGCACAAGACGTTGCGCGGGTGGTAGCCGACCTCGTCCGCGATCTGCGATTGATGGCGCGCGTCCTGATCGAGCCGGTGCACCACCTGCGGCTTGCCGTTCTTGGCGACCCAACCGCTGATGCCTTGCCCCGCCGGGATGCGGTGCTTGCTGATCTTCTGCGGCTCCCCGCCGATCGCGGCGCGGAAGTGAAGATCCCCGGTGCCTGCGTCCGCGATCAGGATCGAAGCGGCCTCGGCGTCGACCGCGCGCATGGTCCGCGCGAGCAGACCCTGGAGCAGCTCGTCGAGCTCGAGCGCGCTCGCCGACACCTGCGCGATCTCGAAGAGGACGTCGAGCTCGCGGATCTTTCGCTGGAGCTGCTCCTGCGTCTCGAGGAGCTCGATGTTCTTGCCGACGACGCTGAGGAAGAGCTTCGAGTTCTCGATGCTCACCGCGGCCTGCGCGGAGAGCGCGCCGAGCAATGCCTCGTCGTCGGACGAGAACCAGCCGCTGCGCTTGTTCAGGCACTGCATCACGCCGATCGTGCGCTGGTGCTGGTTGCGCAGCGGCACGCACAGGACGCTGCGGGTGCGGTAGCCGGTGCGGCGATCCCACTCGCCGTCGAAGCGGACGTCCTGATAGGCGTCCTTGAGGTTGAGCGATTTGCCGTTCTTCGCGACCGATCCGGCGAGGCCTTCGCCGAGCTTCAGGCGGATCTCGTGCACGTGCTCGCCCTGCGCGACCTTCGACCAGAGCTCGTTCGAGTCCTCGTCGAGCAGGTAGAGCGTCGAACGATCACACTCCATCACCGCGCTCACGCGCTCGAGCACCATCGCGAGCAGCTCGTTGAGATCGAGCGTGGAGCCGAGCAGCACGCCGATCTCCTGGAGGGCGCGCAGCTTGGCGCGCTCACGCTCCATCTCGCGGCGCAACGCCGCGAAGTCTTCCGGCGACTCGCTCACGACCGCGATTGTCCGAGAGAACGGCTCCGAGAATCAATGCGCGTCGTCATGAACGTCGGCGACTGGCACGAATCAGAACCCGCGGCGCATCTCGACGCGGTCACCGACCGCGATCTCGCGGGTGGAGCCAGTGATGAGGAGCGTCGAGGTCGCCTCGCGCACGTCGACCACGCGCCCCTCCGCCACGACCTCCGGCGGGTAGAGATCGTCGTCCGGTTCGGGCGAGTCGACCTGCTGACCGTAGTCTTGCCCGCCGGTCAGGCTGTTGCGCCAATCGTCGCCGCGACGAACCACGAAGAAGCGGTTGCCGACCTGGACCTGCTGCTCGCGGCCCGCGTCGATGAAGACGATCTGTTGATCCGCGTGGATGCGCGTCGGCCGCAGCGACGCGACGACCTGCGCTTCGAGCTCCTGCGCGTTCTCGCGCGGCGGAACGGCCTCGAAGCGGCGGGGGATCGGCGCGATGTGGAAGCCGCGCTCGATGGGGTCGATCGCCTCGGTGATCGTCGCGCGCCCGATGCCACGCTCGCGATCGTAGGAGCGGAGACGCACCGTGCCGAAGATGCGCACGAGGTCGCCAGACTCTTCGGGCTCACGCTCGTCCTCGTCGATCGGTCGGTAGATCGTGTACTCGCGACCGACTTGGATCTGCGCCTCGTCCTCGAAGCGTACGTACACGTCGTCGAAGGTCGCGAGCATCATCTGCTCTTCGGGCGAGCCCACGATCACGCCCGCGTCGCGGAGCGCCTCTTCGTCGAGGAAGCCCTGCTCGCGGAGCCAGACCGTGCCGGCCGCCGCACGTCGCGGCGTGCTGACCGAGGTCGAGGGCCCGAGGGTCGTCGGCGCCGATCCCTCCGCGCGCAGGCGAAGGCGATCGAGCGGGTAGATCCAGTGCGGGTTGGTGACCTCCGGGTTGTACGACCAGACGCGCGGCCACTCGTAGGGGTTGCCGTAGAAACGTCCGGTGATGTCCCAGAGCGTGTCGCCGCGCTCGACGGTGTAGACGTCGGGGATGTGCGCGGCCGGAACGCCACGACCGCTGCCGAGCACGATCGTGGCGCGCGCCGTGCTGCCCTCTTGGGCGACCGTCGCGACCGGGACGCCGGCCAACGCCAGCACGAGCCCGAGGCGCATGCGCGCGCGGGCGAAACGCAGGCTCGCGGCCGGTCGCTCCTCGGCCGCGTCGGCGAGGACCTCGGGTGCGGGCGCGGCACGCTCGCCGATCGTGGGAAAGGGAGCCGAGACCGGCTTGGATCGCCCACGCAAGTACGCGAGGGCGGCCAGAACACGTCGAACGATCATCACGCGTCCTCCCGCGACGCGAGACGCGCCGCGACGCTGCTGGGGTGCTCGCGGCGGAGCCGCTCGTAAGTCCGGAGCGCCGCCGCGCGGTCGCCCATGTGCTCGTGGCAGAGCCCGAGCTTCAAGAGCGCGTCCGCTGCGCGCGCGTCGCGTGGGTGCGCGACGAGGTAGGCGTCGAACGCCGCTTGCGCCTCGCCGTAGCGACGCAGGACGTAGAGCGCTTCGGCGCGCCAGTAGCGGGCGGCGGGAGCGAGCGACGAGCCGCCGTGATCGGCGAGGAAGGTGTCGAAGGCCCGCAGCGCCTCGGTGACGCGACGTTCGCGCAGGAGGCCCAGCGCGCGACCGTACGCTTCGGTCGAAGGATCGATGCGCGGTCCTGGATTCTGCGGCGAAGGGCCGAAGCTCGGTGCCGACGCGACCGCCGTCGGAAACGGCAGCGCCGCGACGGGCGGACTCGGCGGAGGTGCGCTCACCGGCTGCGGATCGAGCGTGCGCCACCCACCCGCAGCGACGCGCGCGGGCAGCGCCCCGCTCGATGGAAGCGGCGCCTGCTCGAGCGCGGGGAGGCCCTCGGGCATCTCGAACGCAGGCTCTTCGTGCAGACGCAACACCGGCCGCGGTCCACTCGCCTCTTCCTGCGCTTCTTCCTCGATTTCGTCCTCCAGCACCTCGGTCGGTGGCTCGTCCCAGCTCGTTCCTTCGTCCTCGAAGAAGACGAAGGCTCCGTCCTGGGGCGCCGGCGTGGTGGTGTCGCCGATGCGCACGGTCTCGGTGCGTGGCGCCGCCGCGCGGGCACGGGCGAGCGCGAGCTGCGACTCGAGCTCGCGGACCTCCTCCGCGCGCCGTCGCGTCTCCTGCTCCAACGCGGCGATGCGTTCGCGCTCCTCCTGCGCCACCGGCGTCGTACCGCCGGGTGCCGCCGAACGCGCGCATCCCACCACCATCGTCGCGAGCACCATCCAGCTACGCCAACGCAACTCGCACCTCGCGTTCGAGACTACGGAGCGCGCGACCTCAGCGTCAAAAAACACGCAGCCATGCGGCAATGCCGCGACGTGTGTCTTCACGCGCGCACCGCCCACGGCGGACACGCGAACGGCGTCAGGCGGCACCCCCTCGACCCCGCACGGCGTCGGCGCCACTCTTGGCGCGTGCGCGTCTCGGTGGTGGAGGCCTTCGAGGGTCCCGCTGGCTTCTTGCTGGCGCTCGCCGAGCCGTGGCGTGCGCGCGCCTCGGGGATCTTGGAGGTCCGCCGCGAGGGCGTGACCACCCTGCTCTACCTGGACGAAGGCGAGCCAGTCTTCGCGGAGTCGTCCGCGCTGGCGGAGACGCTCGGGCGCGTGCTCCTGCTCGAAGGGAAGCTCACGGAGGCGCAGTACGCCGAGGTGGTGCGTCGGATGACGGAGTCGATCGTGGAGGCGGAGCCGATGCGCTTCGGCGAGGTCGCGGTCGCGCTCGGTTTCGTGCACCCCGTCACGATCCAAGAGGCGCTGTCCTCACAGGTGCGGCGGCGCCTCCTGGCCTGCGTCGGGCCAGGTCCGCAGATCCGACACTGGCTGCCCGACACCTCGATCGTGGACGACGTCGGCTCGTTCCCACAGGACGTCCCGCGGCTCCTGGCGGAGGGGGTCGCCTCGCTGAGCGACGCGGAGCGGGAGGCGCTGCACGTGATGCTCGGGCGACCGACGATCGGCGGTGTGGATCCCGATCCCGTCGCGTACTACGGCTTGCCCCCCAGCGACGCACGCGCGTGGCGGCAGCGGTCCGAGCTCCCGAGCGACCACGAGCTGCTCGCGCGGCTCGCGGTCCTCGACGGGCTGACCGAACGGGGTCGCACGAGCGCGCAGGTGCCGACGCCCGCCGACGAACGCGCGGCGTGGTTGGTGGCCGAGCGCCAAGCCGCGGAGCGGGCGGCGGCGGAACGTGATGCGGCCGAGCGGGCGGCCGAGCGGGCGGTGGCGGAACGCGCAGAGCTCGAACGTCGAGCGGCCGAGCGGGCGATGGCGGAGCGCGCGGAGCTCGAGCGGGCGGTGGCAGAGAGGGAGGCGGCCGCACGCGCGGAGCGGGCCGCATTCGAGCGAGCGGAGCGAATGGCGGCGGATCGAGCGGAGCGCGCGGCGCTCGAACGCGCGGAGCGAGCGGCAGCCGAACGCGCGATGGCCGAGCGTGCCGCGGCCGAACGTGCCGCGGCCGAACGCGCCGCCGCCGAACGTGCGACCGCCGAGCGCGCGACCGCCGAACGCGCCGCCGAACGCGCGACCGCCGAACGTGCGACCGCTGAACGCGACGGTCCCCGACGTCGACCGACGCCGACCCAAGATGCCGCCGCGCGCGCCGAGGCCGAGCGCGAGCGTGCGCGGTTGCGCGCGAAGGTCCTCGCGCAGCGCGCACGCCCTGCTCCCGCGGCCCCGGAGCCGGCGGCCTCTCCCGCAAAGCGCCCGTCGGTGATCGCCCAGCGGCGGTCGGTGAAGGGGTTGGCGTCACCGACGTGACCGGCTGCGAAATGGTCGATGACTGC
>ERZ761602.2694-NODE-2694-length-26974-cov-5.175415_pt1 | contig 26974 bp, 25 predicted proteins | sample MGYA00512165_ERZ761602 | MGnify/ENA primary metagenome ERZ761602 (study PRJEB28899, sample SAMN02445085) | bioreactor sludge metagenome | biome: EBPR sludge; isolation source: Thorneside wastewater treatment plant | place: Australia: Brisbane, Thorneside...
GATCAATTACGAACCCCTTATAGAAATAGATCAGGGATATCATGAAGTTGTCTCAACTTTGCCCAAATTGACTTTATTTCAAAGCGACCTTCAGAAGGGTAATTGCTCACATTTGATCGAACAATTGATTCAAAATCATCTTTAAGCAATTTTCGCGAGTTTTGAATTTTCAGTTTTTTAGAAAATTTTTTATCCAATTCTAAATCATTTCGAGCGCTTATCCATTTTTCCAAAAAATTTTTTCAAGTTGGCACACTTCTTGATGAAGGGAGGTCGGAGTACGAAGAGAAATTTTTTGAAATGTGGAGTGTGAATGATGAAACCCGTTGCTATCTCGGTGGGACGCTTGAAGGCGCCCGCCTCTGTGTTCACTCGGTGTATTGAGTGTGAGAGTCCCAACGTCACTAAAGAGCTGGGTCACGTCTATTGCCGCTACTGCGGATGGAACTCTGTCAAAACCTATGAAGAACTCGCTGTCGAACTTTTTGGGTTCGACACGGGAATGCTGAATCTCGAACTTCAGGTCGCCTTGGCTCAAACCCAAGCGCAGGGAGGTGCCTGTGAAGCCCGAGCCTAATCTCTGTTCTACTTTGAGTTGGTCCAACACGAAGTGTCGCAGCAAACGCAGTCCGCTCGTGGAATTTTTTCTTAGAATTCGAAAGCGCATGCGAGAAAGAGCGCAGGCTTCCGCCATTCAAGAAGCAGAAATTCGCAAAATCAAAGATGAGATCTACGTGAAGCACGGCCATCTCATGACGAGATTCTAAAACAAATTCAGGGAGCGCAGATTTATGAACGTCCTCAAAATCTTGGGCATTGCTGATGCCGTTAAAGACTGGATTGAAACCAAAGAGAGTGAGACTGAATCATTCGACGAACGCTCCAGCCTTCAAAAGATCGATCAAATTTTCATTTCTACAGATCAACCGTTTCGAGAAGGGATTTTCCAATCGTGACATCGAGGGCTCAACATTCAAGCGATATTCCGCTTCCACTCGCCCTTTTGTTCCTCGCGGCGGTTGTTGGCGCACTTTTCTTTGGTGCGACGCTAATGGCGGAAGATTTTCCGTGGCAGGCCGTCGAGTCGTTCTTGAATCGTAATGAAGCCCTACTGCTTACGAGCGTCGTTCTTTTGATCCTTAACATCGGAATTATTCTAGGAGGCTTACAACGTTGGATCGGATTTCGCAAACAGGGCTCTCGCCTCAAAACTATTCGAGGAGAACGATTGTTCTTCCATCGAGTTCTTTTTTATCGCTTGGGAGCGGGCTTTCTCGCTGCCGTCTTTACTTACCTCTGCCTCGATCAGTTCAAGATTGGAGTCTTAAAATGAGTATCCACCTCGTCGATTCTCCCTGGTGGTCGATGGCCAATTGCTTTTTGAAAGTGAATTTCTCGCTTTCGGTCTTTCTTGTCATACAAATTGCCGCACGTCTTCCTGTTTGGAAGTGGCTCCGCCAGAGAACGACGAAGACGCTGCCCGATTTTCCCCAAATTAAGAATGAGATTGTGCTGGGTTCTTTGGATGAGGGAGACAAAGAAAAAACGCCCCTATGGACGAGCCAAAATCTTCGAGCGCTCAACGGAAACATTCTTTTTACCGGAAGCATTGGCACGGGAAAAAGCCAAGGCGGGATTCTGCCATGCTTCGAACAAATGCTTAAAAACTTTGATCCTCAACCCTCCATCCTCGCCATCGATCCGAAAGGCACCTTTGTCGCTGAGGCAAAAAATATCGTTCAGCAACAGGGCCTTTCGGATCGTCTTCTTTGGATGTCTCTCTCGGGCGATGTGACGTTCAATCCCATCTACCATCCTGCAGCGCTCAAGAATTCCAACTTTCTCGACATCGCCCAGATGGTTCGAACAGCAGCCGTTAACTTTATGGGTCGAAGTAGCGACACCGCCTTCTGGGATGTTTCAGCGTTTAATCTCATTAAGAATTGCTTAGTCTACTGTGCGGCCACTCAAGATTACTACACGCTGAGCGATCTTTACGCCGCGATGGTCACTGCAAGAGACGACGGAGTGACGAGCAAACTCGATGAATGCCTTCGCGACCCTAAATTTACTCCTGAAGAAATTTTCAATATCAACCAAGCCCTTCTTTATTTCATTTCAGAATTTAAGGAACTAGATGAAAGAACGCGATCAGGGATTTTGATTACGGCCACAAGCTTTCTCAATCAATTTCAAGAATATCGAGCCGCCCAAATTTTCTGCCCACCGAAGGATAAACTTACGATTCATTCAATGAATGATGTCGTGGATAACGGAAAGATCTTACTTTTTTCCGTTACTTCTCCCGGTCTTGCACGCTCGATAGGGACTTTCCTCAAACTTCACTATGAGCAATCGATTCTTGATCGCCTGAATGACCCCAACCGCACCAAGGAGAGATCAGGACTTCTCCTTATCGACGAATATCAAGACGTAGTTTCGTCTGGAAATGGTGTTGTCTTAGGCGATGATCGTTTTCTCGCCAAAGGTCGCGAGGCCAACGCGATCACGATTGCAGCCACTCAAAGTTTAACGACGATTGAAAACTCACTCGGAAAGCGAGAAGCCGCGCACGAGCTTTTCCAGAATTTTCGCACGCGCATCGCTCTTCAATCGACGGACCTTCACACCATTCGAGCTTTTCAAGAGTGCGCGGGGCAAGAGGAGCGCGAAAGAGTCTCCACAAGTCTGTCGGAATTCTCTCAAGATGCTCGCATCAACTACTTGCACGGCGATTTCGAATCGAAGAACGCGAATCTTTCGGAGTCGGTCAACGTTTCCAAGAATAAGGAATATCTCGTCACTGCCGAAGATTTCTCTCGCCTAAAGACCTTCGAAGCCTTCGCTCAAATTTATGACGGCGTACAGACGGAATTTAAAAAGCTCTTTTTGAAGCCTCACTATTTGAAAGAAAAATCCACGCTTCACGAAAAAATTCTCGCACCGCTCATGAAAGTGGCGGCGGTTCTCTTGCTTTTCCTCGGAGTTCCTCAAACAGGTTTTTCGTTCCCCAATGTTTGCACGGCTCTTAATTCGGTCGATGCGGATTCTTGTATGAATTTTCAGGTATCGAGCTGCATGTGCGGCTGGCCCGTGCCAAGACCCTGCGCACGGTTTTCGTATTATTTGCCGCAAACATTTATCGAAGTGGTGGAGAATGCCAAAGAAACGTACTTCTCCGATCTTCCGGGAGCGAAGTCACAGCTTCTTGCAATGAGTACAGATTTTTTTGCTCCTTACGGAGTCGTTTCCGATAACGACACTCAAGCTTTCCATGCGCATGTGGTGAGCGTCCCCCTGCTCTCAGTAGTTCTCAATCTACTCCCTTGCAGGGGGCGCTTCACCGACAAATTCTGCTTCGATGCGATGAGCGAGCATTTCGGAGACCTCTGGAGAACGGGTTCAGGAGATTCTTTACAACCGAATTGGCTCGCGTGGATGGCGGCCCCTCAAGCGTGTCTTTTAAAAGGCGCCGCAATGTCAGCCAAAGGAGGAAGCGAGGGCCCGGAGCAAAACGCTGGTCCCATGTGCAGTGCTCCAGTGACAAAAATCCGAAAATTTCCACCGTCCAATCATTCGGCCTGTAACGGTTGGGGAATTTTTTATCCGAGATCGGGTGTCGTGACGGGTCCGAGCGACACCATCGGGGCACTCATGATCGCATCCCGCATCAAGAGTTTGTCAGCCGAAGTGCTCCATTCGTCTCGCAGTTCTTTCGATGAACTCTGGCAAGAAATTTCTCCGCAAAGTTCCTCGTGCTTTTCCGAGGGTCAAAATATCGGACCACTCGAACTCGCAAAGCGAGTGACACAAGTAGGCCGCGTGAAGGGAAAGCTTAAAGGTCATTTGTTTACCGTTTGGCAGAAGTATTCGTGTTGTCAGGACTTAGCTCAAGTGCCTGCAGCGTATGCAGCTCTGCAAGTCATGAAAGCAACCTGTCAGGGATTAGGAGGCGATCTATGAAATTTGGAGAACATCTCGTTCGAAGAAATTTGGCGAAAGACGGCGTGATTCACGAAGCTCTCGGAATCCAGCGCTATAAGAAACAACTTCTTGGACGCATTCTTCGCGATCTTGGCCACATCGATCAAACGACACTCAACCGGGAGCTCAAGCTGCACTTGAAACCCGTCCTTCATACGGATGTGCAGACGCTCAAAGTGGATGGGGAGTCTTTGAAGGATCGAGAAAAGGAAAATTGGGCTTCGCTTAAAGGAGTTCTTGTTCAAAAGGACACGGCTGAGAAGCTCGTGGTTCTCAGCAAAGACTATCGAGATGAAGTCATCGAAGAAGCAGAGAAGAACTATCGAAAAGCTTGTGAGCTTCTTTGCGTCAAAGAAGAAGTCTTTGATTACTTAAAAAATCAAACTCAAAAATCTTCGGCCTCCCGATTCTCGATGGAGACGCGAGAAAGCGACGACCAAAGAGTTGCCAAGGCGGAAGCCTATACGGCGCTTTTTCGAGACGCGCTTCTTCACGCTCAAAAGCAGAATGCGAGCGACATCCATTTCGAACCCACGCGCGACGGCGTGGACATCCGGTTTCGCATTTTTGGAGATATGTCGAAGCCTTGGAAACAGCTTCCGCTTGAGCATCGTCAAAGCTTCATGAACGAAGTGAAGAGACTTTCTAATCTCTCCATTGCGATTAGCGGGAAGCCTCAAGATGGCCGCATTTCTTTTAAGTCTTGGAACTTAGACGTTCGAGCGAATCTGCTTCCCACCCTTTACGGAGAAAAAATCGTTTTAAGACTTCTCGATTTAAAACGTGAATTTCATTTATCTGCACTCGGCCTTGAGGCCGATATTCTCGAAGATTTAAAAACCACTCTCGATTTCAAAAACGGAGTGGTTTTGATCTCGGGACCGACGGGAAGTGGAAAGACCACCACTCTCTACACGCTTCTAAGCGGGATCGATCGCAAGATGAAAAACATCGTTACGCTTGAAGATCCAGTCGAGTACGGACTCGATGGTATCAATCAGGTGAAGATTGATCGAAAGCTATCGTTCAATGACGCCTTGAGATCGGTCTTAAGACAAGACCCAGATGTCATTCTTGTTGGGGAAGTCCGCGATCAGGAAACGGCGGATCTTTGTTTCAAAGCAGCAGCCACAGGCCATCTTGTGCTTTCAACGATTCATGCGAATGGCGCAGCCGAAGTCATCACTCGGCTCATGAACTTAAAAGTTGAGCCCTACATGATTGAATCGAATTTAAGATTCTCCGCAGCCCAGCGGCTAGTGAAATCGATTTGTCCAAAGTGCTCGAAGACACTTTCGAACGATTCCGAAAAAGATCCTGATCTCATGAAACTTTTAGCGTCGCTCGGAACCCATGACGGTTTTCGAATGAAGGGATCGGGATGCGAACTCTGCAGAGAAGGGGTGACGGGTCGAGTCGCTCTCTTAGAGTACATGCGAAAAGATGAGATCAAAGACTATCTTGCTTCCGATCTGAAAAATTCTCCGAAGCTCGTGCAGTCATTGAAAGACGCAGCCATCAGAAAAGCGCGAGCGGGATCCATTGATGTGAAGGAGGTTCACCATGTGGCGTAATGCTATAAGCGCTCTTCCCGTTGTTGTGTTCTTTTTAGTTTGGCTTTCACTGCTTGTTATTTTTCTGGCTCAGGCCGGAGGGATGGTGCGGCTTGGATAAGAGAAAAGAGATTCTTCTCTTTCCGATAGTCTTCGTGCTGGCGTGGTTGTTCTCTCTTGCAGCCGTTTCGGGCGCTTCGTTCGATTATTTCTCGGGCGAGATCGACTATTGGAATGCCGAGAAGAAAAAGGAAGTCCCCAAACAAGATGCAGTTCCTCAGAAAGCCGCGACGGAAGCGAAGCCTAAGGAATTTAATTGGGAGAAACATCTCGATCCGAAAAATCCAGAATTTTTTAAAGAGGGTGATTACACACCTCCTGAGCCCTTCATGGAGATCGTGCGAAATCCTTCAGACGAAAATTTAAAACTTTGGTTTAAATACCTGGATCGAAAGAGCGAACTCAGCTCGCGACTCCAAAATCGAATGAGCGAGTATTTGGCGAAAGAGGGAAAAACTCTTGAACCTCAAGTTCAAGCCTCTCTTCGAACGCAAGCCGCTTCACTCCCCAGAGTAACACCAGACGCAAAACGCTATCGCTTTCGAATGTATTTCGATTCCACCTGCCCGCATTGCCGGCAGATGTTTGGAACTTTAAAAACGCTGCAAGACCAGGGCTTCTTTGTGGAAGCTAAGCAACTCGACTCGAACGTCGAAGCTCTGAGCGATCTGCCCATCGTGACCTCTCCAGCGTCTAAGGAAGAAGTCGCCAAATATAAAATCGAGAGCGTTCCCTTTTTACTCATCGGAGATCTCAAGCAGGAGGTTGTCTATCAAATGACGGGTTTCCAAAGTCCCGAAAGTATTTTCGAACATCTTCAATCTCAGCGCCAAAAAGAAAGGATCTTCACTTATGGAAAATAAAATTGCCCCATTCACATGGGCCTCTTGGGTGGAACTTTGTCCATCCAAAAGGACCTTAACGATTCTAGGAGTTCTAGCGATAACCTCCGCTTTGGTTCTTCTTCTGAGCGGAAACCTATTTGCCGCTGGCGGCCATCTTCCAGGAGCCGATGAGAGTGACAAGCTCGAAGCCGCGGGAACTCTCTTAAGACTGATCGACACCGGGCTCTTTAAATGGGGCGCACGCATTTTTGCGGGACTTTGCATTATGGCCGCCGCTTGGTCGCTCAAAGAGCAGCGCTTTGGAGTATGTGTGATCTGCATTGTAGCAGCGATTATTTTTGGAACAGCTCCTACCTGGGTCAAAAATATTTTCAATATGGGCGGAACGGACAGCATCTTTTCGTTGAACGCGCCTCCTTCCCACACGCTCGTTCTTCCGTCTTCCAATGGTGAGGTCTTCAATGTTTGATTACCGACCTCTCAAACAACATCACGGAGTTCGTGTGAGTCAGACGATTGATTCACCCATCATGATTTTTGATCACTTCGAACTTACTGATGCCTTTGTCGCGATAGGAATTGTACTCATCTTTGGAGTCATTTTCTACGCCTGGGGACTGATGATGTTGTTACTCGTTCTTTTTCTGGGCGTGGGCCCCGTGATTCGAAAGCGCCATCCGAAAGGCATTTTTCTGCACTGGCCGTATCGACACTTAAGGATTTCACTGCCCGGAATTTTGAATCCCAAATCAAAACGCCGCTTTTCAGACTAAGGAAACCCATCGCATGAACTCAAAACAACAAGGAGAAACCGAATGGAAACACAACCCACCACCACCGAAAACAAAGTCCCCTTCGAGCGAAAGCCCGTCCAAGATATCCGCTTCCGACGATCCAAGGACGGAAAATACGTGCTCGTCGATGTCGTCCAAACCTGGATTTTTTCTCAGAAGTATTTCGAAGCTCTCGCAAAAAATACGAAAGCTTCGGATGCAACTACATCAAACGCTTAAACGATGGGAGGCTTCTATGGTCGGAGTGATTGAAAAAGGAGTTTCGGCTGCAAAGCTCGCGGAGCCTCCTCGCGGCAGTTACGAAGGAGTGAATCTGGAAGTTTTGCCGCGCTATATTTGTTACAAAGCGGCCCTGGTTCGAGAGAAAATGACGCTGCAAACAGTGGTGGCGATTGTCGCCGCCGTTTTCGTCGTTTACTTCGCGATCAGTCGAATCGAAGTCCATTCGCTCTATTCGAAATTGAGAGAGAAGGAATATATTCTTGCGCCGGGAGTTCAGGATTTCACGCCTGCCTCACCGCATACGGTCTCCGATAGCTATGTGGAAGCAGCGACAACGGATTTCATGAATCGGCTCGGGAATTTGAATCCTCTCAATATCCAAGAGCAGTACGCGACTCTCTCCGATTCGATGAGCGCGCAACTGAAGATCAAATTCCAGGCGGAGAGTGCCGATTGGATTCGGAAAGTGAAGCAGGACAATTTGTCGGAGATCCTCAGCGTCCTTCAGAAGGAAATTCGTTCGAACGACGAGGGCTTCTACAAAGTCACGGCGGTTGTGCGAGTCGATTCCTACGTGAGCAACGAACACATTGGCGCGAGAGACGAAGTGATTCAAATGCTTCTTCGCCTCATTCCGCCTTCTCGTTCGTCTCGTTGGTTCTTAGAGATCGTAAGCCTCAGTCGAACGTCCGCCGACACGTTTAAAACCAAAGAATCTCTTCAAAAGGAGACTTCTCGATGAAAACATTTATTCCCTTATTCCTATTTGTCTTCCTGCTTTTGGAATCGACCGCTCAGGCTCGAACGGTTTATTACGGAAGCTCTACAGAGACAGTGCGACTCGTCTACGGTGGCTCCACGATTTTTCGCTTTGAAAAACCCGTGCGAACGATCTCGCAGGCGGCGTCGTTCTCCATTCGCCCCGTGGACGAAGAGAATCCGAATTACGCCATGCTTTCGGTAGAGCCTCGATTTACGAAATCCGATAGTCGAGTTTCTTTTATCTTAAGCGATGGCTCGATTGTAAACACGCGTCTTGTCGTTGTACCCACCGAAAGCAAAGAGAAAGCAGACTCTGTTTATGATTTTAAATCGGAATCCACTTTACTCAAACAAACGGAATCTTCGTCTCCCATTGGAAAAATGGATCTCATGAAAGCTCTCATTCGAGGCGATTTTGTCGCGGGCTATTCCATTAAGGATCTTTCGATGGTCGTTCCGACAGGAATGAAGGGAGTGGAAGCGACGCTCACTCGGATTTATTCCGGCCAGGAATTCAACGGCTATATTTTTCGCATCGAAAATCAGAGCGATGAGAACAAAATCGAAATCGATATTCGAAAACTAAAAATCGGCCAGCCGAACCTCGCTCTATTCTCCAGCATTGATCGAGATGTACTCGGACCAAAAGGAAGCAGCCGAAACTCGGCACTTCTTAAAATCATCGCGAAGCCTGCCTCCGTGGCCAGCGAAGTCGTGCTTCCTATTTCCTGGATTAAAAATGGAAAGGAGGGATCGAAGTGAGAAACCTTCGCGAAGTCGTTTTAGAAACTTACGGGCGGGCCTACGCATGGGCACTTCCTTACAAGCGGTATTGGCCCGCTGTCGGAGCCGTGATGGCTGTTGTCCTTATATATGGTGTCAGCAAGGCATGCTCGCCTGAAGTTGTTTATCAAATCAAACGAGAAGGAGAATTTAAAGAGAGTCGGATCTTAGGTTCTCCGTTTTCCACCGTCATCGGAGGCAAAGAGCAACTCTTTGCCAAACACGCACAAGACCTAGAAGCGAATCAGGGACGACTCCAAGAAAAAATCGACACACTGACGAAATCGGTTGCCGAGCTTTCGGAAAAACTGAATTCAAGTGCCCCTCCTCCTGAAAAGAAGGAAGAATTGGCCACAGGAGCCCCAACTGTTCCATCAGAAAGCTCGGTCCCACGCTCGGACGTTCGCTATCATTCAGGAGATTCGTCGATAGAACCACAAGCCGTTCGCTCTGAACCTGCGAATGTTTTCGGCCCACCGAGACGATCCTTTGCAAGTCGGGGTCCGCAGATCGTTTCCTTTCCAGTGAAGGAGGATGAACAGGAAGACAAAAAGCCCGGCGTTGTTCTTCCTTCCGGCAGTTACGTGAAAGCAAAGGTGCTGACCGGCGTCGAAGCGCCCGAAGGAAAGACGTATCCTGTTCTCGTTCAACTCGATTTTGCTTACATCCTGCCCAATCACAATCGTCTCGATCTCGCCGGATGCTTCATGATCGCCAAAGCCACTGGAAACTTAAGCATTGAGCGCGTGGAAATGCAGGTCACAAAGATGAGCTGCGTCTCTCGTAAAGGGGAAATGTTTGAGCGAGAGGTGAATGGATTCATTGCAGACGATAAGGATAACAGCTTTGCGGTCGTAGGCTCCGTCAACTCCAAACAAGATCGAGTGGCTGCGATGTCGTTTCTCGCTTCCATCGTCTCAGGTGTAAGCAAAGCAATTCAGCAAGCTCAGACCACACAGCAAGTGAATCCACTCGGCGGCAGTCAGTCGATGATGACCGGCGATCAAATGAAATACATCGGAGCGGGAGGAGCGTCGGAAGCCGCCACCACCGTTGCCAATTGGTATCTCAATCAAGCTCAAAATTTACTTCCCACCATCAACATCGGCTCAGGCCGCGATGTGTGGGTGATTATGCAAGACAGTGTTTCTCTGCCGGAAACTTATTTCAAGAAAGGAGAAGATCGTGATGCGACCTATTCATATTTTACTCGGATGCTCAATTAGTTTGATTCTCTCGGGATGTGTGAGCCGGGCTCCGTCTCTCAGAGTCCTCGACGGTCGAGCGCACTATCAGGAAGATTCTCCCGAACTGAAACTGAAAGCCTCGGGGCCTTTCGCCACACCCGACGGGGAACCTGTTCGGCTGCAACCCCAAGTCCATAAGGTCTGGGTGCATCCCTTTGAAATGGAGACCGGTGACTACTTTTGGGGTGGCTATATGTCGCTTTTGACCAAAGGCGACCAATGGTCGTTCCGATATCCTGACGATGCCGATCCCAACTTTGCAAACTCCGAGTCACGAGGTCCGCTTAAAAAAGTGGCTCTTCCTAAGAAAAAAACTTCACCCAGTTCTCAGAAGGGAGGCTCGCGATGAGCGTAGCTTCGAAAATCATGGAAAAAGCACTCGGGCGCGAAGACATTTTTAGGAAAGCTCTTTTTGAGCGTCCCGAGTCTTTAAGCCAATTTCTTCCCTACGATGAGTTCTTGGAAGAAGACGGACTCTTTGTATTAAAGGACGGTTCCCTCGGAGCAGTGTTTTCTCTGGAGCCCGTTGAGCACGAGCCACTAACGAAAGAAGAAATCATCTCGTCCGTCGATCAACTGCGCTCTTGGTTCTCGCTTCCTGAGAACTGCGTCTTTCAGGTGCTTTACGAGCAAGCTTCCGTCTCAAGCTTGGATCAGCGCTGGGAAAAAGCTCAAGGGGCCTATCCTGAAGCGCATTCCGTTTCCAAAATGCTGAATGAAAAGCGTGTTCAGGAAATGAAAGCCTCTTGTTTGAGTGCCAATGCTCCTCTGGAGAGAAAAGTCTATCTTGGGATTCGCTATTTTCCAGAAAAGGAACCAGCCTTTCCTGGAAAAAATCTTTTCGAAAAGGGAGAGAAGACTGTTTTCAAACAAATGGCCTCGACATCGAAGGATGTTCAAGCTTTTCGAAGTATCGTCCAAAATTTTAAAGCCAATTCCAAAATTCCGCTCGTGCGTTTGAGCGCCCAAGAGCTTCTCGATGTCTTAAGAAGATTCTTTAATCCGAAAACTTTCTATAAACGAAGCTTTGTTCCTTATAATCCGAATCTCTCTTTGTCGGAGCAGATTCTCTATAACAATCCTCTGCTCGACCACGCAGGCGTCGAGCGAGAGGGACTTAAGACTAGAACCTTGTCGCTCAAAACTTCTCCCCAGTATGCCTATCCCGGTGGGATGGCTTACTTTACTCGGCTTTTGTTTCCCTTTCGCCTAAGTCTCAGTTTCAGCTTTCCAAGCAAAGCGAAGGTCAAACAATTTTTCGATCTCAAAGAATTTTTTCTGCAAAATACTCCTTCCGCACGCGCAAGACGGCAGAAGGATGAAGTCTTAGAAGTTCAAAATCGATTGGCGCACGATGATCGATGTTTGCATTTGACCTTCAATGTCGTTCTCGAAGGAGAAACAGAAGAAATTCTCGATGAGCAAACGCGTCAGTTTTTAAACATTTTTCAAAATGATCTTGAGTGTGAGGCTATCGTCGAAAATGACATTGGCCTTGGATTGGCGCTAAACGCTCTTCCGCTGAATTACAGCCCAAAAGCAGACTATTCCACTCGTCGGGCCATTCGAATCTTGAGATCCGATGCCACGAAGTTTCTGCCTATCTTTGATTCGTTCCGAGGACTTAAAAATCCACTTCAGCTTTATTTATCGCGCGAGAACACGCCGATCTATTTTTCGCTTCTCGAAAACGAAACTTCCAATCATACGGTGGTGCTCGCGGACAGTGGTTCCGGCAAAAGTGCGTTCATTATCGACTGCGTGCAAGCCGTAAAACGAATGAATCCCGAGCCTCTCGTTTTCGTGATCGATAAAAAATCAAGCTACCCCATGATCGCGGAATATTTCGATGCGGATTTCACGCGATTTGAGAGAGACAAGCCCATCTCCTTCAGTCCTTTTCGAGGAATTTACGACGAAGAGAAGATTGCATTTCTCACACATCTCATCGTCTCCGGGATTCAGATGACGAGCCCAAGCTTTGCAGTGGAAAGCGATCACCGTGCTGCCATCGCCAAAGCTTTAAAGCTCGCTTACATCAAAAAACTTCAGCAACGCGGACTCGCGTATGTGGAAGGCGAGCTTCTCAGTGACTCCAACGGAGGAGACGTGGAACTTACGATGGATGATGTGGTCTTCGAACTCGCCTCTTTACCATCTCATCCCCAATTTGAAAAATTCACGGAAATAACAGAACAGCTTAACCAAAAACTCACTCCGTTTTATGGCGATGGAATTTACGCCAAGTTCTTTAGTGCCAAGAGCGAGGAGCGAAAGAAATCAAAACTTTTCTACATCTATGATTTGGATGCTCTCGATGGAGACCCGATTCTTCAAGCCCTCATGACGATGGCCGTGCTTGAAGAAATCAGACAGATCATTCGTCTACCGGAAAACAAAGGTCGAGGCGGATACATTGTCCTTGAGGAACTCGGAATGCTCGGAAGGGCAAACCCCACAGCGAGTCGGATGCTTATTGATTTTGCTGAAACCAGTCGAAAACTCGGTTACTGGCTCATCAGTCTTACCCCTCGACCACAAAACTATTTTGAACTGGATGCGGGAAAAGCGATGTGGAGTGTCGCAGACAATTTTGTTTTTCTTCAAATGTCAGCGGACAATGTGGGCTATCTCTCTGAAAAATCCGCTCTTCTGGATGAAGCCAACGCGGAAATTATCAAGTCACTCCGAACTGTTCGAGGTCAATACGCGGAAGTTTTTTTCATGAACAAGAAAAAAACACGCCAAGGCGCCTTTCGTTTTGTTCAGACGACCCTTGATCGCTGGCTTGCTCCGACGAACGCGAAAGATGCTGCAGCAGCGGATAAAGCGTTCAAAAAATTCGGAGACGATAAATGGAAAGTCCTTGAGTTTCTCGCGACCACGTATCCAAACGGCGCCTAAACGACCGAGATCTCACATTTGGGAGAAAGAATATGAAGAATCTTTTCTTTTGCATCGGCATGACGATCTTGCTTACGAACGCCGCAGAAGCGAGTTCTCGTTTTCACTCACGCTATTCAACGCGTTTGAGTCCCGACGATTACTTGCTCGGCACTCATGGGGAGCGAAAGGACGACATTTTTGATCGCTCACGCGTGATTGATCTTGGGGTCGATCTCAGAATTGGCTCAGACTGCGGGCGAGTCGATTTCACCGGCACAATGCGCTCGACACTCAAGAATCTCCTCGATTCTAAATATTACGGGGATGTCGGAAGAAATATCATCGCAGCCTCTCCGATGTTGCTCACTTGCTATATGTCTCCAACATGGTGCGCAATTCTCAAGCACTTCCAAGTGAACGCGAATTTGCTGTCTCAAATGCGTCTTAATCAATGCTCCCTCATCGATAAATACACAGACAGTCGAGTGGAAGACTTCTACCGAGATCGACAAAGCTGTGTCAGAAAACAAATTGAAGCCAACGGAGGAGACCTAGAGCGAGCCCTGCAAAGTTGTCAAAACACGTATGATGTGGATCTCGCCAACTGGGCGGGGGGAGGAAAAACGTCTACTAACAAACTCATTGGGTCATCCGCCGCTTGGGCGAAATTGGACGGCTCAGACTCCACCGACGCACTCAATCTTTTAAAGTCACTCGTAGGGGATACCGTGGTTTCTCGCGGGCAAGTCTCCGTCGAGTACGGCCCACGTCGAATTGCGCTCAGCCCCCGCACTTATCTTATGGGTTTGGAAAATAAAACGTATGAGACGCTTTGCAAGACCCTCATGACCAAGGTGGAAGCGTCGGACGGAAAGGAAAGCCTCGATAAAATTATTTCGGATAAGGACATCAAGAAGATCGATGAAAGCTCAGAGTCTCCCGTCTTGGATCGCCAGACGCTCGAAGCTCTGTCCGCTCTTCCTGTTGCACGAAGACAAGTCGCCTGTAGAAAACTTTCCGATGCAGTAGCGCTCACCAGTTTCACCCGCGACATGAATCGTTCCCTCGATATGATTACGACGCTTGCTCAGAATCCCAATCTTCCACCGCATCGAAAAGACGAACTCGAACAAAAGCGAAAGGCCCTCAAGGAGCAAATTGAACTCAGTTTGGATCTCCGAAGAGAAAAGAACGATCCACTCTCTCGTGTGATGGCTCAGATCAATGAAGAGGGCGGGCGCGTCCGAAGTCAAATGGTTCGGGCCGTCCTCATGAACGATGCCGATGCTCACAGCTCAAAGAGCGGTCAGTCTTCGCTTCTCGACTGTGCGGACAACATTCTTTGTGAATGAGAAAGGCTTAAACGTATGTTTTCGAATACTGCCTATGAAGCCATGTATGAATATCTTGGTCTCGCGCTTCACTCAAAATTTATCGAGATTCTGACGTCTCAGAAAATATTTCTCGGAGCGCTGACGCTTATTTTTGGAGTGGTTTTCTTTCTGACCACTGCCCAGTTTTTTTCTCGCTATATTCCAGGAGCGTGGGTCCAAAGAAAATCCGTTCCACTCTCCAAATACTTCAAAATCATTGCCTGCTTATTCATTGGAATCAGTGTTCTTAAGGTCGATAGTCATACGTCCGTTCATCAGTTCGACGGAAAATCCTGGCATGACAACTCCTATATTCGACGCAAAGTTTCAGACGTAAAGCCGGAGTACAAAGTAAGCTTTGCCTTTGATCTTTTGAGCCGAACCGCCGAAGAACTTGCGGCTCTCATGTCCCGAATTGTGGACCGACTTTTTGCAACGACGCACTCTCAACTTGAAGCTCCAAATTTCTTTTTCAAGGCCATCATGACGGCTGGAACCTCGACGATTGATGATGAGGATCTCAAAGCTCGCGTTCAATTTTACGTCGATGAATGCATGGACCGAGTGCTTCCGATGGTCTCTGAAGCCAAAGACGTAGACCGACTTGATTGGTTTTTTGGAACGTACCCCGACTTTGACGATAAATTGAGAGCACTCAATGTGCCCATCGCTTTGGGTCCGCCAACGACGTGTCTTCATATTAAAGATGATGTTCGAATGCGCTTATTTTCTTATGCGCAAAAGCGAGGCAGCAAACTCCTTCCTCCGATTCAAGTTCTGATGCCTGAGCCTATGAATGATCTTCAATGGGAGAACTTTCAGACCTCAAGCTTCCTCGTGAACTACTTTTATGAACAAAAAGAAGAACTGTTTGGAATTCAAAAAGGAGCCCAACCTCCAACTGGATCAGCTCGGATCTATCAATATTTAGGCCGGTTCTTTAGTTTTGAAACGCTGACCAGCATTTTCTCCGGCCCCTCCGGTCGTGGTGCAGCTCTCGCCTCCGAGCGAGCACAAGAGTTCAGTGACAATCTTTCTCGCGCCCCGCATGTCGCTGGAGCGCTCAAGATGGTCCTTATTTTTCTCTTCCCCTGGCTCGTATTTTTGATCGTCGCAGGCTACTGGCGGGTGCTCGCTTACTGGTTTTTAATTTATCTCTCCATTCTTCTTTGGACTCCCTCGTGGACTCTTTTTTATCACATCATGGTCAATATTTCGCTCTCAGCCGATCAGCTCCAAGCCTTTGGAAAACTCTCGGACGGGATCTCCTTATATAGTGCTGCGCTTATCAACCATCGCATGAATTATCTCTTTGCCGTCTTCTCTTGGATTCAACTTTTGATCGGTGTCGTCATCTCGGGCGGCCTCCTTTATTTCATGCGTCCACTACTTTCAGACTCCCAACCGGAACACGCGCCGGAGTTCATCGATGATGCCGGAAAAGTGGCGGGGGCCGGTGCCAAAATCGGAGGCGTGGTCGGCTTATGAGTTTCCTTACTTGTTTTTCTGCTGCCCTTCATAACAGCGCCCTTTGGATCGGCGCTTCATCTTCCTCGGCGACTCGGCTTGTCCGAGTCGCCGCCTGGGGGATTGGGGGCGTTAGCCCTCAAAGGATTTTAAGGGGTGGCGCCAAACCCCATGCTTGCAAAAACCCAAAAACGCAAAAATTTACACAAACCAATAAACCTCAAAACACCAATCCCACTACCTATAAGGAGAACAACATAATGGACCAACAAAACCTCATACCATTCAACTCCCATAGAGCCCATATCCGACTTTCTGAAACAGAATATAAACAAGCCGAAAACTTAAGCAGAACTTTAGGTCGATCGATTCCTCAACTCTTTAAGTCAGCCCTCTTCGAAGGTCCTATTCCGTCACCTCTTTTATCCAACGACGATGCCAAATCCCTGATGGGTCAACTTCAGCGAATCGGAAACAACGTCAATCAAATTGCGAAGCATCTCAACAGTGGAATCCGAGAAGGATTTCATAAAGAACTGAACGACGTGAACGAACAAATTAAAGTCCTTCGCCAATATATCAGTGGGGTTTATGGCCATCGTTAAAATCAGATTCATTAAGCATTCCGAGAATGCCGTGAACTATGTTCTTCGGGACCGAGGCCCCAACGATTTAGTCGATGCCGAAGGGGTCCTTCCCGAAGAAGCGGCTCATCAATTTAAAGAGATTGCCAAGCTCAACCAAGGCAGAGGTGCCGTCCAGGCCATCCATATTATTCAAAGCTGGAATGAGGCGGAGAGCAAACTTTTGCCTGCCGAAAAATTCCAAGAAATGGGCAAGCACCTCTTAGAAAGAAAGTTCCCTGGCCACGATTTTTTGATCGTCACCCATACCGAAACCGGAAAGACCCATAATCATATTTTGGTGAATCCGTGGCACCGAGAATCAGGAAAGAAGATCGAAAATAAGAAGTACCATCTCCATCAACTTCGAGACGTGAACGATCAAATTTGCAAGGAAAATGGACTCAGTGTTATTGATGGGAAGGCGAAAGAACGAGCTGCTCACTTGCCCGATAAAGTTCAGCGCATGGTCCGATTCAATGGGCGTTCTTACTTATTAGACATGATGCAAAAGGCGGATTTCGCGCGAGCTTATTCCACGAATTACGATCAGTACGTTGCAATCTTAGGCGAACTCGACATTGGCGCGGATGTCCAAAACAAAAATATCACCTACCACTATCCTGGTAAAACGAGAGGTAAGCGTGGCTCTAAACTCGGCAAACTTTATGACAAGGAAGGACTGGATGAAGTCTTCCAATCCAATAAAGAGAAGTTTGCAAAGCATCCTAAACTAGCTGGTCTTATTCGAAATCATATCGATCAAATCAAGACCGACTCTCAAAAAATCCAGACTCTTGCCGGAGCCCTTGAGAAAAGTTCCGATGGGCATTTTCAGGCGGGGTACAAGGATCTCAAGGTCTTTGATAGAAGTAAAATTCCGCCGAGTCGATTCGTTCATCCTTCCGAAAAAGAACTGAAATCGAGCCTTGTTCCTATCGATGAAATCATTAAAGCCCGAAGAAATTCGATTCTCGATTACTGCCAGAAAAACAAGATTACGCTCGAAAAATTCTCCGAAACCCAGTGGCGAATGAAAGAGCGCCCTTATGTGTTGCTCAGTGAATTCGAATGGACGAATAGCAAAAACCGAACGCGCGGGAGCTTGATCGATTTCGTCGCCGCTCATAAGGACATGAGCTTTCTTCAGGCGATTGCTCATATCAATAACAGCCCGAGACTCCTGCTTCTGGAAAAAGAATTCGGCGTTACTAAACGGACCTTTACCTCCTTTTACATTCCAAAAAGTGAAGCAATGGAAGGCTCAAAAGCGCTAGGGCGAGTGGGACATTGGCTAAGATCTTTTGGCGGCTCCGACCAATCCGCGAAAGATCTCCTTAGCCGGAAATTAGTGCAAGTTCACTCCTCGGGAAGCTTACGACTTTTCTCCGAAAAAGATGAAAGCTCGGCTTACGAATTCAAAATGGATACGGAAGGCCACTGGAAATCGAAGAAACTGGGCGAGTTTCAATCTCCCTTTTTAACAAAAGGCGGTCGAGGATCGAAAGCTGTTATCTTCCTCGACCCCTTTTCCGCACTGAAACAGAAAGAAGTAGATCTCTTTTCAGGAAAGTCCGGTGAGAAGTCGATCTTGTCTCTTATGGAACCCGATCCCAAAATGGTCGATCAGTTTCTAGGGAGTCACCCGCAGGTGAAAAAGATTTCCGTATTTGCTCCCACCAAGCCCACACAGTTGGAAATGGATTTCTTCCATACCCTTCAAAAGAAAGGCAGATCTTTGGGCATCGGTGTGGAGTGGGCGTCCGAAAAGACCCTCTCCAAAGAAGGACCCGATTTACCGAACCTTTAACCCCAATATACATAGGAGAACCCTCATGCAAACGAACCAAGCTGAAACCAATTCTAAAAACCGCGAACACGCTTCCCTTAAAGTGAAAGTCGAAACGAGAGACCGTGTGTTTCACGAAATCGACCGCCTGAATGAGAAGGAATTTGGTCGAAAAGTGAACCCTGACGATGTTGTGGCTATCGCCATTGGCCTGCTTAAGTCCGAACATTACCAGCAGATCCAAGACGCTACTTTGTCCAACTTTGATCGCTTAGAGCGCGATCATAAAGCTTACGAAGCGAAGCACGGAGCGATCTCCAAAGACGACTATCTCGGAAAAATTCTGAGCGGAGAAATTGAGAAATAAGAGGGGAAAAATCGCTTAAATTTTTCATCAAAACGTAGAGACCTCATAGGAGAAATGATATGGTGAAGTCCAAAATAAAGAAGGCTCAAAAGGAGTCATCTTTAGGATCGTTCTTTGAAAATTTGCCCGATCTCATACGACCACAAATCGCGGCGAAAGTTTTGGGAGTGTCGGTATGGACCATCTATGATTGGCACCATCGACACAAACTCAAGAGAATTCCGCCGACGGTTTTTTTGAAGATAAACCAAATGCTTTATCTTCATAGAGATGAACTTCGGAAATGGATCACCTCACTTAATGCCTCACCAGTTTGAGGCAAGGAGGTAATATGTCCGTTCAAAAGTTTAAAACAAAAAATGGCGAAATCAGATACGCGGTACGCGTTCGAGTCGGTGGAAGAGGCTCGAAGCGCAGCAAGCGCGTTTTCGATAGGCTCTCCGATGCAGAGGCGTTTGATTTGGAATGTCGGTTAGCAAAGAAAAATCAAAACTTTGCTTCTCCAATTGCAAATTCAGATACGACTTTTGCAAAGGAAGCCGATATTTGGCTTCAGCTCAATCAGAGCCAATTTAGTGAGTCACACCGAAAAAATGTTGAGGTGTTTCTTAAACGATTGGTTCCAGACTATGGTCATTTGAAACCAGAAAACTTTCATCATGGGCTGCTGACAGAAATTCAAGGCAAGTTACTTGGCCAAGATTTAAGTCCAGCTACGGTGAATCGCCATTTACAAGTCATTCTTGCGGTCCTGAATTTTTCAGTGGAGCAGAAGCGCATCGGATCTCATCCGATTAAGAAGTATAAAAAACTCAAAGAAACGCGAAAAGCCGTTGGCTTTTGGAGTTTTGAAGAGGCGCAAAGTTTTCTGAAATTTACGGACCAAAAGTATCCACTTGGTAGTGACAAGCGGTGGATTTATGTTGTGTATCTAGCCGCGCTGAATACGGCTGCTCGTGCCGGAGAATTGTGGGCCTTGCGTCCACGAGATTTCACTTCGAGCGGCGAGCTTATTTTGATCGAAAGGCAGTTCAATAAGGCGCTTCAAGACTTCTCGCATACGAAAACAAAGAAGGATCGACAGGTTCCTTGTAATGTTGCTCTTTTAAAAGAATTGAAAGCTCTTATTCAGAGAAACCACACTAAAGATCATGAGACCATTTTTATGAATTCGGCTCGTCAACCCGTCTACCATGACAACTTTGTGAAACGAATATTCGCAAAGGACATGAAGGAATGGGGAGGCAAACGCATTCGATTTCATGATCTCCGTCATACGGCAACAACCCTTATGGTGGCCTCGGGAGTCGTGGACGTGAAAACCGTTCAAGACATCTGTGGCCATGACAAAGTGGTGACAACGATGAACTATGTTCATCGATTGGCAGAGAAGATTAAGGAGACTGGAAGAAAGTTTTCAGTGCTTCCGACCTTTTCAGAATCAGAGTTGCCGCCAAGTAATGCTCAGATTATTCCGTTTCCGAAACCAGTTGCAGGCTGACCGTCTGCCTTTTTCATTTCGTTACATTTCGTTCGATTTCGTATGTTGGTGGACCCTCGGTGGACCCTTTTTAAAATTTTCTAATTTTTGGAAATTTTCATTTTGGCTTTTAAATGGCTTAAAACCCATTTAAAAGTGGCGGGGCCGAAGGGACTCGAACCCTCGACCTCCTGCGTGACAGGCAGGCGTTCTAACCAACTGAACTACGACCCCCCGAACTGCGAGCTTACGTAGCAGTTCGGCTATCCAGCTCGCATATATGTCACAAACTTATTGTCGGAAGCGCACGGCGAATCCGAACAATCCTGACAAAGCTAAACTTCTTTACGCGCGCCTTCAAGCCATTCCTGAAAAACAGGTAAGGTCCATATCGCTTCTGCGTAGGCGGCGCAGGTCGGGTCCATCTCCACGCTATAGGTTCGAAAGCGACTCACCACGGGTGCAAAGAACGCGTCCGCTATCGAAAAATCTCCAAAAAGGAAAGGTCCCCAGGATTTCGCGTTCCGCGCAGGATGACCGATGCATTCCGTCCAAATGGCCTTCACACGGGCCAAATCCTTCAAGACGGCCTCATTTTTGGGATACGGGAGACCCTCTTTCAAGAACTCAGCGGAAAGGTGTTCCCGCATGGCAGTAAATCCCGAATGCATTTCCGCGCAAATGGATCGGGCCCACGCCCTCTGCTGTCGATCCGCCGGCCACAAATTTTTTTCCGTCCCCACCGTCTCGGCCAAATATTCGCAGATCGCCAGCGAATCCCAAACCTTCACGTCTCCGTCTATTAAGATGGGAACCCTTCCCGCCTTCGAATACTTAGCGATTTCCGTGCCCGTATACATTTGATCCAGAGGGATCAGAATCTCTTCGAACGGCAATTTGAAGTATTTCATCACCATCCAAGGACGGATTGACCAGGTCGAAACTGTTTTGGACCCGATAATGAGCTTCATCTTCGTCCCTAAACTTTGTACCGGTCCTTCAAAAACTGCATGCTCCAGCGCACGCCAAATCCCGTGAACACGGTATCCACATGCGCCAGTCCACCTTCTTTATCTGCGGCGGACATATCGATATGAATCCAATCGATTTCTTTTTCGACGAATAAGTTTAAAAAGTACGCCGCCATGATGTGATCAGGACTGCGGCCCTTCGTACATTGGAGAATATCTGCAATCGGCGATTCAAGTGCCTTTGCATAATCTTTATCCAACGGAAAAGTCCAAACGCGCTCTCCACTTCTACGACCAGCTTCGATAATTTTTGAATGCAACCTTTCGCGATTCGTAAATCCCGCCGAATAATTTTGTCCGATCGCATAGTTCGCCATGCCCGTAAGCGTTGCAAAATTCATGATGAGTTCGGGCTTCCCGCGAGATGCCAAGGCCAAGGTATCAGCGAGCACCATTCGTCCCTCGGCATCTGTATTGATTACTTCAATGGTGAGACCATTGAGCGCTGTCACCACTTCATCGGGACGATAGGCCACCGGAGAGATCAGGTTCTCTGTCACTGCCAAGTAAGCTTTCATCTTCAATGGCAATTTTAACTTTGCAGCGGTGATGAGATTTGCAAGCGCAAGAGCTGAGCCCTGCATGTCGCCTTTCATCGTTACCATATAGCCCTGCGTTTTGATGTCGTAGCCGCCGGTGTCGAAGCAAAGTCCCTTTCCAACAAACGTAACCCACTGCTTATTCTTTGCTTTCGAAGGCGCGTAAGTGAGTTCGTAAATTCCACCTTTGGATTGAGGATTACCGCGATCGACCGCCGTGAAAGCTCCCGCTCCCATCTTCTTCAATTCCAAATTGGAATAGAACTTCACCTGAAATTTATTTTCCTTCGCTAACTTTCGAATGCGATCGCCGTAGGTGACAGGATTCAACTCATTGGGAGGAAGCATTCCCAAACTTCTCACCAAATTGGTGCCCTCACACATTAGCCAAGCGGCCTGCGCTAATTTTTCCTGCGGTTTCGAAACGAAGAAGCGCATCGTTTTCAATTGAAACGGCTTTCGCTTCGCCAATCTCCTTCCATACTCTGGCATCGCAAAGACGCGAGCCGCCGCTGCTGAAGTGATGGCATCCGTGATGCCTACCTCCACCTTAGGATCCAATACGATCACGCCATACGACTTCACATAATGCAGAAGGCTCGACTTCACGACGCCGCGACTGAAAGTGAGCAGAGAAAAAGCGGATGTGTCTTCGGGCAAAACAAATAGATGAAGATCTGGGGAACCCGATTCCACGCTCCCTATAAAAATTTCGGAATTGAACTTCGGCGCTTCGGGAAGTCGCAAAAGCGCGCCTTCCAATCGACGCGCTGTCTCTTCTCCGAGAATCTTGACTTGCTTTCGAATGTGCGCGGGAGACGAATTATTCACGCTCACTAAAATGACAACACGCTCGAGCTCAGGGCCCGCCTTCCACTGCTTTAACGACTTAACCGAAATATCCATAGCGGAGGTGATTTCAGTTCAAGCGCATACAAAAGTAACGAAAAAAATGCCTCTAAACTTGGGATTGCCAATCGCCCCCCCAAAATGGTGGTATGGGCCACCTGTGGCGGTGAATATCAAAAAATATGACGTGGCAGGTATTGGTAACGCTCTTCTCGATTACCAAGTAGAAGTTCCCTTTAGTTTTCTCGAGAAGCATCATTTGAAACGTGGCTCGATGACTCTTGTCGACGCGAATTTTCAACACAAAATCTTAGATGAAAGTGTTCAAACATTCGGGCTCAGCTCCATCCGCACTACTTCGGGTGGTTGCGCAGCGAACACGTTAGCGGGAGTCGTGAGTTACGGTGGCTCCGGAATTTTCATGGGTAAAGTGGCCAAAGACGATCAAGGCGAAGCCTATATGAACGATCTTCGTCACTGCGGCTTAGATACTTCCATTGTTCCCGAAGTGGGCAATCGCACGGGAACGTGTGTGGCGCTTATCACCCCTGACGCTGAGCGAACCATGCTCACGAATTTGGCCATATCTACTGAAATTAAAGAGACCGATATTTTGGCTGAGAAGATCGAAGCATCCGAGATTGTCTATGTTGAAGGATATCTCTGGGATCCTCCCCTCGGTCGTGCGGCTTCCCTTCGCGCCATGGAAATTGCCAAGCAAAAGGGTCGGAAGGTTTCTTTCACTTTTTCAGATTCCTTTTGCGTCGAAAGGCATCATCAAGATTTTGTCGAACTCGCAAAAACGAAAATCGATATTTTATTTTGCAATGAACACGAGGCCATCAAAGCCACTGGCGCACGCACGATTATTGAAGCATTTCAAATTATGCGCGCATGGGCGCCGATCGTTTGTTGCACGACCGGGCCGAAAGGCGCGCTGCTCAGCGATCGGGCAAAAAATATCGTCGAGCATGTGCCCACTTGGCATGTGCGACTTGTAGATAAATTGGGCGCGGGTGATTTGTTTGCCGCCGGAGTGCTTTACGGACTCACGCACGACTACTCACTTCGCGACGCTGGCCACCTCGGTTGCTATTCCGCGACTCGAATCATCCAACAGATGAGTGCGAGGCTGGAAGAAAGTCTTGCTCCTTATATAGAGACCGCTTTGCAAGGGCCGACGAACGAAGAAGCCCAACTTGCCGCTGCGGTCGTTTGAATTCTTTCTGCAGAGCAGAGTCGTCACCGCGCAGGCATAGAGCGCAGACGCGTTTACGAAACGCGTCACCAACTCTTTGTAATCACTGCGATGATGTGCCGAACACAAACACCGCATCCTCGTCCGCTCTCAGCGTCTAGACGATAGCCAGACGGTTATGAACTTTTTGTTCAACATTGATGCTACGCAGCTGATGCAGGGAGGAAATTCGTGAGAATAAACACGAATACCGACCTTCAAGCGTCAAGCATTGAGGGTCAGCTACCCAATGGAGTTAGAAGCTAGATATGAGGATCAATTCCAACATATCTTCTCTCTTCGCTTGGCGCGCGCTGGCTCAAACGAGTAAGGCACTCTCGCGCTCACTCGAACGACTCGCCACCGGCAAGCGGATCAATCGTGCCGGCGACGACGCCGCGGGCTTAGCAATCTCGAGCGGACTCGAAGCACAGCAGCGGGGCATGCTGCAAGCCATTCGCAATATGAATGACGCCCAGGGCTTCCTAACGGTGGCCGAAGGAACGATCGCCGCGCAGACGGATATCGTTCTTCGCATGCGAGAACTAGCGATGCAATCTGCCAACGGAACGCTGAGCAGCCAAGACCGAAGTTATCTTAATTCCGAACTTCAAGAACTTTACAAAGAATACAATCGCCTTACGAGCCAAACAAATTTCAACGGCGCCAATTTGCTCGATGGATCTTTCTCTACAACACGCCTCCAAGTGGGGGCGCGCGCCTCAGAATCTATCGAATTTAATTTGAGCAACACCCGAGCAGCCGAAGTTTTCACGGAAACGAAGGGAACCGGGAATTTCACCGTGGCGTCGACCTACTCGGCACCAAACAGCTCGAGCTTCGGTGTGAACGTGAAAATGGCCGATCTGAATGGCGACGGCATCAACGATATCCTTCAGTCAGCCTATCAAAATTCAAATATCAACATTCGTTTGGGCATGGGCGATGGAACGTTCTATTCCGTTCAGACACTTTCTACAGCAGGCCTAGGAGGCTGGTACTCCGATATGGAAGTTGGAGATTTCAACAACGATGACAAAGTCGATCTCATTCAGGCGGGAATCGGGAGCAACTACCTATTAATCGCACTTGGAAATGGAAATGGAACCTTTGGCGCAGTTCGCACCTTCGAATCGGGAGCTACGAGTTCAGGCAACGTTCACGTGGCCATCGGAGATCTCAATAAAGACGGAAATCTGGATGCATTTATAGCGAATCGATTCGATCCCACCGTCGCCGTTGTATTTGGCGACGGCGTGGGCGGTTTCTCAAGCCCTACCACATTCAGCTCTGGTACATATGGAGCATCAGCGGAAATTTTTGACGTCAACAATGACCACAATTTGGATCTCATCTTTGCGGACACTGGCGGTAATCATTTCGTAAAACTTGGTAACGGAGACGGAACCTTTCGATCAACTCAAACGCGCAGTTCAGGCTACAACGGCTGGAGGCTAGGGTTGGCCGATGTCACAGGGGACGGCATTATAGACATGATTACAAAAGGAGCGTACTTCCGCGGCAATGGAGACGGAAGCTTCCAAGCGGCAATCGCAATTTCTGGAATGAATACGAGCGCCGATTTTGAAATGGTCGACGTCAATTCAGACGATCACCTAGACATAGCGCAGGCTCATGAGGGAATTTTATACATCATACTTTCCAATGGAAACGGAACCTTTAGCGGCGTAATGACCACTCAATATTCTGCAGCCACTTCCGGAGGTGATTTCTCCTATGAAATCTCAACGGGGGATGTCGATGGAGATGGCGTCGCAGACATTGCGATGGGAACTCCGGGAAGTAGCACCATGACTGTCCTTAGAAATGGAACCTACACGGGAAGCGCCATTTCGAGGATCGATGTCAGAACTCAAGCAAAGGCTCAGAAACTTCTGTCCATACTCGATACGGCTTTAGGAAATTTGAATTCGGCGCGTTCCAATATCGGCGCAACTTCGAATCGCCTCGAGTACGCCAAAAATTCTTCGGCTCTCTTGGCTGAAAACCTAGCGGTGGCAAACTCCCAAATCATGGACACTGATGTCGCCATGGAAACCGCGGAGCTCACTCGCCAGCAAATCTTGCAAAAAGCGGGCGTGGCGGTGCTAGGCCAAGCGAATCTGCAGATGCAGATGGTGCTTTCGCTACTGAATAGTTAGAGAAGGCGAAGAGCAGTTTATGTCCCTACTGCCTCATAGCCTTCTCTAACTATTCAGGGGTGAGAGCACCATCTGCCACCGTGCCAACTCTTCACCGCGTAGGCATAGAGCAGAGAGCGGAGTTTTCGCCTTCATTTAGAATCGAATAATGGCGTTTGTGCCGGAGCTGGAGAGATAGATCGAATCATAACAAGTATTTAGATTGGGCATACACTTTGCACTGGAATGCGATGGGTGGCCGTGCGTAAGACGAATCGTTCAGACAGGTGGTGTTTATGTCACGGCATCTTTTCCTTTCTCTCTCAATTTCAGCTTTAGCACTTCTTACGACTTCTCTCAGGAATGTAGCGATTGCTCAAACCGTCACCCACTACGTGATAGTAGATCTCTCACAGGATCCTCCTGTCGAAGTGGGTGTGATCCCAAATAACGGATCCGTCGACCTTTCAGTGAACTCGTCTAAGATCACGATTGAAGCAAAAACTTCTGGTTCCGTAGGAAGCATTCGCCTCCAGCTCCACGAAAATGGTCGGCGAGTGATGTCACGCGTTGAGAATCTTGCTCCTTACCGATTGAATGGCGACTTTGGTGAAGTGTCGTTGAAAGAAAACACAAACTATCAAATCACTTCCCGTATTTACCCAAGAGCGGATGCAGGTGGGAGAGGTAAGACGCAAGGTACGTTTCGTTTTAAAGCTATTCGGACGGGAGAAGAGGATGCCGTCCCTCCTGAGGGCGATATCACTAAACCAACGATTGCATTGACTTCCCCGACGAACAACCAAACCGTGAGCGGCACAGTTTCACTCTCCGCAAGTGCTTCGGACAATGTCGGCGTCACGAAGGTAGAATTTTATGTCGATGGAGCAATGAAATTTTCGGACGGCTCCTCGCCCTATAGCTATTCCCTCAATACTGAAT
>ERZ761602.2696-NODE-2696-length-26941-cov-15.723276_pt1 | contig 26941 bp, 21 predicted proteins | sample MGYA00512165_ERZ761602 | MGnify/ENA primary metagenome ERZ761602 (study PRJEB28899, sample SAMN02445085) | bioreactor sludge metagenome | biome: EBPR sludge; isolation source: Thorneside wastewater treatment plant | place: Australia: Brisbane, Thorneside...
GCGAATGACCATCACCCTCAGCGGCTCAAATCTGACAGTTGAAAAACTCGTTGCCATTGCACGAGATAACGAAAAAGTGGAACTTGCCCCCGAAGCATTGGAAAGAATAAAAGTATGCCGCGCCATGTTAGAAGAAAAACTTGCCAACAAAGAAATTATGTATGGCACAAACACAGGCATTGGGGAATTTTCAGAAACCATGCTCAATGACGAGCAAGTAAAAGAATTTCAAAAATATTTGATTTATAACCACGCCGCTGGAATTGGTGAACCTCTGCCGATTGAATACGTGCGCGGCGCATTGGCTGGACGCATCAACGTTCATGCTCACGGGAATTCTGGTTGCCGACCTGAAATCACTCTTACGCTTGTAGAGATGTTAAACAAAGGCGTTACACCTGTCGTCTCCACAAAAGGTTCTGTTGGTGCAAGTGGTGACCTTGCTCCGATGGCACAAGCAGCATTGCTCTTGATGGGTGAAGGCGAAGCATTTTTTGAGGGTCAACGACTCAGCGGGGCGGAGGCAATGAAGCGTGCTGGAATTAAAATTCCAGGTTTACAAGCAAGAGATGGTCTGGCGGCAATCAATGGTTCCAATGTTTTAACAGCCATGTCTGCGATTCATATTTATGATATGGAAAGATTTTTGAAGCAAGCAGAGATTGCGGCGGCGATGTCTATTGAAGCATTGCTTGGAAATATGAAACCGTACAACACAAAATTACATGAATTGCGTGGATTCAAAGGTGCAATAACCTCTGCAAAAAATATTGCAAAGGTAATTGAAGGTTCAGATTTAGCAACTGGGAAGATGAAAACAAAAGTACAAGATGCTTATTCAATGCGTTCTACACCACAAGTGATTGGCACGGCGCGTGATGCTATTGCGTATGCAAGGTCACAAGTGGAAATTGAATTGAATGGTGTGGGTGATAATCCGATTTTTATTCCTGAAGATAAATTAACTTTAACAGGCGCAAATTTTCAAGGCTCACCTGTTGCTTTGCCAATGGATATGGCTGGTGCGGCGATTACGATGGTGTGTGTTCTATCTGAAAGAAGATTAAATCGGTTAACAAATCCTGCCTTATCACAAGGCTTGCCAGATTTTCTTGCACACGAGCCAGGCTTCTATTCAGGTTTGATGCTCTCACAATATACAGCCGACCATTTGATTGTTGAGCAAAGAATTTTATCTGCACCTGCATCGATTCAATCTATCCCCGCCGCCGCAGACCAAGAAGATTTTGTATCAATGGGTATGAACACCGCTTTGAAGAATGCTCAAATTTTAGATAATGCTTACGGCGTTCTCGGCATTGAATTCATGGCGGCGGCACAAGCTATGGACTTTAGAGAGTTTTCATTTGGCAAGGGAAGCCAAAAGGCACGTGAAGTGATTCGTAAACATGTCGAGCATCTCGAAGTGGATAGACCTTTATATAACGACCATAACAAGATGAAAACCTTAGTACAGTCTGGGGAGATATTAAGTGAAGTAGAAAAAACAATAGGTAAGTTAAATTAAATTTGTAGGGGCACAGCGAGTTCTGAAAAGGTTTTGACGGTAATACGTCTCGCTGTGTCCCTACTTTTGCTTAAGAAAATTCAACACCCCATTCCCCGCCACAACGCCACTTGCAAAACAAGCGGATAATAAATAACCGCCAGTCGGTGCTTCCCAATCTAACATTTCACCTGCACAAAAAACGCCAGGGACATTTTTTAACATCAAATCTTCATTGACTGAATCAAAACTCACACCACCTGCCGTACTAATCGCTTCATCTAACGGACGTGTCGCAATTAATGAAATGGGTAATCGCTTTATAAAAGAAGCTAGTTTTTCTGCATTCAAAAAATCTTCTTTTGATAAAACTTCATACAACAAACCCATCTTCACGCCTTTGATTCCAATTGTCTTCTCCACGTAACTTGCTAACGAACGCGAACCACGCGGCTTTGATAATTTTTCAATCAACTTTTCTTTTGTTGTATCAGGCGCAAGGTCTAAAAAAATAATCGCCTTGCCATTCTTTTCAATTTCATCGCGCATCATCGCCGAAGCCGAATAAATCAAACCGCTCTCCACGCCTTCTTTCGTGATAATAAATTCACCTTGTTGATGAAATGATTCAAAAGATAAAGTCACAGATTTGATTGGATACCCATGATATTTTTCAAGAAAATGATTTGACCATTCCGCATCGAATCCGCAATTGGCTGGTTTCAACGCCTCGACTTTAACGTCAAGTTGTTTCAACATCTCAACCCATTCTCCCGTTGAACCTAATCTCTTCCAACTGCCACCACCCAATGCCAAAATGACAGCATCAGCCTCAACAATTTTCAAACCATCGGGCGTTTCAAACCGACAAGTTAGACTTGTAAGACCTGTTCGACCATTCAGACCAATTAATTTATGCCTCAAATGAAACTCAACCCCCGCTTCACTTAACTTATTTATCCACGCCCTCAACAACGGACTTGCTTTCATCCCCTTTGGAAACACTCTGCCAGATGTGCCGATAAACGTTTCAATCCCAAATTCATGAACCCAATTTCGTAAATCATCAGGTGAAAATTGTTTTAGCCATTTTTCAATTTCTGTTTTTTTATTTCCATACCTTGAAACAAAACCCTCCAAATTTTCAGAGTGTGTGATGTTTAATCCGCTTTTACCTGCCATTAATAATTTTCTACCTAATGAAGGCATAGCATCATACACATCAATTTTTATATTATGTTTGCTTAATACCTCAGCTGCCATCAAGCCTGCGGGTCCACCACCAATGATTGCAACTGATTTATTCATAAATTGATTATAAAGAAAAAACTCCTGATTGAGGTAAGGAGTTTTATATACGAGATTTTAATTAATTATCTTTCCACATCCACGATACCACCAACTGCATTCAAACTAATTGTCCATGTACTGCCGAATTGAAATTGCTGAAATTCATTTAATGAATTTGGCGAATAAGTAAGTTGTCCTTCAGATGTGCTGAAATATACAGTGAAATCTTCCGAAGCAGAACCAGTTCGCTGGTCAGAAGCGAGGCGTGGGTCGGCATACACGGGATACAAATCATTGCCATCTAATTCATAGGTTTGAATCGTCGTCCATTCATCCACTGTATAACTACAATATTGTTCTGTTTCAGTATGGCATTCTTCCACCACTTCACCATAACCCGTACCAGTATCTTCGATGCGTTCTTCGCAAACTTGTCGGCTATCTTGATAGCATGAAACATTATAAGCATCAGATGGCGGATTGCCACGTTCATTTGAATAATTCACAGCACGAACTTCTTGCACAGGCACAGAAGTTTTCCAATACACATTTGTGACTGTGCCTTCAACTGTTTTAGACGGAAATACAAACAAGAAAAGAATCGCAACGCAACATAAAACTGCAAAGATACCAAATCCGCCCAGCCATAACCAATTGAGATTTGAACGCTTCGCACTTAAGGGTGAACTTGATTTTCCAGCGGAGACATTTGCTTGAGGTGTGACATTTTGTTTAGGTAATGGTGCACCGCATTGTTCACAAGTTGTAGCAGTGCCTTTATTTTCAAAATCACAATTTGCACATTTGATTGATTTTGGCGGAGGCGGCGCGGCTTGCAATCTTTGACCTGCTTGCCTTGCTTTACCTTCTTTCAAATCTCCACCACATTGTGAGCAGGTGATAGCAGTGGCTGGGTTGCGTGTGCCACAAAATCCGCAATGAATATCAGCGCCTGCTTTTGCTGATTGCACTACTTTTTCATCGGTGATTATTTTTTCTTCGGATGCGCGTTGAAATTGAACATTCTCAGGTTGTGGGGCACCACAGCTCTGGCAAGTTTTTTCAGGTCCGGGGTTTTGTCCTTCACAATTTGGGCAAACCCAAACCAATTGCACAACACCTTTACTTCTTCTTTGCATTGCTACTCCTTGATTATGTCATTCTTCGTCTGGTCTCGATACGTTGCTTCGCAACTACTCGACCATCGGTTCAGAATGACATGATGGTAAAGTGTACAACAAAATGATAATGAAATGAAGAGTACATCCTTACTACGAATCAAAAGCCCCTGAGTTGCTCAGGGGCTTTCTTTTATCTTGTCACGTTGAAAACATGACCAGCATTATTAATAGTCTATTGTCTCGCCACCGTATTCGCCAGTGAGTGATACATCACCTGTGGCGTAGTTGAAAGTGTAGATGACACTACCAGTTTTATCACCTGTTACATCTACATCGAAAGTCATTAACCCTGTATCCAAATTAAATGAACCTGTACCTGTCATGGCTAACCCTTGCATAAGAGAACATTTATCGAAGGTATAGGCAATAATATTTTCGTTAGTACCTGGTCCAAATGTGAATGTTCCGCCTCGGTTACAACCGACGGATGTTTCTTCACTGGCATCACTATAATAAAATTCTGGCAAGTAGAAGAGATTATCATCAATGGCGATGAATGCGTCTAGTAAATCACCAGCTTCACTTAAAGTCTGAGGCGGGTTTGCAACGTAAGATGCAGTCGTATCAGCCCATTCATCACAGACAATTTCTCTTTGAGCAGGTAATGTTCCATTTACTAAGAAATCAGTGACATAATCGTCGGGACATGCATCACCCCAACCAAAGATAGAATGAATACCACCTTCGCCGTAGATATGAAAACCGTTATCTAAATTTTTGAAGACGGCTTCGCCATCTTCAAACGGAGTGGCAGGGTCAAGTTTGGCATTCAACACAAAAACAGGCACGCCTTCTAAAACCAATGGCTCGCGTTGCACAACTTCTTTTGGTGATGAGGGCCAATATGCACAAGATACTCCGGTATACACACTGCCATCAAGACGAGGAACTGTGCCGTTAGATGCTTGACCTGCTTCAATACTTTGTTCAATGCGTTCTTCTGGTGTGCCACTGAAAAATGTATCATCAGTACATAAAACGCTTAAGAACATCGTATCTGAAAAAGTTGTGTCGCCGAGGTATTCAAATGTCGCCGGGTCAACTGTGGCATTATCGTACATCAAACGCAACATCGGAGTTAAATCACCATTATTGGCGGCGGCAAGTGCTTTGAGGAATAACATGCGCCCCGTTAATGAATACATTTGATATGCGGTTGTGTATTCCAGTGCATTAAATGTAAATGTACCTTTGACAGTTTTATCATTTGGTAATGGAAATTCATAATCAATTGGGTTTTCAGAAACTTGTGCCGCGAGTTCATCATATACTGCAACTGCGTCTTCACCATTCATATCAGCGGAACAAAGTTCATCATCATTACAAGCATTGAGTACGGCTAATAAAACTTTATCAAACGCTTTTTCTTGATTCAATGAGCCTTGTTCACCAGAAACTGTCATATCAATTGTGCCATCTAAAATCACACCGGCTAATCTATCAGGGTAAGCATAGGCGTAGGTTTGAGATACGGCAGTTCCATAACTGACACCATAAATCCAAAACTTTTCATCACCAATGATGGCGCGAAAATCTTCAATGTCCTCAGCCACTGAATCAGTACCGTAGAAAGCAAGTTTGGCAGGGTCAATACCCATCTCTTCAACACAACTTTCAACATACGTTTTGGTGCCTTCCACTAATTCTGCTTGTTCTTGAGGGGTATCTGCGCCTTCAAGCCCAGCTTCGTCATACGAAGTAAGATAACTCAAAAAATCTTCGGCATAAGCAACTGGGCAGGCTAATTCAGAAGATAAACCAATCCCACGTTGATCGTAATAGACAATATCATAATGTTCTAAAATACTGGCATCAAAATAATCCCAATAGGCTGAACTAATACCTTCGCCACCAGGTCCACCAGGGAAGGCTTGCACAAACATGCCATAGCGTTCGCCACTGGCAGGCAATACCCCAAAGACAACATCAATGGTTTCAGTGTTGGCAGAATCAAATTGATTTAATGGAACTTGTAACGTAACACAAGTTAATTCTTCATTTTCTTCACACGGCACACCGCCTAACTCTGCTAGTTTTGGTGTGATATCTTCAATTACATTAAATTCTCCAATACCTGATTCTGTTGAGGTTTCAGGTTCAGATGTTGTCTCAGCAACTGGTTCCTCAGAATTTACACTGGGCAAAACTGTATTACAAGCCATACTTAAAATTGCTAACAACAAAACAAACGTCAATAACTTTTTCATTTCTTCTCCTTTTTAGATTTCATTCCACACACGAACTTTTTGAATTAATGATTCAGGATTCGGTTCTTGATACGGTGACAAATCATCCGCCTCATTCTTAAGGGGAGACATGCTCAATGCACTGAAAACCGCTCCAACCCCGTTAGCGACGTTGTGCTCATCATAGCCGCCTTCGAGAACAAACACAATTTTCCCACCACAAAAATCTTCTGCTATCTCCACTAACTTCTTAGACATCGCATAATACCCTTGAGTAGATAATCCTAACGAAGTTAATGGATCATTCCAATGTGCATCAAACCCAGCGGAGATTAATAGCATCTCAGGCTGAAATGCTTGAACTACCGGTCTAAAAATAGAATCACACAGCAATTCAAAAGTTTCATCACCCGCATAAGCACTCAAAGGTATATTGACGATTCTCTTTTTTGCATCAGGTATATCATCAATTGCACCAGTGCCAGGATAAATTCCCCATTGATGGGTTGAGATTAATCCTGTGCGTTCATCATTCCGAAAGGCTTCTTGAGTCCCATTGCCGTGATGAGCGTCATAATCAATCACCATTACGCGACTCATTCCATTTGCAAGTGCATCTTGTGTGGCGACTGCGATATTGCTGAAAATACAAAATCCCATTGACCTGTGTGGTTCGGCATGATGCCCCGGCGGGCGGACAATTGCAAACGCATTTTTTGCATCACCATTTAAGACAGCTCGTGTACAAGTGATAACTCCGCCTGCGGCGAGTAAAGCATCTTCATACGAAGTTTTGGTGACATAAGTAGGAGCGTGGTCTATAATTTTTGGTGCTTGTTTACACACTTCTTCAATAGACTTAATTAAATTTGTTGTATGAACTTTTGCAATTTCCTCCTCTTTCGCGCGGACAGGTTCTATCTTTCCAGCACCGAATGAATCAAGCAATGGTTCTAGAATTTCTAATCTGCCCGGTCTTTCAGGATGGTCTGGGAATTGATGGTTGCGCGATGGTACGAATGTATACACTGTGGACATAAAACAATTATAGCCTTTACTTATCTTTATTAAATAATCGCAACCATTCTTCCACTTCTTGAGTGGTTAATTTCTTATCATCAGGGTTGGTTTTGACGGAACTTGTTAAAGTATCTCTCATCAACTTCACAAACTCTTCAGATGAAATAAATTTTGCTCCGTTTACTTTTGCCGCGCTTTGCACTTCTCTATCCGAAGAAACCACCGTCCAGTTTTTGGCGGATTTTGCCATATTCATTAATCTAGCACGGATGGCTGAGTCGGCGGAACTTCCACGCGAAATAAAATGTAGAGTTATAGTACCAACTTTCCCCGTACGGGCTGAGGCGGGTGGTGCGCCATCAAAATACACTTCTATTTGTTGTCGTCGCATACGAGCAAATTCTTGTAAGGTATGCGCCAGTTCTAATTCATCATCTGGGTCTGAAAGTTTTAATCCCAACTTCGGAATCAAATTATGTCCGTCAATCAAATAAGGCATTCTAAAATTGTACCTCTTAAGGTCGAGTACGTCGCACTGCATAGGTTAAGAGAATCTAAAAGTGTGAAGTGCGACGCACCATTTTGATATATAAAACGTATATAATTAACAAAAAGGAGACCAACATGGCAGAAAAAAAAGCATCCGACATTATCGTTCCGCAACAAGGCGGCGTAATGCGTAATATTCTCAACCAACTTAAACTCATCTTCCGTTTGATGGGAGACCGACGTGTAAGTTTCTTTGCAAAACTCGTCCCAGTGGGCGCGTTTGCTTATTTACTTTTTCCGTTAGATGCAATCTCACTCCCAATTATCGGCGTGGTAGATGATGCCGCATTATTATGGCTTGGCTCATACATCTTCACCGAACTTTGTCCGCCAGAAGTTGTGCAAGAACACATGAAAGCACTGGCTGGAAACATGAATGCTGATTCATCGAAAGATGATGTAATAGATGCGGAAGCAACTGATACACAAGAATAAAAAAATGAAAAAACTTTTGATTTTATTAATACTGCCCATGCTAGCATGTGGCGGATTTTCTGATTCAGTTGCCCCGACCATAACGCCTCTTCCATCGGGGATAACTGAATCAGCACCCCCAACAGATTCTCAACCTGAATCACCAACCACACCGCCCACACAAACCTCTGCAACCAATGCAAATACTTTTCCAAACCCAAATGATTATCAATGGTCTGCCATCATCAGTGGTTTAGATAGACCCGTTGATGTGCAATCTGCATTCGATGGCACTGGTAGATTATTCATCATCGAAAAATACGGCACGATTCGGATTTATCAAAATGGTGAATTGTTAAGTGAACCATTTTTGAATATTGATGACCGCGTAGAAGATTGGAGCAATGAAATGGGTTTGCTCGGTTTGGCGTTTCATCCAAATTATGAGCAAAATGGATTCTTCTATGTTAATTACACTGGCAATGGAGGTCACACGCGTATTTCACGTTTTACAGCAAGTGGAAATATAGCAGACCCAAACAGTGAAAAAGTTTTGCTGGTGATTGACCAACCGTTTCCAAATCATAATGGTGGGGCAGTTGCCTTTGGACCTGATGGTTATTTGTACTTAGGTATGGGTGATGGTGGCGCGGTAGGTGACCCGCTTAAAAATGGTCAAAACATTGATTCGTTACTCGGAAAAATTTTACGCATTGATGTTAATAATGGCGACCCGTATTCTATTCCAGCAGGCAATCCATTTGGCACCGAAGTGTGGGCGTATGGTTTAAGAAATCCATGGCGCATTTCATTTGACTTAGCCAATGGCGATTTATGGATTGGCGATGTTGGTCAGGGTGAAAAAGAAGAGATAGATTATTTACCTGCTGGTTCAGCAGGCGGTGCAAACTTCGGTTGGAGCATCATGGAAGGAAGCATCGGCTATGATGGGGAACCTCAACCCGGTTTATTGCTCCCTGCGGCGGAATATAGTCATTCCAGCCCATACGAAGGTTGTTCTGTCACAGGTGGTTATGTTTATCGTGGCTCGATGCCTGAATGGAATGGCATCTATATTTATGGCGATTACTGTACAGGCTATGTGTGGGGATTGTTCTTATCCAATGGACAATTTCAAAATCAACGCTTGTTTGAAACGGGCGTGACGATTACGTCATTTGGTCAAGGACAAAATGGGGAGATTTATTTAGCCAGTGATAATGGTAGTGTATATACGTTGACTAGAAAATAAAATCTTTTGCCACAGAGGTCACAGAGTTTTTTGAGAAGAGATTATTATCTTTACTCATTTTTCTCTGTGTTCTCTGTAGCTGATTTAAGAATCTTCTTTTTCCAATCTTCTTGTCAACATCAACAAGAAAAACGAAACAACAATCAACACAACCGATAAAGCCAAAGCCACGCCGAGGTTTCTTTCAAAACCCAAATAAATTGCCATTGGCATGGTTTGCGTCACGCCTTCTAAATTTCCTGCAAATAGAATTGTCGCACCAAATTCGCCCAAAGCACGAGTCCATGTGAGGATTGCACCACTTAATAAAGTTTTTCGCGTAAGTGGCAACATCACCTCACGAAATAATTGCCAACGATTCGCACCTTCGACATTGGCGGCTTCTTCGAGTTGTTTATCAATGCCTATGAAGCCAACTCTCGCAGAGCGGATATACAATGGCGCGGCAACAAACATTTGAGCAATCACTACTGCCGCAGTTGTAAATGGAAGCGAAATCTCAAATATTTCTAATGTTGAACCTAACAATCCGCGCCGACCAAATGTAATCAACAGAGCCAAACCCGCCACAGATGGGGGGAGCACAATCGGTAAATCAATTAACAATTCAAGCCATGATTTATATTTCAATTTCCAATTTGCAAGAATATAAGCAAGTGGAGTTCCAAACAGAATCGCACAAATCGTTGTGACTGTGCTGGTGACTAAACTTAATTTCAATGCACTTAATGCTTGCTGTGAAAAGGCATAATCAAAAAACTCAGCGTTGACCGAACGAATGAAGACAGCCAATAAAGGCAACAGAAATAATGCCAACATAAAAATGCTTGGGAAGATGAATATCCATTTTGAGTCAAGGAGTTTTTTCAAATTACCATGCCTTTGTCACCCTGAGCGTAGCGAAGGGTCTCTTAGATTATCTTGGAGATTCTTCGCCGCAAAAAGCAAGAACGCGGCTCAGAATGACATACGCTATTGTAACGGAGAACCAAAGCCCCATTTTTGCAAAATTGCCTGACCCTCATCCGAAAGTACATAAGCGATAAATTCATTTGCTAAATCCGTATTGGCTGATTCAACCAAAGGTGCAATTTGATATTTTGCAATGATATTTAATTCAGTTGGAATTTCGATTGTCTGTAAATCAGTCGCGGCAATAGCATCGGATGTGTAAACAATCCCTGCATCCGCTTCACCTAACTGGATTTTTGCTACTACTTGTTTGACATTATCTTCATTTGAAACAACATTTTTTAAAACGTTATCTTTGAAATTATTGCTAAATGATTTATTCATTAAGTCTAAGGCTTGGCGAGCATAATTGCCAACCGGCACTTCTTCTGCGGCTAAGACAATTTTCACGCCATCAATTGCTAAATCTTCTAATGAATTAATTCCAGCGGGATTATCCGCAGGCAAAATGATTATTAATTGATTGCTCAAAAAAATCTGTGAAGATTCTTTGATAACAAATGCATTTGTTATCAAGGTTTCCATTTCTTTGCCACTTGCGGATGCGAATACATCAGCAGGTGCGCCTTCTTCAATTTGAGTTCGCAAAGCTTGTGAACCAGCAAAGTTAAATGTGACAGCTACATTTGGATTCTGTGCCTCAAAATTTTCTCCAATTTCGGTAAAGGCATCGGTCAATGAGGCGGCGGCGAAGACAAGCAATGTTTGAGGTGCAGAATCAACTATCGGTGTAGATGAAGCGGAACTACATCCTGTTAATAAGATTGAGAATAAAAGTATCCATACGAAAAAACACTTCATCTTATTTCCTTGAAGTTATGAATTTCTTCACTTGAGTATGTATAGGCTTTTGAATTAATTCGGCTGGCTTCCCCACTTGTTTTAACTCGCCATCCATAATTACTGCCACACGATCACCAAATTGCATGGCTTCTTTTAAATTATGTGTCACAAAAATAGTAGTGCGCTTTTCTGTTGATAAAACTTTCGATAAATCTTTTAGTAATTGATTGCGCGTTTGTGGGTCAACTGCGGAAAAAGGTTCATCCATCAATAACAAATCGGGATTCAAAATAAATGCTCTGGCTAGACTCACTCTCTGCGCCTCACCACCTGATAACTGACCTGCTCGGCGTTTTAGAAGTGATTCTACCCCCATGGCTTTGCTCCACTTAATGATCTGGGGTTCAAAATTTTTCTCACCCCGAAACTTTAATCCCAAGGCAATATTTTCTTCAACAGACATATCTATTAACAATGGGTCTTGAAATACAAATGCGATTTTTCTTCGATACTCTAATTCATTCCATTCGTTTTGATTTTTTCCTTCAAAGATAATTTCACCATGCGTAAGTTGAATTAAATTTGCAAGGGCTAATAAAAATGTACTTTTTCCAGCACCATTTGGACCCACTACAGCCAAAATTTCTCCACGTTTGATTGTAAGCGAATCAATTTTTAATACATCACGTTTATTACGTTTAACAAGAAGGTTTGAGATTTGAATAAAAGATTTCATTTATTTCTTTGAACTCTTTTGCTGAATCACAGTGAGTGCTAAATTTATTAAATAAGTCAGAATTAAAAGCAAAGCTGATAATGCCAATGCAATTTCAAATTCACCCTTTGATGTTTCTAACACAATGGCAGTCGTCAATACGCGGGTTTGACCTTTGATATTTCCTCCCACCATCATGGAAGCACCAACTTCTGAAATCACAGAACCGAAGCCAGCCATTAACGCCGCTAAAAGTGGAAGACGTGCTTCCCACCACAAATACCAAATCATCTGCAGTTTTGAAGCGCCGAGTCCTAAAAGTTGTTGCTGAAGTCGCGAGTCTAAGGCTTCTAATGCGGCGGCGGTTAATCCAGTGACGACCGGTGCGGCGATAATCACTTGTGCAATGATGATAGCAATCGGTGTATAAATTAATCTCAAATCACCAAGCGGACCACTTCGCCACAGAGTCATTGCTACCACTAAACCGACCACAACAGGTGGCAATGCCATACCAGTATTGATAATACTTAACAAAATAGAACGTCCGCGAAAATTTCCGAGTGCTAGCCACGTTCCAAATGGCAAACCGATTAATAAACTGATGAGTGTGGCAACGGTAGAAACTTGTAATGATAAAAGAGTGATTTGAAAAATTTCCATGTTTTGTATAAAAAACAGGTAAACAAATATGTTTCAATTGCTTATTTGTTTACCTGTTTACTTGATTACATGTTTATTCTACACCTGCAAAGAACAAAGGCTCACCATATTGGTCAATGCCAAATTCACTAATCACTGCTTGGGTTTCGGGTGTAAGCATAAAATTATAAAATGCCAACGCACCTTCATAATTTACATTTTCCCACAACTCTGGGTTGACGGTAATAACGTGATAAGGATTCAACAATGAAGCATCACCTTCCATTACTAACACTAGATTGAGATTATCTTTTTGTGCAAGGTATGTGGCTCGATCTGTTAAAGTATATCCTTCTCTTTCCGAAGCAACAGTTAATGTAGCACCCATGCCTTGACCCGTTTCAATGTACCAACTTTGTCCAGCAGGGTCGAGTTCGGCTTTCTTCCATATATCTAATTCTTTTTTATGTGTACCTGAATCATCGCCGCGTGAAACAAAGTTGGCATTTAATTCATAAATTTTTTCCAAGCCTTCAATAGCAGAAGTGAGACCAAGTAATTCAGCAGGGTCAGATGTTGGACCGACAAAAATAAAATCGTTATACATCACATAGGCGCGTTCTTTTCCAAAACCATTTTCCATAAATACTTCTTCAGATGCAGGCGCGTGAACCAATAACACATCGGCATTGCCTTCTTCTCCCATTTGTAAGGCTTGCCCTGTTCCTACCGCAATGGTTTGAACCACATATCCTGTTTGCTCTTCAAACATTGGAACCAACACATCTAATAAACCAGAATCTTGTGTGGAGGTTGTGGTTGCTAAAATGATGTTCGGATTCGATGGGGCGGTGTTTCCACATGCCGCTACTAAAATTGATAGAACGAACAACAAACTAAAAAGAATTTTTTGGGATTTCATACATTTCTCCTTTGATGTGATTTTCAATTAAGGAAAAACTTAATTGAAATTGCAAAAATAAAAATTTATAAAGCCACCTGCTCACCACTATGCACGGTGTTATAACCCGTTAATGAATGAAGCAAATTGCGAAAATCTGCAGTTTGGATGTATTCAAGCAATGGATTGAGCATCTCTTCTTGCTCTTTTTGCAAAACCAAATCATATCTTTCTTCAAACAACGGAATAAAATCTAAACCATGTTGATATGCCGCCGCTTGTAAACCGAGTGACACATCCGCTTTATTTAATGCGATTAAGTTCGCCGCTTCACTATGTGTTTTGACCTGTTTCTCATACCCAGCTATTTTCTCAACTGGAAGTTTGATGCGCTTTAATTCAGCATCGAACCACAAGCGTGTGCCTGAGCCTGCATTACGGTTTACAAAACGAATATTCGGTTTGGCAATATCACTTATTTTTTTTATGTTTTTGGGGTTATCTTTCGCAAGCATCAAACCTTGTGTGCGATATGCCATTGTAAATATTTCCACATTTCGTTCTGGAAAAAGATGCTTAACAAAAGGCGTGTTGTATTCGCCATTTTCATCTAATAGATGTGAGCCTGAAATTTGGCACAAGCCTTGACGTAAATTCACAAGCCCATCCAACGAACCAACAGACAGACTTAATACATTAATATGTTTCGATAAATGTTCTGCAATGCTTTCTATTGCCAAGTCATGGCTTCCTGAAAAAATGACAGATGGCTTTTTACTTTTTGGTAAAACGATTTCTTGTAACAACAAAGCATCAGATTTTGCTTTATAAAATTTTTCGGTTATTTTTCCTGTTTTGCGAATCTCACTCACTTCAATCAGGTTTGCAGATTCAAGTATCAAGATGTGATGTCGCACCCAAGCAGGTGACTGCTTCAACGTCCGTGCGAGGCGTGTTAATGTAGCAGGGGATGCCATCAGCAGGCGTAAAATGTCTAAGCGGTGAGAATCCGCTAGTAATTTTATTTTGTCAAAAGAATTAAGGGAATGAATCGTTTTCATATAAGGAAAAACTTAATTGTGAGTCTAAATCTAAAAGATAGATGAGTCAAGCAAAAAAATATTTGACATGCTCCTGCGCCCATGATATAAAAAAGAAAAATAACGCTGTACTCATCCAGAGAGGCGGAGGGACCGACCCTTTGAAACCTCGGCAACCGATGTGGTCAGGTAGTCTAATTAGTCTTACAAGTCGAATGGTCATTGACCAATAAGACTTATCAGACCAGTTAGACCAAACGACCAAAGAACGGTGCCAACTTCGGCAATTGATTTTTCAATTGACAGATGAGAGATGATATGAAATTCATGTCGCCTCTCATTTTGTGAGAGGTTTTTTGTTGTAATAACCCCGTTGGTCGAGTAGGTTTAGGCGGTAGCCGAAACCGTATCGAGACTAACAGGTAATAATAAACAGAATTTTTTTTGTAAACTTTTGGTCTCGATACGCCCTCATTTCATTCGGTCTACTCGACCAACGAGATATTTTATGACCGAAAAAACAAAACTCACTGGCGGACTCGATAAAACCGTCACATGGATTTGGTTAGAGAATAATCAACTCAAAGTAGAGTATTATGACTTCAGCGAAGAGGCACAAAACGCCTTTGGAAACGATATTGCTTACATTTTGACAGTTAGCGAAGTTAATAAGATATGCTTGATTACGAGACAAAATGAAGCTTCATTGATTCAATGGTTAAGTGAAAACTTTCAATCGTATTTTGAATTCAAGAAATGGTTGGAAGAGAATAAAATTGCTTTTGAAAAAGAAATAGACAATTGGGCATAACTATGAAACTTGATTTGATAAAACTCTATATCGAATATCACATTGACATGACTCGTCGCGTCTGGGATTCGATTGGACAAATAACCGAAGAACAATTTCTCGCGGATAATATCTACTCACATGGCTCGATTCGTAATTTGATGGTTCATCTTACCAGCGTGGAACGCCGTTGGTTGGCAGGACTAAAAAATGGAGAAGATGTGCCACATTTGAAACAAGAGAATTATGATTCAATAGCCAAAGCCAGAGAAATATTTGAAGTAATTAGCAAAGACTTAGGTGATTATGTTATTAACTTAGCCGAGGAAAAATTAAATCAACCTATAGAAAAACTTTCTGAACCCACTTGGCAAATTTTGTTACATCTTGTCAATCACGGAACAGACCATCGTGCTATCGTTTTACATAAGTTAACTGAACTCGGTGCGCCAACTTTTGAACAGGATTTTATTCTTTGGTTGTGGAATAAGAAATAATGAGTAAAAATATTTTACTAGAGCCAAGTGAATTATGGCAAAGATTAATTGAAATAGACCCTGAAAAAAATCAGAATGGTGATATACCCGACATACAAATGTTAGGCGTTGCTTTCAGAAAACATTTTTCTACGGAGAAAAATCAAAAAACAAAAGAATTGTTTGAGCTTGCTCTCAATAATTGGGACGATAATCAAGTAATAATTTTTGTAAAATTGCTTACAGAAAATGAATATGCAGATTCTCAACCTATAGAAGCTTTAAGAAATAATTTAAGACAAGTTTACAAAGAAATTTTTGAACAAAAATAATTGTAATAATATTCAAAGGTGATAAATGACTCAACGCAAATACACAAACCGCTCATACCTTGATGCCCTTGAAAAGAAAGTGCTTGTATTCGATGGCGCAATGGGAACGAGCTTGCAACTACAAAATTTAACTGCCGAACATTTCGGCGGCGAACAATACAACGGATGCAATGACTATCTCGTCATTTCGTATCCTGAAGCTGTGGAAAAAGTCCATCGTTCATTTTTGGATGTCGGTGTGGATGTTCTTGAAACAGATACATTCCGCTCGAATCGTTTGACGATGGTTGAGTATCAATTACAAGACCGCATTATTGAAATCAATATCGCCGCGGCTTCGTTAGCAAAAAGACTCGCGGATGAATATACAGAGAAAACAGGTCAACCACGTTTTGTAGCAGGTTCTATTGGACCTTCAGGTAAATTGCCATCCACCAATGACCCTGAATTATCAAATGTCAAATACGATGAGTTGATTGCCACATTCGCTGAGCAGGCTGAAGGTTTGATAAGAGGCGGTGTAGATGTTTTGCTCATTGAAACATCGCAAGACATTCTTGAAGTCAAAGCCGCAATCACAGGTATTCATCAAGCCTTTGAAAAAACACAAATGTATTTGCCCATTCAAGCGCAAGTCACGTTGGATACAACGGGGCGCATGTTGCTTGGAACCGATATCAATGCCGCGCTTACGATTCTTGAAGGCATGGGCATTGATGTGATTGGACTCAATTGTTCCACTGGACCTGAACACATGCGCGAGCCGATTCGTTTTCTTGGTGAAAATGCAACCTTGCCAGTTTCATGTATTCCAAATGCTGGGCTTCCGTTAAATGTGGATGGTCAGGCTGTGTATCCGCTTGAACCTGAGCCATATGCAAATGATATGTATGAATTTGTAACCAAACATAATATTTCAATTGTGGGTGGATGTTGTGGAACGACACCTGAACATTTAAAATTATTGATTCAAAAATTGGATAATCATCCGCATCCCAAACGACCGCTTCAATCTACGCCTCAATTTGCTTCTGCTATGTCAGCCATTGCTATGCGTCAAGACCCTGCGCCAACATTGTTAGGCGAAAGATGCAATGCGCAAGGCTCACGCAAATTTAAAAAACTTTTGCTCGAAGAAGATTACGATGGCATCTTAGATATTGCGCGTGACCAAGTTGCTGGTGGCGCACATGCTTTAGATATTTCTTGCGCCGTCACTGAAAGACCTGATGAAGCTGAACTGATGCGTAAAGTTGTTAAGAAATTACAAATGGGTGTTGATGTTCCACTTGTGATTGACTCGACTGAATTAGATGTTATCGAAATTGCATTACAAACCGCACCTGGGCGTTGTTTGATTAACTCCACGCATCTTGAATCAGGTCGTGAAAAAGCCGATAAGATTTTTGCACTTGCCAAAAAATATAACGCCGCAGTGATTTGTTTGACGATTGATGAAGAAGGCATGGCAAAAACTGCTCAAAGAAAATATGAAGTTGCTCAACGCATTTACGACATCGCTGTCAACGACCACGGACTCAAAGCCGAAGATTTAGTCTTTGATGATTTGACATTTACTTTAGCAACAGGCGATGCTGAATTTGTCGATTCTGCCAAAGAAACGATTGATGGCATTCGACTGATTGAAGAAAAACTTCCTGGCGTGATGACTTCATTAGGTGTGAGCAATTTGTCATTTGGTTTTGCTCCACAAGCACGACCAGCTTTGAACTCGGTGATGTTGTATTACTGTGTGCAAGCCGGTTTAGATATGGCAATCGTCAATGCGGCACACGTCAAGCCGTATGCTGAAATTGATGCCGAAGAACGCGAACTGTGCGAAGATTTAATTTTCAATCGCCGTGAAGATGCTTTACAAAGATTCATTCAACATTTTGAAAATGTTGAAATTTCAAGTGATACAGTCGCTGACCCAACCGAAGGCATGACCTCTGAACAAAAATTACATTGGAAGATTTTGCATCGCTTCAAAGATGGTGTCGAAGCTGATATTGATGAAATCATCAATCGCGAACCTACAGGTCAACGCTCTGCTCGCCACGAAGTGGCTGTACATACATTAAACAATGTTTTGCTTCCCGCCATGAAAGAAGTCGGTGATAAATTTGGTGCAGGCGAATTGATTCTGCCCTTCGTGCTTCAATCTGCTGAAGTGATGAAGAAAACTGTTGCTCACCTTGAAAATTATCTTGAAAAGATGGAAGGTGTCACCAAAGGAACCGTCGTCATCGCAACTGTCTATGGCGATGTGCATGATATTGGAAAGAATCTGGTCAAAACAATTTTGGCAAACAATGGTTACACAGTTGTAGATTTGGGCAAACAAGTGCCTGCTGAAACTATCATAACCAAAGCTGTGGAAAACAAAGCAACAGCAATTGGTTTATCTGCTTTGCTCGTTTCCACATCCAAGCAAATGCCGTTGATTGTGAATGAACTACATAGGCGCAAACTCAAGTTCCCAGTCCTGATCGGAGGCGCGGCAATTAATCGCAGGTTTGGTAGAAGAATCCTGCAAACTGAATCCAATGAAGAGTTTTATGAATCAGGCGTTTTCTATTGTAAAGATGCGTTTGAAGGTTTAGAAACCATGGATATTTTGATTGATGATTCCAAACGTCCTGAGTTGTTGACAAAGATTCGCAAAGAATCAGAAATGGAATTAGGACGCGCTTCGCAGAAAGAGCAAGTAGAAGCAAGTGGTCAACGTTCAAACATTGTTCCAAAACCAATTGCGTTACCAGAAAAATTGGGTCAACGCATTGTCAAAGATATGCCGCTTGAAATTGTGTTGAAACATCTCAACATCAACGAGTTGTATCGTTTATCTTGGGGCGCGAAGAATACACATGGTGAAGCATGGGTCAAGATGAAAGCAGATTTCGATGCGCGCCTTGAAGCAATGACCAAAGATGCGTTGCGTTTCAAATGGCTCAAGCCACAAGGTGTGTATGGATATTTTGCTTGTCAAGCTGATGGTGATGATTTGATTATCTATGAAGATGGGACTGGCAAAAAAGAATTGACGCGATTTAATTTTCCGCGTCAACCTTATGATGATCATCTTGCGCTTTCAGATTATTACGCCTCCGTTGAGTCAGGTCAAATGGATGTTGTGGCTTTGCAAGTTGTGACAGTTGGTCAAGAAGCCAGCGATAAATTTGACAAAATGCAAGCCGCTAACGATTACACCGAAGCCTACTTCACACATGGTCTCGCAGTCCAAGCCGCCGAAGCCACTGCAAATTATTTACATGAACACATCCGCAAAGAATTAGGCATCGGCGAAAAACAAGGCAAACGCTATTCGTGGGGCTATCCCGCCATCCCTGAATTAGAAGACCATTTCAAAGTTTTCAAGTTATTGCCTGCTGTTGAATCTGAACTCGGAATGAGTTTATCTGTTTCAGGTCAGTTGATTCCAGAACAATCTACGGCTGCGATTATTGTTCATCATCCACAGGCGAAGTATTACAGTGTTGGCGAATCCAGAGTTGAGCAGTTGATGCGTTAATTATCACAATCATGAAGTATCAAGGCTATTACCCTCGCATCATCTTATTGATATTTTTACTTGCCTGCGCTTGTATCGGATATTTAACCGCCCGTGATTATGGTTTAAGTTGGGATGAATTAGGCATTTATGAATATTCAGAAGAAATGCTAACAGCCTATGACAAAATCCTACATCCATGGGATTTCGAATCGCAAGTATCGGATCCATTACTCAATCTTTATGGTCCATCTCATTTTATGCTTTCAACGCTTTTTTCAAAATATGTAAATGAGATTAATAAATCTTGGTCTATTTACCAAGCCCATCATCTTTTTTACTTCCTAACTTTCTTAATGGGTCTTCCCGCCTTGTATTTCTTATGCGCCCGTTGGATGAGAGAATGGGCGGCACTAGGAACTGTTCTTTTATTTGCTACTCAACCACTTTTTTGGGGTAATGCTTTTATCAACCCCAAAGATATACCTTTTATGGTTTTCTTTATCATTTCTGTATATTTTAGCTATGTTATGGTTGATAGTAAATCAAATTCTATTTGGTGGAAAATCATTGTTGCTGGGGTTGCTCTCGGGTTAACCACATCTATCCGTTCATTCGGGTTAATGGCAGGTGCATTTGCTATCTTTTATGGATTACGAAAAGACTTTTATAAAACATTGAAGATTCTCCTTTTTTATATATTCATAACAGTAATGACTACATACCTCTCTTGGCCCTATTTATGGAGCGACCCCATTCATCGTTTTGTTGAAAGTATAACTACGATGTCTAAACACCCTGTAATTTTTTACACATTGTTTATGGGAGAGATATATCTTAATAACCAACTACCTTTTTTTTATTTTCCTACATTTATTGCGCTTCAATTCACAATACCAGTATTAACTCTTATCGTAGTAGGTCTTTTTGTGGCTTTTAAATTTTTTCTAAAAGACAATTCAAAAGAACCCATGATTTTATTGATGGCATGGTTTTTGATACCAACCTTAGTTATCGGTTTCTCTGGTAGCACAATGTATGATAATGCTCGTCAATTATTATTTCTTACGCCACCACTTTTTATCATTGCTGGCATAGGGTTAGATATGATATTAAGAAACATAAAATTGACTATATTTCAAGTTGCCTTGGTTCTTATATTCATTTCGCCTGCTATTCATGCCAATATCCGCCTTCATCCCTACCAATACATTTATTACAACGAGTTAATTGGTGGCGTTGGTGGTGCTTTTCGAAAAATGGATTTAGATTATTCGGGAACATCTTTTAAAGAAGCTATCGAATATATTAATGAAAACTCTGAGCCAACCACTCAGACATTTATAATCGTTGGACCACGTCACCTTGCTCGTATATATATTAGACCCATGCTTAAAGAAACTATTCTTGGTGAGGTTGATGCTATTAACCCCAATGGCTCTGAATACTACTATGTGCTTTTACTCACTCGCACAAATTCAGATATGCTTTTTTGCACGAATGGAGATATTGTCTATTCCATTGAACGTGATAATGGCGTGTTAGCATACATTAAAAAAATCTACTCAAAAGAACCGTGTTGGTAAGAATATTTGCATTGTTGGTCATTAAGAAATATTCTTAGCATATAATCTTAATAAACATACATGAAAAACTCTTTACGGAAAACATTCCACATTTGGCTTGGATTAACTTTCTTAATCATCGCTAGCCTCATTGCCATCTATCTCCGCAATGGAATGGATGGCATTAACCTATTCATTCAACAATGGCCCCTATCAGATTTATCCATCACACTCGCCTCAACCTCTTTGACCTGGATGCTGTTCGGTGTTCTTATATATTTACTTGCCAATGAAAAAATCAACAAAGATAATGTTTGGCTTGTAGCAGGATTTTTTCTCGTCCTATTTATTTACCTAAACATTTTTCGTGAACGTTTTCGGTATGGTGACTATCATTATTATCTCGAAGCCGCGATTGCTTTAGCCAATGGACAAACACTCCCTGATACGTATTTATATCTTCCACTTTGGGCGACACTTTTACAATTTATTGTCCCACTCGGTGATTCTGGGGTCTTAGTCACACTTTGGATTCTCAACATCATCGCCTTATCCGCTTTCTATTTTCTACTCATTCAAATTCTAAAACGCTACAACTTTTCAAAAAATCTTGCTGTTATCATCACAATTTTATTCTTACTTATCAACACACCGCTTCTCAGAACCTTGGGCTTTGTGCAAGTCAACCTACTCGTCATGGATTTAATAATCCTTAGCCTGCTTACATATCCAAAGAATAATTTTCTTTCCGCATTAACTTTAGCTCTTGCAGTTCATCTAAAAACTTCCCCTGCGGTTTTAGTCCTCGCCTTCTTGCTTGAATTTAATTGGAAATGGTTATTCTGGTTTGCCGTTAGTTTCATTTTAATTGGATTGTTTCCGATTGCAATCAATGGGACATACCCATACTTTGATTATTTCAACAACGCCTTTTTATTAACCCAAATCCCCGATACAAACTTCCACGACACTTCATTTGATTCGTTCTTGCGTTTCTTAAATCCCTTCTTTGGAATACAAATTGAGCAAACGCGAATTATTGTTTTATTCCTCAAAGTTTTATTATTAATCATAACCCTTTTTGTGATGTATAAAAACATTCAACAAAAATCTTTTTCACAAGAAAACAGAGTATTCAACACCATTCCATCATTGTTTATCTTAATGACTCTCGCTTCTCCCATCGTTTGGGATCATCACGGCATGTTCGTCACATTATCATTTCTACTTTTAATTAAGCGCATTGAAAACCCAAATCATTGGTTGATATTTATCTTTGCATATTTTCTTGAATTTATGCTCCCATCTTTTGATTTCTTCCCTTGGTCATACGGACGTTTAATTGCGCCATTAATAGTTTTGTGGTTAATGTTTGTTACATCAAAAAACAATGACCCCACTTCATTTATCAATATCACCAACCAATACATTAAAAATTAAATGAAAAAATTTATTCCTGTATTTATTTTCGCTATCATTCTAATTGCAGGTCTGTTAACTTTTGATAATTATGGTCAAAGTTGGGATGAAGACTCATTGCAAACATATTCTATCAAATCTCTGAATGCGTATTCAACTTGGCGTGAAGAAGGCATTGTCAATTTAACACGTGATGATTTAGCATTTTATGGTCCTGCGTATGTCATGTTGGTTGAATGGTTTGCACAAAACATAAAAACCTCATTTCATATTTCCGATATTCGTCACCTTATTTATTTCATCACATATTTTTTGGGCGCGTTGGCTTTTTATTCCATTGCAAAACGTTGGCTTTCTCAAAACGCTGCGCTTGGAGGGACGCTTTTATTTGCAACCCAACCGCTTTTGTGGGGACATGCTTTCATCAACCCAAAAGATACGCCATTTCTTTCGCTGTTTCTTATTTCAATTGCAACTGGATTTAAAGCATTTGATTCAATTGATTTTGATTCAAATCTAAAACTTGATAAAAAACTTACGCTTCTGACTACGCTTTGGCTTGTTTCTGTTTTTGGGCTTTTTCTCTTCACCCAAAACATTCACGACTATATCTCTACGCTTGTTATCTCTGCTCAAGCAGGGAATACAAACATCATTTCATTAATCGCCAAAAATATAAACGCTGTTTCAGCCGAAGTTTACACACAAAGATATTTCCTTTTATTTTTACAAGCCCGAACTATTTTCTTTCTTCTTTCTTCTTTCTTTTTGTTTTATGCTTATTATCGCTTTAAACCAAATTTGTTAAAAACGATTCTCTCTCTTCTTCCCGCCAGCTTCTTTCTTGGATTTGCAACCTCAACAAGAATCCTCGGTCCATTTGCTGGTCTAATAATTACCATTTACCAATTACGAACAAAAGGAAAGCAAGCCATTTTTCCATTAACAATCTATGCCATTCTTTCAATCATCTTCACCTACTTGACCTGGCCCTACTTGTGGATGAATCCCATTGCGAGATTTTTTGAAAGTTTTAGAGAAATGTCTCTATATCCATGGGCTGGAACAGTTTTGTTCAATGGAGCAAATTATCCACTCACTGACTTGCCTTACACATATTTACCCATTTTGTTCGGGATTCAATTCAGCGAGGCTGTTTGGGTGTTGGCGATTGTTGGCGTTTGGCTAGCAATTCGAGGTCAAGAAAAGAAGCGTGGATTAATCGAGTTATTCCTACTTTGGTTTCTTATCCCATTTGTGGCTTTCATCATTTTTAAAATTGCTTTATATGATAACTTTAGACAAATTTTATTTATCATTCCGCCGATATTTTTATTGGCAGGTGCTGCGTTTGAAAAAATCAAAAATATAAAATGGCAAGTTGCATTAATTGTTTTATGCTTAATTCCAAATATTTTGGGAATTGTAAATTTGCATCCATACGAATATATTTATTACAATACGTTTGCAGGTGATACAAGTGAGCGTTTTGAAAATGATTATTGGGCGACTTCGTATCGTGAAGCGGCAGAATATGTAAATAGTGTTGCTTCGCCGAATGCAAACATTTGGGTGGAAGGACCTGCTCAATTGTTTGCGATGTTTGCGAGAGAAGATTTGAAAATTTATTCATCGGGTGAAGTGGAGCGTGCCGAAAATTATGAATATGTTGTTACAATCACACGTTATAACTTAAATGAAAAATCTTATCCTGATGCAGAAATTATTTATGAAATTAAACGCGGGAACGCTGTGTTGACCGTGATTAAGAAACCTTGAAAAGAGAAAACATGAACTTACTTGAAACTATTTCCAATAAAACTTTACTCGCCGATGGCGCGATGGGAACCATGCTTCACGCGCGCGGTGTAGGCTTTGACAAATCATTTGATGAATTGAATTTAACCAATCCTGCCGCTGTAGCAGAAATTCATCGTGCATATATTGAAGCAGGCGCCGAGTTAATTATTACGAATACATTTAGTGCTAATCGTTTTAAGTTAACCAAACATGGCTTGCAAGATGATTTGGTTGAAATAAATCGTGCTGGTGTTGAACTTGCAAAGCGTGTGGTTGCCGCATCTTTTAAAGATGTGTTGATTGCAGGTGATGTCGGTCCTTTAGGCGTAAGAATCGCTCCGTATGGCAGAGTCAAGTTGGAGGAAGCCAGAGAAGCGTTTGCGGAGCAAATCAAAGCGTTAGCAGACGCAGGCGCGGATTTAATCATCATCGAAACGTTTAGTGATTTGTATGAAGTAGGCGAAGCGATTAAAGCCTCGAAAGAAGTTTGTAATTTGCCAGTGATTGCATCGGTGACATTTACTCGCGATGATAGAACTTTGTTGGGTGATGACCCTGCCAAAGTTGCGACAAGAATTGCGGATGCTGGTGCAGATGTGATTGGAGTCAATTGTTCTGGCGGACCTTCACAATTATTACGAATTTTGAAACAAATGAAACAAGCAGTTCCAAATGGAAAATTTTGGGTGAAGCCAAATGCAGGTTGGCCCGAGCAAGTGAGCGGACGAATTATGTATCCTGCCGATGCGGAATATTTTGGTGAATATGCTTTGTTGTTTCGTGAAGCGGGGGCGAATATTGTGGGTGGTTGTTGCGGAACGACTCCACAACATATTTCTGCAATGAAAAAAACTTTAGAGTCTGCTGTTCGTGAATCAATTCAAGAGATTTCTATTTTGCCAGAAGATGAAATTACAAGTGAACCTGCTCAACAACCGACTCAACTTGCTCAAAAACTTTCGAATCAAAAATTTTCAATTTGTGTTGAGATGGATCCGCCACGCGGACTTTCAACACATAAATTACTTGCAGGTGCATCGTTGTTACATGATTCAGGTGCGGATGTTATCAACGTTGCTGATACGCCCATGGCGCGCATGCGAATGTCTGCGTGGGCAGTGTGTGATTTGGTGCAACGTCAAATTGGTGTTGAAACAACTTTGCATTTTCCAACACGTGGACGAAATCTTTTGCGCGTGCAAGGTGATTTGCTCGCCGCACATGCGCTTGGTATTCGCAATATTTTTGTCGTCATGGGTGACCCAACTTCAATTGGTGATTATCCCGAAGCCGCAGATAATTATGATTTAGTGCCATCTGGTTTAATTAAATTAATTAAACAAGGTTTCAACATGGGCGTTGACCATTCTGGTACGAGTATTGGTCAGCCCACAAACTTTTTTGTTGGTGCGGCATTGAATCTTTGTCCGCAAGATATGGAAACTGAAGTTAAAAATTTACATCGCAAAATTAAAGCAGGCGTTGATTTCTTTTTAACGCAACCCATTTATCGCAAAGATGATGGTCCAAAATTAATCGAAGCCTACGAATCAAAGCATGGAAAATTAAATCAACCAATTCTGGCGGGCATTCTTCCTTTGGTCAGCGCCAAACACGCAAACTTTTTGCATAACGAAGTGCCCGGCGTTTTCATTCCAGATGAAACTTTGAAGCGAATTGAATCCGCTGGTGATGGCGCCGCCAAAGCAGGCGTTGAACTTGCTGTGGATTTGATTCAAGGAATCAAATCGTGGGCAAGCGGAATTTACATGATGCCTCAATTCCATCGGTATGATTTAGTATCCGATATCATTATGAATGTGAAAGAATAAACCGCTTCTTTCTTAATTTATATTTGTTTCCTCACTTCAATTTGATTCTTAACCCAAACATGGCAAAACATTCCATCTCACGATTCTTGATAAGTTCTTTAATCAGTTTATGTTTTTCCTACATTATTATCGGATTCTTAAATCCAGTTTTAGATTCAACATTGGCTATCATCATTTCTACTTTAATCGTGATGACGATAGCCAATGTTCTAGTTTATTTGTCATTGCGAGACATGAAGTGGCGAAGCAATCCACTCAATATTATCCTCGCTTTATCTCTTCCTGTTTTCTTTGTTGCCACAATTTACATTTGCTTGCAATTTCCTGAAATACTTGTATGGGAATACATTTCTATTCCTTCACAATATTTTTTGACATTTATACTCACTGCAATCCTTTCTAGCTTCATTTCCTACTTTTTAGTTCAAAGAATCAATATTGAAATCAAAAATGGATTAGGCATCTATTTAGGTGGAATGTTCTTCTTCATTCACCTGATTCTTGCCCGCACATTAAATCACCCAGCCTTAAGCTACAACGTCGTCCTCTTTGAAGCTGATGCAGGTCCATGGATGGAAATTCTTGCCAGCCCAGAAAGTGCACCGATTAATCGTGCTGTTCATCCATTAAGTTTAATCATCATTCGTCCACTCATGCGTCTGGCTTCATTTTGGATGGGCGAGCATTATCCACTTGGAGCAATGTTAGTCGTTTCCGCCACTGCTGGACTTTGTGTTTTCATGGCTTATTTATTTATCAAA
>ERZ761602.2697-NODE-2697-length-26927-cov-4.981765_pt1 | contig 26927 bp, 26 predicted proteins | sample MGYA00512165_ERZ761602 | MGnify/ENA primary metagenome ERZ761602 (study PRJEB28899, sample SAMN02445085) | bioreactor sludge metagenome | biome: EBPR sludge; isolation source: Thorneside wastewater treatment plant | place: Australia: Brisbane, Thorneside...
AAATTCGATCGCCCTTCCAGAACATCTCGCTCGAGATTGTGTAAACGCCCCCCGGAAATACAATCGTGTCTCCAGCCGCGGAGGCATTGATCGCGGTCATGATCGCACTGTCGTTGAATCCATTCACACGACGTTCAGCCGCTGAGACCGAAATAACTTGAGTGGTGAGAGAAAGTAGAGTCAAGGTTGCGAGTTTCATAGAGTTTCCTCATGGTTCCTGAGATGAGCTTCAGAACAGCAAGCGTCGGGCCTATTCGTGGAGGAAAAAAACTGTAGAGTTTCGAATCTTTAGGTGGGCGGGGATTTTTTGCCAGGTACATTTTTGGGAGGCCGTCTGGCGAAAACTCCAGCTTGTGTGCGGGCGTGTGCGACGTTAGATAAACTCAATTCAATTTTTTGACCATCGCCTCTTCAGAAACTTCGACTTGAATGTCCAAATCGTCAGTTTCAAGCCTGAAGATTTTATTTCCAGTCTGAGGCTGTGCACCGGCTGCGATTGCAGATTTCAATTCCACCATTTCGGCAAAGGCAAAGCCCGCTAGATCGGCCGTAAATAATTTTAGATTTTCATTTTTGATCGGACCTTTGCCCACGAGTGTGAGTACTTTCAAGGGCGTTCGATAAGAAATTGCATTGTCCTTTTTTATTCTTCGGACTGCGGCCAGCGATAATTTACCCCCGCCGTTCATCCAAGCTTCCATCGCCGAATTTTCTGCCGTCGAAAGCTCCGCCGTCTTCGGAAGATCGATCAGGTGAATACTCTCCGCCTTTTCAAATTGTTTGAAATACATCTGATAAATTTCTTCGGTGATGTGAGGCGCATAGGGTGCGTACAGCTGCAGCAATCCAAAAATCACTCGGTACAAAGAGTTTTGAGCGTCGGACTTGTCTTCGCTATTCGTATATTCCTTCAAGCAGCGATACTTCACGAGCTCGATGTAGTCGTCGCAAACGTCCCAAAAGAATTTATCCAGTTCGATCTTCGCTTTGTGTAACTCATAAGACTGAAAATTTTCGTGATAGGCCTTCACAATTTTTTTCAATCGCCCAAGGACTTGCAGATCGTTGGCGTTTCGGGATTCAAATTTCTCGTTCAAAAATTTAGGCACGAAGCTTTCTAAATTCATCAGCGCAAATCGCGAGGCATTCCAGAATTTATTGAGAAACTTGCTGGCGTCATTCATGCCATTTTCATCGAAGGGCACATCGAGACCGATCGAGGCTGCCGCACTCCAGAGACGAATCGCATCCGAGGGATGTCTTTCCATCATTTTTTCGGGAGCGTAGGTGTCGCCATCCTTAGATTTTGAAATTTTGGTTTTCTTGGCAAATTCTTGACCGGCCATTTGGGCGGCTTCAACCTGTTGGCCTGGTTTTTTGACGTGTCCGCTCACCACAATTTCTTTCCAGGGCACTTCGCCAAAATGAAAATAGGATTTCGCGATGGTGTAGAATGCCCAAGTTCGAATGATGTCATGCGCCTGTGGTCTCATCGACATCGGTAAAAAATTCGGACGCTCATTTTCCGCGCCATGGCGCGCGTTCAAAAGCGGTGTAACCGAACTGGTCGCCCAGGTGTCTAACACGTCGGCATCGCCAATCCAGGGCGCGCCCGATTTGGAACTTCTTTTTGGCTTATGCAAGGTGGGGTCGACGGGAAGGTCTGTCGTCTCAGGCACGTAGACTTCACCATCTTCTGTGTACCATGCGGGAATCGGCACGCCGAAGCTGCGTTGGCGAGAGATGGCCCAATCCCACGAAAGATTTTCTACCCAATTTTCATAGCGATGGCGCATGAACTCGGGATGCCATTTAATTTTTCTTCCCATCTCGATGAGCTTTTCTTTGTGCTTCACCACTTGAACGAACCATTGAGGCTGCACCAAGAATTCCACGGGCGTTCCACAGCGCTCGTGAGTATTAACCACGCGAGTCTCGGCGGGAATATCGACGGTCTTCAATACCAATCCCTTTTCCGTCAGAACCTTTTCCATTTCTTTTTTGGCAGCTTCCACGCGTAGGCCTGCGAGGGGTCCGGTAATCTCCGTCATCTTTCCGATTTTGGAAATTGCTTCTCGGAGAGGAAGTTTGTGCTGTCGCCACCAGGCAATATCGGTGGTGTCTCCGAACGTACAGCACATAACCGCACCCGTTCCCTTATCCATCTGAGCTTTTGAATCCAACAGCACGGGAACTTCGTGATCGTAAAATGGAACCTTCGCTTTTTTTCCGTGATAAGCCAGGAATCGCTTGTCGTCGGGATGCACAAACAAGCATGCACATGCCGCTAACAATTCAGGACGAGTGGTCGCGATGACAATGGGCTCCATTCCCGGGACATTGAAGGGAAGGTGAAGATACTTTCCGGCTTTATTCACATCATCGATTTCTGCTTGAGCAAAGGAAGTGACGCAGTTCGTGCACCAAAGTGCTGGTTCATTTCGTCGCTCCAAAAAGCCTTTGTGAAATAAATCGATGAAGGACCACTGAGAAATCTTCTGACTTTCGCGAGAGATCGTAGAGTAAGCAGCGCCAAAATCGCAGGAGAATCCCAATTTTTGCCAAAGAGAGCTGAATAACTCCGCATATTTTTTGCCTGTCTCAAGGCACATCTCTCGAAATTTTTGCCGATCCGCTTGATAGGCTTTCACGCCAGTCTCTCTCTCGGTCAAAATTTCAGTGGGAAGTCCATTATCATCGTATCCGAAAGGGTAGTAGACGTTATGGCCCGTCATGCGATGGTAGCGGCTAGTAATTTCCGTGTGTGTATATGAAAAAACATGGCCTATGTGCAGGCGGCCCGAAACTGTGGGCGGCGGCGTATCGATCGAATAAACGGGCTTGTTGGATGTTTCTTGAAATCGATAAAGACCTAGGTCTTGCCAGTACTTCTGCCACCTGGGTTCGATCGTTTTTGGTTCATAACGAGTGGACTCGGACATTCCGTTTATCATGCAATGCGGGTTTATCTCGTCAATGAATTAGAAAGAAAATCGATAGTCCTTCTATAGCTCCTCATGTAATCACATATCGTTCTCTCTATTTATATGGGCAGTTAGCTCAGCTGGTAGAGCATCGCCCTTACAAGGCGGGGGTCAAAGGTTCGATCCCTTTACTGCCCATGTTTCCTAGTACTTTGGTTTCAACCTCTTGCAAGAAATTGGGCATTTGCTATGCCCGGCCTTAAAGCATGCTGAATTGGCTCAAAACAAAACTTAATCTATGGTTGGGATTGGATCCGACGAACCACCCGCTCTTTCGTCAGCTCACGGAAGCCGTCGCTCATCATGTATGGGTAACCGATGGCGAAGGCCAACTTATGTATTGCAATCAGTCGGGCCTCAGGATGCTGGGAGTGGATTCTTCTGATCCGGGAGATTGGACGCGTTTTCTCCATTCCGAGGATCGAGATGCGGCCGTTCATGCTTGGACAGAAGCAATCCGTCACGGAAAACCTTTCAATCAAGAGTATCGTCTGAAGATGGCGGATGGTCTGTATCGCTGGCATTGGGGTCGAGCCTCGCCCGTTCTGGGAGCAAAAGGACAAATCATAAGGTGGGTGGGAAGCGCCGTAGATATCCATGAGCATCGAGAACTCGAAGAAGAATTAAAGAAGCGAAGTCGCATGGAGCAGGTGACCATTCGCATCTCGAATCGACTTTTGCACCTACCGCCGTCGCAAGTGCATTCGGGAATCAATGAAGCCTTGAAAGATCTCTGTGAAGTCTATGGCGTCGATAAGTCCTTTGTATTTCAGCTTCAGCCGGGAGAGTTTCGTGCCGATATGACTCATGAATGGTGCGTCCCAGGCGTCCCTGCAGAGATCGCTTTGAGCCGCAATTTAGAGGTGGATCAGTTTCCCCATGTTTTGTCGGCTTTTCATCAAGTCGGATATTTGGCGATCAATCGAATTGAAGATCTTCCGGAGACCGCAGCGGCGGAACGAGCTCTTCTTACAGCTTCGGGAGCGAAGTCTTCTCTTTTGGTGCCGATGATATTTCGTAATCAACTCATCGGATTGGTGGGATTTGACTCTTATTTTCAAATGCGAAAGTGGGAAACGGTTGAGATCGATCTCCTTCGAATCATCGGTGAGATGTTTGTAAATGCTATTCAGCGATCGATCGCGGAGCAGGCCTTGCTGGAACAAACGAGCATTTTGGCTCGGTCGAATGCTGATCTTGAACAATTTGCCTATGTATCGTCGCATGACCTTCAAGAGCCGCTTCGGACCATGAGCGTTTTTCTGCAACTTCTTCGAGCAAAGTACGACGGCAAGTTGGACGACCAAGCTCGGCAATTCATTGAAGTAGCGGTCAGCTCGGCCCGCCGTATGCAGGAATTGATTCACGACATCCTCACCTTTTCAAAAGTGGGGCGATTGGAACTTACGGAGGATAACTTACAACTTTCTGAGATTGTCGATTTAGCTACGGCGAATCTTCAGCGGCTGATTCAGGAAACCAATGCGAAAGTGGAATTTGAAAACTTGCCGGAAGTTTTTGGAGATCGCTTTCAACTCGTTCAGTTGCTTCAGAATTTAATTTCAAATGCGATCAAATATAAAAGTTCAAGAAATCCTCACATTCACATCAGTGGCGAGAAAGTGGACAATGGTTGGCAAATTGGTGTGAGGGACAATGGAATTGGGATCGATTCTCGCTATTTCGATAAGATTTTTCAGGTCTTTCAAAGACTTCATTCACGAGAGCAGTATTCCGGAACAGGAATTGGCTTAGCGGTTGCAAAAAAGATTATCGAACGGCATGGCGGAAGAATCTGGGTGGATTCCAGGGTGGGAGAGGGGTCGACTTTTTACTTCACTTTGCCTGATCGGAAGGTGATGGCGGCTTAGGCTTGTTAGCCAACACTTTTGTCGCGTCTCGAAACATCAATTCAAGACGATCTGGAAAAATTACCTTCGTGACGATCCCCCTTCCGAATGTGGGATGATCCACGAGATCGTTAACTTCAAAAACCCCATCTAACTTGTAAGGCTTGGCATTTTGATGAGCTAACTCCTTGATTCGTCGATCGTAGACATCCTCTAGAGATGCGGAAACTTTCGGACGAGATTCCCTTCGCGTGAGTATCTCTCGAGTAGTTTTGGGGGCCCGATAGTTTCGCTCACTTCGACAGGTGTCGCATCGCACGCGAGCAGGTGAGCCGCTCATCATGGCTACAATGGTATGGCCTAGCTCCAGGCAACAGCGAGAACAGTATGTTTTGATATATCCGCCAACTTTAAAGGCGGCTGTGGACGACATCCTTTCAAATTAAATGAATCTCCCGATTTAGTAATGCTTGTTTTTGACCAATCGGCCCCATTAAAGAGAGTGCCATGGAACGAATTCAGGCCCTCCTTGGTCTATGTACGATTTTGGGATTTGCTTGGCTGATCTCTGAACATCGCAGCAAAATTCAGCGCTCGATCGTCCTGTGGGGTTTAGGACTTCAATTGATCATTGCCTTTCTCATTTTGGGAATTCCGGCCCTTCATATTCCTGGGATCTTCCAATTTCTCTTTGAATGGTTAAACGTAGCCTTCATTAAACTTCTAAGTTTTTCGGATGAAGGTGCCAGATTCGTCTTTGGCCCTCTTGTGGATGAAGAAAAAATTGGAGGATTTATCTTCGGATTTCGCGTGTTACCGACCATCATTTTCTTCTCGGCTCTTGTCGCTGTCCTTTATTACCTAAAGATTCTTCCAAAAATCGTGCATTCCATGGCGTGGGTAATGAAGAAACTGATGCCAGTGGGAGGGGCGGAAAGTCTTTCGACGGCGGCCAATGTCTTTCTGGGTCAAACGGAAGCTCCTCTCACGATCAAGCCCTACCTGCCTGCGATGAGTCGCTCCGAGCTACTTTGTGTGATGATTGGCGGAATGGCCAATGTAGCGGGCAGTGTCATGGCGGCTTACGTGGCGATGCTGCACAACCGATTTCCTGACATTGCGGGACATCTGCTGACGGTTTCGTTGATGTCTGCCCCGGCCACAATTCTCATTTCGAAAATGCTCCTGCCCGAGATTAAAAAGAAAATGGCCGATGATTTACCTCCCGAAAGTGCTGAGAAGTTGGACGCCAACGTGATCGAGGCGGCGACACGCGGGGCCTCAGAGGGGCTTTATCTGGCGCTGAACGTTGCAGCGATGCTTATCGCTTTTATTGCGATCGTTTATTTGATGAATGGAATGCTCCAGGTGGTGACCGGTTGGCTCGGTTGGCAAATCACCTTAGCAGAAGTGTTTGGTTACATGTTTTCTCCTGTGGCTTGGCTATTGGGAGTTCCCACTGGGGAAATTTTTTCGATGGGAAGGCTTCTGGGAGAGAAAGTCGTGCTGAATGAGTTCGTCGCCTATGTCAGTTTGGCGGATTTGAGCACAACCCTTTCGGATCGGACAGTACTTATTGCCTCTTATGCCCTTTGTGGTTTTGCAAATTTCTCGTCGATAGGAATTCAAGTTGGGGGGATTGGTTCGATGGCGCCCACGCGGAGAGCCGATCTTGCACGTTTGGGAGTGAAAGCGTTAATCGGAGGAAATTTGGCGACTTTCAGCTCTGCGTGCTTAGTTGGAATTTTGTTTTAATTTTACAATCCGGACGCTTCATGTGACTTTCTAACAGATGTTTTCCCTTCCTTTGCGACCCGCCGCGGCGCTGTTGTCGCGAAAAGTTTTAGCTCAAAATTTGAAGCGCATTCAACGTGAAGTGAAAACTCAGACGCAGTTGCATCGACCCGACGCCCGGGTGATGGCCATGGTGAAAGCGGACGCGTACGGCCATGATCTTTCGCTCATTCTTCCGGAACTTTGGAAAATTGGAGTGCGAGATTTTGCGGTGGCTTCACTTTCTGAGGGGATTCAAGCTCGTGAACTCTCTTCGAAGGCCCGCATCCTCATTTTGGGAGGTACATTCGATTGGCGAAAGGTATCTCTGGATGTGCTTCGAAAAAACCAATTTGAAGTTGCGGTCAATGACTTGGCTTCTCTTAAAATTTTGCTCACTCGTCCGGATATCCCCTTTCACTTAAAGCTCGATACGGGCATGAATCGCCTTGGACTTAAACCCGATCAGTGGGAACAGGCGATTGGAATGCTCCGGCGAGCAAAGCGAAAACCGAACGGACTGTTTATGCATTTCGCCATGAGCACGGGCTCGTCGTATCGGAATCAGGTGATGCTTTTTGAAGAGGCAGTGCGTTGGTTTTGGACCTCGGGATGCGACGCCGAATGGGTGCACTCGGAAAATTCGGGCGCCCTCTTTACTTCTGAGAAAGTGGAAAAAGGTTTGGTTTCCCAGGTTGGGAACCTTTGCAGGCCAGGCATTTCGCTTTACGGATATACCTCTCGAGACTTGAAGCCAATCCAGGGAATTTCTCCTGTCTTAGAACTCGTTTCTGAAATCGGACTCGTGAAGAATGTGGAGAAGGGGGAAGGCATCAGTTACGGCCATCTTTATCGCGCAAATAAATCCCATCGCTACGGCGTGGTTCCATTGGGTTATGCGGATGGGATTTCGAAGATGTATGCAAACCTCATGGAGCCGGAGTGGCGATCTCGATCGGGCAAGCGCAAAGGTTCGTTGAAAGTTTGTGGGGCGATTTGTATGGATATGGTCATGGTTCGAGCGGAGCGTGGAGAGATTAAGCCTCATGATCGGGTGGCTTTTTGGGGGCGATTTCCCAATCCCATGCTTCAAGAGCGTCTCGTGGAACCTTACGAACTCAACCTCAGATTGGCGAAGCGACTTCCTCGCCTGTGGGTGGATTGAAGCCGGTGGATAAGACAGAAACAATCGCGCCGCGGCGGCTCACTCAATTTTCCTCTTGGATTGGCTCCATGGTCACCTATTCCTTGGTGGAATTTGGAGGGTTCGTTACCACCCTCGTTGGTGGCCTACGCGCTCTCTTTCAAAAACCTTTTCGTGCAAATTTGATCTTAAAGGAAATGGAATCGATTGGAGTGAATTCCACGATCATCATTATGTTGACGGGGAGTTTCACGGGCGCAGTTTTAGCGTTGCAGAGCGGGAAAGCCTTTCGACTCTTTAATGCGGAAGGTTTAACGGGGGCCGTAGTAGCACTCAGTTTGCTTCGCGAATTGGGACCCGTGATGACGGCACTCATGGTCGCCGCTCGCTGTGGCTCAGCCATGGCTGCGCATATTGGAACAATGCGAGTAACTCAGCAGATTGATGCCCTCGAAGTCATGGCGGTGAACCCCATAAGCTATTTGATTTCTCCTCGGATCATCGCGGGATTTGTCATGGTCCCCCTCCTTTCGATTGTTTTTAATATTTTGGGAATCCTTGGAGCCTATCTCATTTCGATTCATTTACTCGAGATTAACGAGGCCACGTTCTTCGATAAGATCCAGGCCTACGTGAAGACCGAAGACCTTTGGAATGGATTTATGAAAGCGGCATGCTTTGGCGTGATCATCTCTGTCGTGGGATGTCGCAAAGGATTTCTTACGGAAGGTGGCGCCGAGGGAGTGGGAAAGGCAACGACCGATGCCGTGGTCATTGCTTCCGTAACAATCTTAGTGTCGGATTATTTTCTCACGGCCTTGATGTTCTAGGCATTGGAGTAAAGGGCGACGGAGCGAATGAAAGACGAAAGACCGATTTTAGAAATTCGCAATTTGCGCCGGACCTTCGGCGAGCAGCAAGTTCTGAAGGGCGTCAATCTAAAGGTTCCCCGTGGGCAGATCACGGTCATCATCGGGGGCTCGGGTTGTGGAAAGTCGGTTCTTCTAAAACACATCATCGGTCTACTTAAGCCTGATGAGGGAAGCATTCTCTTGGACGGAAAAGACTTGGTGACGATGGAGCCGGAACCACTGAAAGAAGCGCGAATGCGTTTCGGAATGCTTTTTCAAGACGCCGCCCTCTTCGACTCCATGAATGTGTATGAAAATATCGCCTTTCCCGTTCGTGAGCATCGAAAGATGAAGGAGGGAGACTTGGCCAACTTGGTCAAAGAAAAGCTTTTGCAAGTCGGCTTACCCAACACAGAGATCAAATATCCTTCAGAACTTTCAGGAGGAATGCGAAAGAGGGTGGGCTTGGCGCGTGCAATCGTGCTGAATCCTGAGATTATTCTCTACGATGAGCCGACCACTGGACTGGATCCTATTATGTCGCACGCCATTGACGATTTGATCGTCGCAACGCAGAAGGCCCTGAATGGTACGACAATCATCATTAGTCACGATATTCGGGCAACTGTTCGAATTGCCAATAAGGTGGCGATGCTTCACCATGGAGCCATCGTGGCCGAGGGAACTCCGGAAGAAATGATGCGACATGCCAATCCCGTGGTCAGAGAATTTCTTGAAAGTGGAATTACGAAAGTGCCGACATCGGCAAGGTAATTAACTGAATGCGCAAAGTATTCCCCACCGAAGCCAAAGTCGGAATATTCGTAATCATTACGGTGGCGGCGCTGGTCTATTTGTCAGTCCGCATTACACGTGCTGGCTTTAGTTTGGACAAAACCAAGACGCTTTATGTGAATTTCGCAAATGCATCGGGGATTTTACAAAGAACGCCCGTGGAATTTGCAGGGATCCGGGTCGGCTTTGTCAAAAAAATTGAGTTGGTGGAGAGAAAAGCTCGTTTGGAGCTGGAGCTTGATCCTCGTGTGCCCGTTTATCAAGACACGCGGGTGGCCATGAGTGCGCGGGGAATTCTTGGAGAAAAGATTATCGTGATCTCCGGAGGTGGAAACTTGCCTGAAGTTCCGGACGGAGGGCTCATCGATGCGGCAGGAGGCGGTGGAACTTTCGAAGATGCGATGAACAACTTCAATGAGATCGCCGATGCAGTAAAAGATCTCATTCGGGGAGGTGAAGGGAAACCCTCTTTGAAGGATGTCGTAGTAAACATGAGCGACATTACCGAAGATCTACGCACCCTCATTCGGGGTAATCGGAAGAATATGGAAGACATCGTCAACAATGTGAATCGATTCACGACGATGTTGAACGACGGTGACCTCAAGGACATCATCTCGAATTTAAAATACTCAAGCGAAACGCTGAAAACTTTCGTGCATGACGCCAATCCTCAACTGAAGGATGTGGTGAAAGATTTCAAAGGAGTCATGACGAAGATCGACAATACCGTGGATAGCTTAAATCGTGTGATGGCAAGAGTGGAGCGGGGTGAAGGCACGCTTGGAAAGCTTCTTTCGGATGATACGACGGTCAACAAGGTGAATGACACTCTGGATGGCATCAATGATTTCGTCGGTCGAGCGAAGCGCTTGGAAGTGGCTGTGGGATTCAGCGGAGAATTTCTTAGCTCCGCACACGAGGTTCAATCGACTGCGTCGTTTCGCCTTCAGCCGAACTACGATAAATATTTTCTGATCGAATTCACGAAGGGACCGTTTGAAACCTTATCCGCCACTCGCAAAGATATCGAAAATACGACGGGTGGAACAACCACCACAACTTCTCGCCGCACCAAGGAAGATAAATTTACCTTCACGGCGATTATGGCCCGAAGATTTTATGACCTCACTTTGAAGGCCGGACTCATGCGCTCTACGGCAGGCATCGGTTTGGAATATCATTTATTTCGAAATCATTTCAGTCTCGGGGTCGATGCCTTTGATTTCGGTCGCGATGAAAACCCCCACATCCGAGCTTTTGCCGCCCTTCATCTCTTTAAGATCCTTCACATCACGGGGGGCGTGGACGACGCCTTTCATGAATACAAGCGGCGCAATTTCTTCGGAGGGCTCGGCATCATGCTGACCGACAACGACCTGAAGGCGCTTCTCGGAGTAGCCCCCCTCATCCGCAATTGAGAGATTTATGAACCTGCATTCTTAGTTCTGGAAACGAAGCGGCCCTGCACACTAAACTACTGACATGAGAAAATTCCTGCCTATCTTCTTGGTCGCCGCCGTTCTTTCGGGATGTGTTGCTAAAACTCGCTATGACGACCAGGAAGCGCGGCTAAAGGATGCCCAGTCCAAGCTTCAGCAATATGAGACATCGTCCGCTGAATGCGATCGCGATACGTTTATGCAGCTTCGGGAGCAGGTCCAGTCCCTCGATCTTTTGAGCCAAGAACTGGTGGATCGAAATACGGAATTGTCGAAAGAAGTGGCCCGATTGAAGGTTTTTGAAGCCGCCTCCAAAGGTGATGCCCATTCCTGCGATAAGCGGATCGAAGGATCCCAGGCCGAGTGTGACGCCAAATTGGACCGGGCGAGAAGCACTTATGAGGATCTCATCAACGAATTAAAGGCCGAGAATAAGCGTCTCAAAGCAGCCCTTGAAAAGACTCCTTCGAAGAAGTCCAAATGACCGTTTTCCATCCAATGGAGCTTTGACAACCCCCTGGGGGGTCGGTAGCAATCAAAGTTTAGTGGATATCACGGTTTAAGAAGGAGAAATGCTCTCGAATGAACGCAACGGCGCAAACGACTACACCCGATATTGAAGTTTCGGTCAGGGATTTGATCGAAGTTGGAGCTCATTTTGGCCATCAAACTGCCAAGTGGAATCCAAAAATGAAACCCTACATTCATGCCTCTCGAAATGGGGTTTACATCATCAATCTGCAAAAAACCGCAGTGCGATTTCGCGAGGCCCTTGAGTCTGTACGAAGAATCGCTTCCAGCGGACAAAAAATTCTATTCGTGGGAACGAAGAAGCAAGCCCAAGAGGTCATCAAAGAAGAAGCGACACGGGCTGGGCAGTATTACGTGACCGAACGATGGATCGGTGGAACGCTTACGAATTTTCACACGATCAAACGCTCAATTAATGTGATGAAGACCTTGAAGCGAATGCACGATGAAAAGAATTACGGCATTCGTAAAAAGAAAGAGATTCTCACGTTAGAAAAGAAGCGCGGCAAATTGGAAACCAACTTGCTCGGCATCCAAAACATGGCGGAATTGCCTGGAGCCATTTTCATTGTGGATCCGCATCGTGAGTACATCGCGGTGAATGAAGCGCGCACTTTGAATATTCCTATCATCGCAATCATCGACACCAACTGCGATCCCGATGGAATCACTCACCCCATTCCGGGCAATGACGATTCCATGCGAGCCATCAAGCTCTATGCCTCGAAGGTGGCCGATGCAATTTTGATGGGTCAGCAGGTTCGAGAAGATAACATCCGAAAAATTGGCGGTTCAAGTGAAGGTGGATCATCGGCTTCTAAGGCAGAACGAAAGCCTCGAGGCGGCACGGTGGAAGTCACACTTGAAAAGTCTTCTTCTGAAACTTCCGAAGCCCCTTCGGAGTAAATCTATGGCAGCAACAGCAGAGTTATCAGCAAGTGATGTGAAGGCGCTTCGGGATAAGACCGGCGCTGGAATGATGGATTGCAAGAAAGCTCTCCAAGAAGCTCAAGGCGACCTAGAGAAGGCGATCGACTTATTGCGAAAGAAGGGTATTAGCGCCGCTGAGAAAAAGGTTGGTCGTGAGACTAAGCAAGGCGGGATCACTTCTTACATTCATGCGGGTGGAAAAATTGGCGTGCTGGTGGAAATTAACTGCGAAACGGATTTCGTTGCGCGGAATGAAACCTTCCAGAATTTCTGTAAGGACGTCGCTATGCATATCGCTGCCGCGAATCCTCTTTTCTTAAATCGAGAGCAAGTTCCTCAGGCGAATCTAGCGAAGGAACGAGAAATTTTCATGGATCAGGCTCGACAATCTGGAAAACCTGAAGCGGTTTTGGGAAAGATCGTCGATGGTAAGATCGAAAAATATTATGCGGAAGTCTGCTTAATGGAGCAGTCATTCATCAAGAATCCCGACATCACGATCGAGCAATACGTCAAAGAGACAGTTGGAAAGCTTGGCGAAAATATGCAGGTGAATCGATTCATTCGATTTGAATTGGGGAGATCGGATGGCTAAAGCCGTCACGACCACGACTACGACTTCGAAGACCGGAAAACCTCGATACAAACGTATTCTCTTGAAACTATCCGGCGAAGCCCTGATGGGCACTCAATCTTACGGGATCGACCCTAAGATCGTGGAAGGAATTGCAGAGGAAATTACTGAAGTGCTCGCCTTGGGCGTCGAAGTGGCGCTCGTGGTGGGTGGTGGAAATATCTTTCGCGGTGTTTCAGGTTCAGCAGGCGGCATGGACAGAGCGAGTGCGGATTACATGGGCATGCTAGCCACGGTGATGAATTCCCTCGCGCTGCAAGATCAGCTTGAAAAGAAGGGGACCTTCACTCGAGTCATGGCAGCTCTTCGTATGGAAGCGGTTGCTGAACCCTACATTCGTCGGCGCGCGATTCGCCATTTGGAGAAAAGCCGTGTGGTGATTTTTGCTGCGGGAACGGGGAATCCCTATTTCACCACGGATACGGCGGCAAGTTTGCGAGCGATGGAAATCGAAGCGGACATTGTCCTAAAAGCCACCCGAGTGGACGGCGTTTACGACAAAGATCCGCTCAAATACAAAGATGCGAAACGTTTTGATAAATTAACTTATCTCGAGGTTCTTCAGCGAGGCCTTCAAGTTATGGATGCCACGGCGATCTCTCTTTGCATGGATCATGCACTTCCGATCGTTGTTTTCGCGATGGAAAAGCGAGGCAACATCAAGCGGGTGGTGATGGGCGACCCCATTGGCACCATCGTTGAAGCCGGCCCGAAGAAGAAATCGAGAGCTTAACCCGAACAAACATAGGTGACGAAATGACAGCAACGATCGACGGCATTGTGAATGAATTCAAAGGCGCAAATACGAAGTCGATAGAAGCGCTTAAGCGGGATTTGTCTCGAATCCGCGCGGGCAAAGCAACTCCAGGCCTTTTAGAAGGCATCAAAGTTTCCTATTACGGCTCTGTTTCTCCGCTCAATCAAATTGGAACGGTTTCCACGCCCGATGCGCGAACAATTATGATCGCACCGTGGGACACTTCCATCCTAGCCGACATTGAAAAATCCATTATCGCCAGCGATCTGGGACTCACGCCGCAAAATGACGGGAGAGTCGTTCGTATCAATATTCCTGCCCTTACCGAAGAGCGCCGAAAGGAACTGACTAAGATTGTCGGCAAGATGGCTGAAGAAGCCAAAGTTTCAGTTCGCCAGCATCGCAAGGTGGCCAATGAAGGAATTAAGGGCTTGGAGAAGGCTAAGGCTCTTTCTGAAGATGATTCTAAGAAGCAGCAAGATGCGGTTCAAAAGATTACAGATGAAGCGACGAAAGTGATCGATGACATCGTCGGCAAGAAGACTGCCGAAATCATGACCGTTTAACGCTTCGGCCTCTCACGAATTTTTTTAGTAGTGATTTTATGGAGTCCAATTCCCCAAAAAATCTTCCTCGCCATGTGGCCATTATCATGGATGGTAACGGCCGGTGGGCAGCTGCACGAGGTTGGCCGCGAATCTTGGGTCATCGTGAAGGGGCAAGAAATGTTCGCAGGATGACCACGGCATGCCAGGATCGTGGGATCAAGATTCTTACGCTCTATGCATTTTCAGCAGAAAATTGGACGCGCCCCACTCGAGAAATTTCAATGCTCATGCAGCTTCTAAAAATTTACGCAGTTCGGGAGCGTACGACATTCATGAAAAATCAGATTCGCTTTCAAGTGATCGGCGATACGTCCAAATTGCCTTCGGAAATTCAAAAAGTTCTGAAGGACACGATAGAGATGACTGCTTCCAACAAGGGGCTCATTCTGCAGCTCGCTCTCAGCTACGGCGGTCGAGATGAAATTCTTCGAGCCGTCAAAGCGATGATCGATGCCAAGCTAGAGTCGGAAGCAGTCACCGAAGAGAACTTCTCGAAATTTTTAGACACAAGTGGTCAGATTGAGCCAGATCTCATCATTCGAACGAGTGGAGAGCTCCGTCTTTCTAACTTTTTGATCTGGCAGTCTGCCTATTCTGAATTTTACTTCACCGACACGCTCTGGCCGGATTTTAACGAGGCGGAGTTGGATGCTGCATTTGCGGACTTTCGAGGGCGTCAACGTCGCTTCGGAGCTGTTGATTTGATCGCCAAACCCCATTTAAACTAAGTCGATGTCCAATCTTCAAAAGCGAACCTTAGCGGCTGCAATTTACTTTCCGCTTCTTCTTTTGGCCGCCAATGATTCCATGGCCTTTGCACTTTATATGGCCCTGGTCTTGGGATGCTGCTGGCATGAATATCTTTCCTTTCGATTTGTGCCGGTGAAATTTAGCGATTGGTTTTTTCACTTCTTCCAAATTCTTTTGGGATCGCTGCCAGCGATTTTTGCAGCGATCGGATCGACGGCGATTGCTGGTCTCTCGATCTTGTTTCTTTTTTTGCAGTGGAAAGTGGTGCAGGGCATTTTGGATCAGAAATCGCTCAAAGAAATATTGGAGGGCTTAGGCTTTCACATTTTCGGCGCGCTCTACTTGACTCTGAGCATTTGGCTCTTAGTGGAAATTCAACGCACACCCAATGGTCGCGAGGCCATTTGGTTTTTGCTTTTCACGGTGGCCATCACGGATACGGCAGCTTACTTTGCAGGCAAGCAATTTGGAAAAACGCCCTTTTTTCAACATATTAGCCCCTCCAAAACATGGGAGGGAGCCGCGGGCGGCATTTCTGGGGCGATGGTGCTTTCCGTTGTGATTTATTTCGTATTCCGGCACCAGAGTCTGAATTTGCCGCCGCTGCCCATTTGCCTTGTGATGGCGGCAGTCATAGCAGTGACAAGTATCTTTGGAGATCTCTTTGAGTCTCTCATAAAGCGCTCTTACGGCGTGAAAGACAGCGGCAAGCTAATCCCAGGCCATGGAGGGGTTTTAGATCGCTTTGACGGCGTGATCTTCGCGGCCGTGCCGATGTTTTTTTACGTGATTCTTCGGGGCGGATTTCGGTAAGTCTTAAGACCATTCCACGAGTGTAATGATGAAAGCGACTTCGTTAAAAAAGCGAACTTTAGTTCTACTGGGCTCTACCGGAAGTATTGGCACGAGCACCCTGAATGTCGTGCGTGAGCATCGCGAACGTTTTGATGTCGTGGGTTTGTCGTGCGGATCCTCGATCGATTCGCTCATTACACAGATCGCAGAATTTCGCCCTCCGTTTGTGAGTGTGAGCTCTGAGGAAATTGCGCACGCGCTTCGCATGAAAATCCCGGCGAGTTTGCTGGCAGATCTCAAAATTTTCGCAGGCGTGGAAGGTCATCGCCAGTTGGTGGAAGAGGCTGAGCCCGATATTTTGATGTCGGCCATGATGGGAACTCACGGTTTAGCGGCAACGCTGCAAGGCGTTCGTCAGGGTGTGTCCACGGTTGGCATCGCCAACAAAGAAATTTTAGTCATGGCGGGTCCCTTCATCATGAGCGCGGTCAAATCTTCTTCCTCCACTTTGATTCCCGTCGATTCCGAACACTCGGCGATTTTCCAGGCCCTGATGGGAAATCAAATGGAATCAGTGCATAAGGTGTGGCTCACCGGCAGCGGCGGACCCTTCCGCACGCGCGAATTGAAAGATTTTGGAAAGATCACTAAGGAGGAAGCGCTCCGACATCCCAATTGGTCAATGGGCGCAAAGATTACGATCGACTCCGCCACCATGATGAACAAGGGCCTCGAATTTATCGAAGCCAAGCGACTGTTTGAAGTGCCAGCAAATAAAATCGAAATCGTAATCCATCCGGAAAGCATCATTCATTCACTGGTGGAATACTGCGACGGATCGTTTATGGCTCAGCTGGGACTCTCTGACATGCGAATTCCAATTGCGCTTGCGCTCGGATATCCCGATCGCTTGCCGATCGACCTCAGTGGAAAGCTTTCGCTCTCCCAGTTGAAGGCGCTACATTTTGAAGAGCCCGACTATCAAAAATTTCGCTGCTTAAAATTGGCGTTGGAAGCGGAAGCGGTTGGTGCGGAGGGTTCCATCGTGCTCAATGCCGCCAATGAAGTGGTGGTAGATCGATTCCTGAAGGATCAAATTCGATTTGTAGATATTCCGACCGTGGTCGAAGCGGCTCTAGAGGCGTTTTCCGGTCGCGTCGTGAAGGACTTGGAGGGCGTCGTGGCGCTTGATGAAGAGGTGAAGACGTGGGCGACACATCGTCGTCCGGGCCTCTTCAGCATCCGTAATAGCCACCTCCAGGAGGATTCTGAGACCTCTACGGAATCCCACTCCGTAAGCCTTTAAAGTTCGCCATTATTCGGGTTAAAGTTGACCTATTATGACTTGGCTCACAGACGTTGGACTCTTTGGTCTTCTATTTTTCTTACTCGTTTTTTCGCATGAGCTTGGACACTTCCTCATGGCTCGCTGGATGGGGGTTCGAGTGGAGCGATTTGCCGTGGGCATGGGTCCCAAATTGATCGGCTTCACGCGCGGTCCTACGGAATTCAAGATCTGCCTGCTACCCCTTGGTGGTTATGTGAAAATGGCGGGAGACGATCCCACTAAAGAATACTCTTCGGAGCGCACGCCCGATGGCTTTTTGGGGAAGAAACCTCCGCAAAAATTGCTCATCGTGTTGGGGGGGCCTCTCTTTAATTTTATTTTCCCGATTTTTATTTTTGCATTGATGTTGCCTTTAGGAATTCCAACCGTGGAACCCATTGTGGGTACGATGGAACCGGGCCGTCCCGCGGCGGAGGCGGGCTTGGTGCCGGGGGATCGCATTCTTTCCGTAGATGGAAAGCCCATACGGAAGTTTTCGGAGATCGAGTCGGTTGTGGATCGATCGCTGGGTAAAAACCTGCAGCTTGAAATTGAACGAGTGAATTTAAATTCCGGAGAAAAAGAAAAAGTGCAATTGGCCGTAGAGCCCAAGATGGCCAAAACCAAATCCAAGTTCGGAGAGGACATTGAAGCTCCCCGGATTGGAGCTTCCCCTGAGTATATTGTTCCTTTGATATTCTTCGAATCTGAGGAATCCATTGTGGGTCGCGCCGGATTTCAAAATTTCGATCGGGTGACCAAGATCAATAACGTGGAAATCCGCACGCAGTCGCAAATGGACGCGGTGTTAGCTTCGCTAAAGCCAAGCGATGTAACTCTCACGGTCGACCGAAATGGAAGTGCGATTTCTAAAACTTTTACTCTGAGCCCCGGCACCGCAGACGTCGCCACTCGAATTGGATTGGTTTCAGTGTCTCGCGTGATTGGTCGAGTGGAACCTGGAAGTCCTGCGGAACGAGCGGGTCTGCAGGCGAATGATGTCATGGTTTCGATTGATTCAAAGCCCATTCAAAATTGGGAAGATATTGCGACGGTGATTCGCGCCTCCGAGGGCAAGCCCGTTTCCGTGGTTTGGTCACGGAATGGCCAGCAAATTAAAGCGGAGATGGCGCCGGAGAAGACCACCATCGACGACCCTCTTCTTGGAAAAGACAATCCCCTCGCTCGTGAGCCTATGTATCGTATTGGAATTGGCGCAGCCTTGCGGTCGGAAACTGGACTCTATGTGGAGCGATCTTGGAATCCCATTCAGTGGGTAGCGCGAGGGTTCACAGAATCTTGGAACATGGGTCGAACCACGGTCGAAGCACTTTACAAATTATTCACGGGCCAAGTGTCGCTGAAACTTTTGGGAAGTCCGATCATGATTTATAAAGTGGCCGGTCACTCCTATCGATTGGCAGGCGGTGGAGCGTACGGCTGGTATTCGTTCTTTTCCAATCTCGCAATGCTCTCCATCACGCTTGGCTTGGTCAATTTATTGCCCATTCCGGTTTTGGACGGCGGCCACGCCACATTTTTTATCATCGAGTGGATTCGTGGACGGCCAGTTTCTCTTCGGTTTATGGAAATTGCCATGCAGGTCGGGCTTTTCATCTTGATCTCGCTCTTCGCGCTCGTCCTCTATAACGATTTTTCCCGCTATGGATGGCTCGACGCCATTGTGCAGGTTTTTAAATAATCATGTCGTCCGTGCTGCGTCTTGTTTTGGATACATCCACTCCTGACGTAGCGCTGGGCGTATGGACGGATGAGGGCTGGATGGAAGTCGTGAGACATTCCAACTTGCCCCAGCAGCAGTCGAAGGTGCTCTTCAATCTCATCAAAGATTTTTTCCGTCCTTTTGGAATCGAAGCCAAAGAGGTGACGGAGATTGCCGTTGGAAGAGGGCCGGGGTCTTACACGGGTCTTCGGGTGGGCATCACCGTCGGGAAGGTCTGGGCTTATGCTCAAAAGATTCCCTTAAAAACATTTTCCTCCGGCGAACTCATGCAAAGGACCAAAGACCTAGAGCCCGAGGCGACGGGTCCGAATCTGGAGTTGCTCAAAGAGAGCGATTTCGAGGTCGTAGAGGATATCAATTCCCTCGAGCCAATCTATCAAAACGACCACTTCTCAAACTAGAGCGAGCAATCTAAGTTGGCACGGATGGCGGATGTCGATCCAATTACCAGACTTCATAAGCGACGAACGGTCCTTTCGAGAGGCGTGCATGTTTTGCCGTCGCTGCTCACCTCCGCAGCACTTTTCTCCGGGTTCTACTCAATTATTTACACGTTGAACGCGGTGTTGAAGGACGACACCAATTTCACGCCGGCAATTTACGCCATTTTGTTAGCGACGGTATTTGATTCATTGGATGGAAGAATGGCGCGGCTCATGCGTGCCGAAACAGAATTTGGATCACACTTCGATTCAATTGCGGATGTAGTCTCTTTCGGCGTGGCTCCGGCAGTGCTTGCTTACTCGATGGCGCTTGCGGATTTGGGACGTATGGGCTGGCTCGGAGCGTTCATGTTTTTGTCGTGCGCCGCAATTCGCTTGGCGAGATTCAATGTGATATCCGCGACACAACCTTCCAAAAAATATTTTAAAGGTTTGTCCTCTCCTGTAGCTGCGGGAGGTTTGGCGATTTCGCTTCTCATGATTCGAAATTATGTCGGGGATAAGGATTTGGGGCAGGGCTTAGCGGCCGCTGCGACCATTTTTTTGGCGTTACTCATGGTTTCGAACGCGCGCTTCCGCTCCTTCAAAGATTTAGATTTTCGGAGATCGCCCACTCAGGTGTTCATGTTGGCGATTTTGATCATCATGCTCATCGTTACCTTCCAAGAAGTGGCGATGTTCGGATGTTTCATTGTCTATCTGATTGCGGGACTTGTCGAAGAGATGGTGCTTTTCCGAAGACGTCGAAAGTCAGATCCTTCCGTTCCCTTTGTTCCTTTCGGCGATCGAGAACAGAAGTAACTCCTCGGGATCAACCGCCGCGACGATCGCGCTCTTGATACGAATAAGTATTCGGCGAAACCCAAACTTGGTGCAAAAGATCTTCTAAATTAAATTCTAATGTTTGAACTTCCCCTTCGTGTTTGCGGAAGAGCGAGAGTTTGGATTGTGAATTTAAATCCGCTCTTGGAATTCGAATCACGGCCGTGGCGTATCGAGTGATATCGTCTTTCAAATTACTGGCCTCCAACGAAATTTGCCGCGGCGATTTGTCTACGCCTACGCATACTTCAATCGCGTCTTCCAAAAGCTCCTGATAGTCACCCTGCTGCAAGGTTTTTTCGCTGAGCCGAAGATCATTTAAGCTGATGAGCGAAGCGGTAATCATTTTTCCATTATTTTCATAGCTTACTTTGGCGCGAGCAATTTCATCCTGAGGGCCGCTCAAAAAAATCAGCGTGAGAGGTTGTTGATCGATATGGACAGAGTTTTTGGCGCTCTGATAGCGCTCGACGACCCCTTGGCACACTTTGGTGATTTCTATATTCCAATTCGAGAACTCCCTTGATTCATCTGTAGAAGATATTGCGGCATCTTTGGCAATCGCCATGAGCTCTCTGCCCACGGGAGTTTCAATTTCCATGGTTTCAAAATCTTGAAAGGCAATACGAGTGGCTTCAGGTGTCTTTACCCAAGTGACGATGCCGGCGGCGGCGAGCAACATGACCACGATGGTGGCCAAGGCGAGATCACGATTCATATTTTCCCCTAACTGTCTAACGAACTACTCTTTTACTTACCGATTACTCGAAACACTCAATTGATCCAGAAATGTGGCTGCCGCAGTCTCTTCCCGATGAGGCACGGCGTTGTCACTACTTTCTGAAACCGGTCGAATTTGAAGGGTCACTAAAATTATTCCTGCCATCGCGAGTCTCTTAAACCACCCGGGCGACTGAACTGGGTCGGCGCTGCTCGCGGTAACTAAAGGCTGAGCAGTTGCAGCCGCAGGCCGATCACTTACGGTACTTCGCATGAGAGCGAATAATTCACTCAATCCCATCGCGCTTCCCGTCGAACCATTGGCTCGGTTATCCGCTTCGATCTCTTCGCGAGAAGCATTTGGGCGAGTGCGGGGTTGCGGTTGCGGTCGTGGCGAGGAGTCATCGCTGATGAAAACTTGAGCGATCGCGGCGTCTAAATCCGCGGGCGTCTTGACGACCCGCGGGATTTCCGGAGTAACAGCGGGTTCCGGTCGAATTCGTGGCGGCGGGGTCGTGTTCGGCGCGGGTCTCGATACGACGGGTGCCGGTTTGGGCACTATAGGGTTTGGCGTCGGCTGCGCTGCCACTAAGACGGAACTCGCAGGTGTAAGCAAGGCCTGCTGGAGCGAGATGGAGGCGAGATGACCTAGTTCTTCATCGGCGTAAGATCCGCGGTAAGAATCTCTCTCTGTTTCTCTTCCAAGCAGTGAATTTAGAGCTCGATTCTTTAAATGGGTGATCATCATTTTTACAAATTCTCGCTGGGCAGGTGTTGCATCAGCGAAAGTTTTATTTTTCGCATGCACGCGAAGTTGAGCAAGTAAATCGCGATCCCCGTCAGTGGCTTGAGATTCAAATTGAAGAACGACTTGCGCCAATTCCTTTTGCAAAGATCCGGGATGGCTAGAATCAAGACCAAATCTTTCGAAATAAACGTTCGGATCGATGCCGACGGATTTTACTAATTGCTCTCGAATACGAATGAGATTCTCCGTTCCAAAATGCGATTTCACGGCCTTTGCAAATCGACGATCGTTCGAAAAGCCTTCTCGAAAGGCTCGGTCAAAAACATAAAAGCGAAGCATGGCTTCATTCAACTGATGAGGTCCCATGCGAGTGCCGGCTACTTCATATTGGATGCGAGCCCGGGTATCGAGCCCCGCCTTGTTAAGAAAGGGAACGATGTCCAGGCATCCGGCGTGAAGCCCCTGCCAAATGGACCAAGCAAAGAAGACGACGATCAACGTCAGAAATAACTTCGTCTGCGAAATGTGAGGAGAATGTTTTCGAACGGCAGTTTGCACTCGTTACCCCTTTTTCGAACCAACTCTTACGGTCGGGTTAGGGGTTGCAAATCCTATGCCATGTAGAAATCGCGCAAACCCTGATTTTAAGCGGTTTGCGCGAGGTCCTTGGGAGCGACGTTGGGGAGGCTGAGTCCCGTTTTGAGCGCCAGGAAATATTCGCCGAGCACGTCCTTTAATCTCTCCAGGCTGAGGGCTTCATCTTTAAAGAGCTCTTCTTTCACCAATTTTTGGCCCGGAAGTCCTTTCAGATAGCCGACGAGGTGCTTTCGAAAGATGTGGGTGGAAAGGCGAGAGCCGAAGTAATCCAAAATGAGTTCATAGTGGCGCGTGATGATTCGAAAGCGTTCGTCGATGGAGGGCTCTTTCAAAGGGGCATCTCCTTCCAGCGCGGCCGCCGCTTGCAGATAGAGCCACGGATTTCCGATCACACCGCGACCAATCGCAATACCGTCGCAACCCGATGCATCCACCATCGCTTTGGCGGTCTCATAACTGACGACGTCTCCATTTCCAATGACGGGAATACGCAGATGATCCTTTAGCATTCGAATGTGATTCCAATGCGCGCGGCCGCTGAAGGCCTGAGTGCGTGTGCGCGCGTGCAAGATCACGAAATCCACGCCTTCATCTTCAAAGATTTTTCCCACTTCCAAAAAATTCAGCGAGGTCATGTCCCAGCCCGAGCGGAACTTCACAGAGAATGGAATGTGAGAGGCGCGCTTACGCACATTTCGGCAGATGTCCCGAATGATCGTGGGGTGGCGGAGCAAATTACTTCCGCCGCCGCAGCTCACGACTTTCTTAGCGGGGCATCCCATGTTCAAATTGATTCCGCGAATGTCTTCTTCCAAGAGAACGCTTAGCGCGCCGTCCGCCAAAACGGCCGTGCCCGCAGCGATTTGCGTAAAAAGTTGCTGATCGCGACGACCCAACATTTTGGAGGTCTTGTCATTTCGATGCACCAGTGCATGCGAGTCGATCATCTCGGTAAAAAGAACGGGGATACGAAACTCCTTCATCAATTCTCGATAAGGCGGATCCGTGTATCCGGCCATTGGTGCCGAAAAAACGCGACTGGGCAAGACGTGCCCGGAGCGTGTAGTGATCGGAGAACTATTTGGAAGTGCGAGCGCTGTCATATGTCTAAAACGTCTTTGGTCTATCGAAAAATCCTCTGCCCGGCAAAGCTGAACCTCATCTTGCGCATTGATCGGCCTCGAAAGGACGGGTTTCACCCCATTGAGTCGCTTATGGTGCCCCTTTCATGGGGAGATAGGCTGACCGTAGAAATCAGTCGCTGTTGCCCGGAAATCTTTCTTTCATGTCCAGGTCGAAGGGATTTGCAGACTCCTGACAACCTTGTGGTGAAAGCCACTGAATTGTTTTTGCGGGAGACGGGCGTGGCTTGGGCGGTGGATATTGAATTGCAAAAAATTGTACCCACCGGCGCGGGCCTGGGAGGCGGGAGTAGCGATGCTGCGCAGATGCTCATGCTACTGGCTGACGCATTCGCAAAAATGGAGCGACGAAAAATTTCGCGTAAAAAATTGATCGGCTGGGCGTCTCGTTTGGGATCGGACGTCGCATTCTTTTTAGAAAAGATGCCGGCATGGTGCAAAGGCCGCGGGGAAATTTGTGATCCGATTTTCAATTTCCCAAAACTCTCCGTCGTTCTTATTTTGCCGAAGCGGTTATCCGTTCCCACCCCTTGGGCTTATCGAACACTTGATAAATTCCGGGCGTCGGACCGGAAGACTCGATTTTTGGAAGGGAAGATGCCCTCGTGGATTCGCGAAGGGAATTTTTCCATTCCACCCCTTCGAAATGATTTCGAGACCAGCTTATTTTTGGGCAAACCCGCCCTTTTGAAATTCCGAAATTCGCTCGCCGAGGCCGGAGCGTGGGCGGCGGGAATGAGTGGCTCAGGTTCCACGCTTTACGGCGTATTTCGCGATACCCTGGCCGCAAAGAAGGCCGCAGGCATTTTAAAGTCCCGCTGGAAGGGTGCCGCGGATGTGGTTGTAACGCGAACCACGTGACCCGCTACATGCTCTAAACGACTTGAACATTGGACAAAGCCGGAAAAGATTTTTAACTTACCAAGATATTCGTCTTCCGAATATTGGGGAGTCGACAAGTGGTAAGTCAGCAGTCTTTGACACTGCCATTCGTAGGTTCGAATCCTACCTCCCCAGCGCTTCCTCTTTTCCGTTTATACTTCGTCACAGTTCCTTCGCTCCTCAGTCATGTATTTTTCGATACACTCCTTCGTCGCTCAGTCCTGTTCCTCGTCTAAACGAAAAATAGTCGCTCTGGGTTCGCTGGATTCGAAGAATCTTACCTCCCCAGTTTGCTTCGTTTTTTTGCCACAGCTTCAGTCCCGCAATTTTAAAAGCGATTCCGTCTTTTTAAAGATAAGCATTCCGAGGATCATGGCCCCGACAAATACGACTGAAAGAAAATTTCCCGAGGACAGCGAGGTCAATGACGGTCCCGGACAAAAGCCTCCCAAGCCCCATCCTAGGCCAAACAATGCAGAGCCTATCACCAATCGAGCGGTAAGATCTTTCCGCGTGGGAAAATGCCATCGAGTATCGAGGAGAGGCGACGCTCTCTTCTTCAACATCATGAAGGCCAAGCCGTGAATTCCAATGGCTCCTACCATGACAAACAAAAGGGAAGGATCCCAATTCCATGGGTCTAAGAAAGCAATGACCTTATGGGGTTGAGTCATCCCAGATAGGCCCAGTCCAATCGCAAATAAAAATCCAACCGCCAGTGAAATCAAATTTTGCTTCGTTCTATTGGCCATCCTTTAAAAACCTCCGCTTAAAAAGCGCATGAAAATTACAGCTAAAAATCCACAGAACATAAATGTAATGGTTGCCACGGCCGATCTCACGGAAAGGCGGCTTAGCCCACAGACCCCATGTCCACTGGTGCAACCGCTGCCCATCACTGTTCCGTAACCCACGAGCAAACCCGCTATAGCAACCGTCGTCGTGCTCCGACCGGAAAGATTGGCAAATAGTTCGGGGCGAACCCAATTGACGAAGAATCCCCCCAACAAAATTCCAGCAATAAAAAACCACCGCCACATTCCCTCTGCGTTAGGCTTTGTCAGGGATGAAGCAATGATGCCGCTCACTCCAGTGACTCTTCCGTTGAAATAAAGCATCACGGTTACCGCGACGCCAATGAGGACTCCTCCCCATAGTGAGGGAAGGATTGAATTTAAATCCATTAAACTCGATTCCGTCTCTGCATCACTACAAAGTAAATGATCGCACCGACGATCGCGCCGGCAATTAAACCAAGGCCTTGGAGCATTTGCAGTTTAGCCATAGCCCATTCGGTCGCCGGTCGGCAGTTAACGCCAATCTCCACCGGCGGTTCGAAATACCACGCGATTACTTTTGGAGCGAGCCACGACGTAAAGAACCCACCGATGAGGGCGCCAATTCCTAAGGCAGTGAGAAGTGTTTTGTTCATACTGTTTTATTGCAGCGTCAGCGCATGTTGTAAAACGAGGAACTTCAGTTCTTCCATGACTTGAGCAGAGATTTTCTCTGCAAAAATCCGACTATTTGAATTGCTTGGCTTAAATCCGAAGAAGCGTGAACCGCTTTCATCGCCGCCGGAATATTTGCTGATCTTGTCTGGCTTGAAACCCCATCTCGCGTAATCTAAGTTCATCAAGAATTCCACAATCCTCGGATCTCCAGTGAAGCTGATTTTTTCTGTCGAAAGAATGAGAACATTTGTTACTTGATTGGGATTTGCAAGCGCCAGCTCCTGCCGAAGAATTCCAAAATCCATTTCTTCCCGCTGAACAATAAAAACATTATTTACCTTCGGAATGAGATGCATCTTGGACCTCACGAACTGGAGTTCTCTGTCCATCCGATCCGCTTCTTTGCCTTGTGCCACCTGATCATAAATCCGAATTTCACGGATTTCTTCCGGACTAAGCCCCAACTTTTGGAGGCCTGGTATAAAGCCGCGATCATTTGCGGCAATTGCCATGTCCGTTCGAGAAGGCTGCCAGCCAATCATCTCCATCAATTGTTCCAGCGAGCTCTTTTCATTGTTTCGATCTACATTTGCATAGGTGTGATGATCGATACAGATGACTTGAAGGCCCTTTGCTCGTAAGGTCTCCTCGGTTTCCGGATGAGGCATTTCAAATGTCACAATGCGCTTTATGGCCGGATCAAAAGAGTCGGGGAATAATTCCTTTTCGAGAGTCGCTCCCCAGCCTTGCCCACTCAAATGAACATGAGGCGCTTTTAGGGCATTCAAAATAGCGGCCGCGCGCAGCGACTCTCCGTCATTCGTGGGAAGCACGAAGAGCGTCTCTTTTAAAAAACCTTTATTCACTTGATTGCCTTGTGAAGAAATTTCCACGGCACTCAGTTTGAATTCAAAATGCGTAAACTTGTGATTTCGAAGTCTCTCTTTGAATGAAGTCTTAACGGACTCAAATCCCCGAGTTTGTTGGCCGGCCAAGATATTGTGATAGGAAGCAATCCCCTCACGAAGGTGTTGTTCATCCTCTTTCTTGATCGAGAGAGCCGTTTTTAAATTGAATCCACCCGCGCCGTTTAAAATGAGCGGCACGATCTCAACGTCCTTCACGGCTTCAGAGAGTTCATCGGGATGCAAAAGCGCCATGAGATCACTCGCGGCGGCCAAACCTGTTGGAGCGGCGGGGGGTT
>ERZ761602.2698-NODE-2698-length-26925-cov-6.129810_pt1 | contig 26925 bp, 23 predicted proteins | sample MGYA00512165_ERZ761602 | MGnify/ENA primary metagenome ERZ761602 (study PRJEB28899, sample SAMN02445085) | bioreactor sludge metagenome | biome: EBPR sludge; isolation source: Thorneside wastewater treatment plant | place: Australia: Brisbane, Thorneside...
GCACGCTGGGCCAGATCAGCGCGGCCCTCTACGAAGTCGGCGGCCAGTACCGGCGCAATGTGTAGCACGGGCGTCCCGGACTGTCACCTCGCGAGTGCCTTGGTCGTTTCAGAAGTGGGTTCCGAACTCGATACTGAGAGAAAGCCATGCCGGTAAGTACACAGCGCGGGCGCTATTCTGGCGACTCGCCAGATGATGAGAAACTCTGGTTCGCGTACTTTGCATCCGCTAGTCAGGCTGTCGTCGCCGAATGCCCGAGTTGGAAACCGATTGGATTCAACGAACTCACAGACCCTAAGATGAATCCTGATAGGAAGCTCGTCGCAGCTATGCAGAGCATCGTCGGATCGGCATTTGCGATTGAGTACCGCATGAAGCGTGTTTTGGAAGTCTTGGGCGTGCTCCGGAAAGAGCGCAAGTCGTTGAACGAGCTTTTGGATTGTTTCTGGTGCTGGTTGAGCCGCATTAGGCGTTGGGACAAGGCAGATCTATGCAGGGAACCGAATGAGTGGAGTTCTTTGGAACAGAAATTGGATGAATTGCGCAAAGTGCGAAACGACATTGTTCATTCAAATCGCGAGAAGGTGTTGGCCGCTCTAGGCAACGACCCGTTGAACATTGCCCGCGAGCTCTACAACACGGCTGTGGAAGCCATCAAGTTGGTAAACTGGGGTACGGGTTATACGAACGACCAGAGTGCAAGCGACGATTACTGGAACCGGTTGAAATTGAAGATGAACGATTAGAATTGAGTTGATGTCTAGCCGCGCTCGACGGCCTGCGCCATGAGGCTGGCTGCTTCCCCATCCGATAGGCCGGCCTTGCTCAGTTCCTGCCAGGTGTGGAACGAGATGGCGAGCGCGATCAGGGCGGCGGTCTGTTTCAACTTTTCGCGCGAGCCTTGGCAGTTGGACAGGAGCAGGTTGTTCAGCTCGCTGAAGAACCGCTCAATGGCCTGCATTGAAGGCTTCATGGCCGGTACAGTCGCAGAGTCGCGCAGCACCAGCGCGAGCATGGCCTGATTGCGGCGGAAATATGCATACAGCGCACCGAGCGCGGCGTTGAGCCTTTTGGCGGGATCGTGCATGGCCGCGAACTCTGCCAAGTCCGGCAGCGGGTTTTGCGCCATGTAGTGCCCTGAGCACGCGGCGAAGAGCGCTTTCTCACTGGGGAAGTGGCGGTACACCGTCAGACGCTGCACCCCCGCGCGCTTAGCAATTTCGGAAATCGTGGTCTTCGCCGGGCCGACCGTGCCGTGTAGCTCGACCGTGGCCTCGACAATGCGCTGGCGTGTGTTCTGCTCGCTTTGGGCGCGTTTGGTTTTGCGGTAGTGGCGCATGTTTTCAGTATACAGATTTGTTCACTTAAATGTTGACACAATCCGGACGCCCTGTATTTTGAATGAACAGTACTGTTCACCGAAAGGAAAGCCATGCCCGCAGACATTCACGAAATCGCGCCAGACCTGTTCCGCATCTCCACCTTCATTCCGGAGATTGACCTCGCCTTCAACCAGTTCCTTCTGCGAGACGAAAGGCCGCTGCTCTATCACACGGGCATGAAAGCCCTGTTCCCCGAGGTGCGCGCCGCCGTGGCCCAGCTCATTGACCCTGCGAAGCTCGCCTACATTTCATTTTCGCACTTCGAGGCTGATGAGTCCGGCGCACTCAACCAGTGGCTCGAAGCCGCGCCTCAGGCCGAAACCGTCGTGGGCATGATCGGCGCCATGGTCAACATGGGCGACTACGCCATCCGCCCCGCACGCGGCCTGGTCGACGGTGAAACCTTCTCGACGGGCAAGTACCGGCTGCGTTTTCTGGCCACGCCGCATTTGCCGCATGGCTGGGATGCCGGCCTCCTGTTTGAGGAAACGCGGCGCACGCTGTTCTGCTCCGACCTCATGCACCAGAACGGCAAGAGCGTGCCCATCTCAAGCAACGTGATCGAAGGCGTGCGCAACTCGCTTGCGGCCTACGAGAAAACGCCCATGCACAGCTACATGCCCTTTGGCCCGCGCACCGAAAAACAGATCGACCGGCTGATCGAGCTCAAGCCGCAGACCCTGGCCATCATGCACGGCGCATCTTTCAGCGGCGATGGCGCAGCCGCGCTCAGGGCTTACAAGGACGTGCGTGCTTCGCTATTGAGCTGATGCGAGCTTTGGCGCGGCAACGGCCCCGCTTGCCCTTGAGGGCGCAGGCGGGGCGTCTTGTTGCCGGAGTCATGGGCGGTTTTACATGGCGCTTACAAGTCAGGCTGAAACAGCGCGGCCTGGGGTGCGTACTCCATGTGCCGGCCAATGGTGGCCGAGCCAAACCAGGAGTCGCCATGAGTTTTCCCGCACGCAACACGCTGGCCACACTCGGCATCGCCGCTGTCAGCATGTTTGCCACACTGGCCCTGCTTTCGCCGCGCCACGCTGACGCCGAGGACGAAGAAGTCAAAACCGCCGAGAACCTTCGCGTCATCAAGCCCTACATCGGCGAGCCCAGCGTCGAGCAGGACGGCTGCAAGCTGACGCTCAAGATCGACAAGGAATCCTACGCCGCGGGCGAAAAGCCTGTCGTCACGCTCGAGATCAGCAACACCAGCGGCAAGGCCCTGACGCGCACTTTTGACGTCTCCATGAGCGGTCGCAACGTCGAAGCCATGTCGCGCATGCCTGCCATGCCGCGCCTGCTGTGGGAGGGCAGCCGCGAGGTGACGCTGGCCGCAGGCGAGACCAAGACGATTACCTTCGAAACGGGCTTTGCGTTGAAGGACAACGAGTCGGTGGCGATTCGTATCGGCAAGGAGGAACTGCTGGAAAGGCCCATCCGCATCCGCACCGAAAACTGACCCGTCTGAGCCTGTGAACCCAAGGGGCATCGCCATGACCGACCATCCGCACTCCAATCTGATTCGCTGGCCGCTGGGCGTTCTGCTTGGTGTCGCGGCCGCGCTCCTGGCCATGCCCCTGCTGGGCAATGGCAGCCAGGCCAAAGCCTCGACGGTGGGGGCGCTGCAAAGTGACTGCGACGGCACCATCTCGGAACTGGTCATTCACTACACGCCGGATTCCTTTGCCATTGTTTCTGTTCCTTACCGCGACTTCCTGCGCCAGCTTCCGGCTGTGAAAGTGCATGTGCTGGTGCGCAGACTGGAGGATTTCGAGCACTTGAAGGCCTTTGTCGGCGACACGACCTGCAGCCTCTCCCCCCTGGTCGTGAACCACGGGATCACTTCGTGGTCGCGCGACCGCTGGCTGGCGCTTCACCCTGCCGGCGGCGCGCGCGCCGTAACATTGGTGGCCCCCCAGGGCGAACTGGGCGCCGATGTCTGGCCCGCGCGCAAGGGTGATGAGCGCGCGGCCGAGAGCCTCGCGGCGGCCCTGGTTGACGTCAACGCCGCGCGCAGCGAGCTTTACTTCGACGGCGGCGACTTCGTGACCGACGGGGAGACTGCCTTCGTCACGCCCAATCTGCGCCGTCGCAACCTCGGCTTGACGGTGCACTCCGATGCGGAACTGAAGCGCCGCCTTGAAAGGTTGCTGGGCCTCAAAGTGGTGCTGCTGGACACGGCGCTGGATCATCACGCGGGCATGTACATGATGGCCACGGGCAACCGCACCGTGCTCGTAGGCGACCCTCGCACCGCCCGAGATCTGCTGACTCCCGTTGAGGCCGCGGCTCTTCCACTCAAAGGCGGAGTCGACTTCAGCGAGGCCACGCTGGATGCTTTTGACGCCGTGGCCGAGCAGTGCGCCCGGGCCGGCTACCGCGTGGTGCGCATTCCGCAGGCGCCGGGCGGTGACGGCCGCACTTACTTCACCTACCTCAATGCGATTCTTGACCAGCGCGAGGGCCGGCGCGTGGTCTATGCGCCCACCTTTGACGGCGCCGGGCGGCTGAACGCGGCGGCGGCTGACGTATGGAAAAGCCTTGGCTATGAGGTTCGGCCCGTCAACTGCACGAGCAGCTACCGCCACTTTGGGAGTCTTCGCTGCCTCGTCAGCGTGCTTCGGCGCGGCTAAGCCGCAGAAAATTCGCCGTTCAGGGGCCGGTGCTGGTGCACCGGCCCCGCGTTTTCAGGGGGGCGTGCGCTCGCGCCCTGGCCATTGCTTGCGCCGATGGCCCGTAGATGGTGCGAGCAACACTTGCCTGCGCGCCAGTGAGATGCCTTAGACTTGCGGTTGGATGTTCGGGCCCCACACTTTGGGAGCCCTGGGAGGTCAGCTAAGAGCTGAAAATATTGCATTTTGTTGGAACTTGGAGCCTCTTTTTCACGTATCATTCTTCCCCGGAAGGGGGCGATTCTCCGGCTTTTGCCGCTATACTTGCGCGTTACGATTTGGCCCAAGCAGGGCCCATACGAGTGAGACCATGACCGAAGGCGAAAAGCCCAAGCACCAGCCTGAAACGCTCATGAACTTCGAGCCGACCAATGCCCCGGTCGGCCCGGCACCCACCCAGGCCCAACCCCGCACCCAGTCAGGTTCGCGCACCGGCGCGTCTCCCCGCATTCCCACCAGTCAAGTGCCTGCCGCCCGCTCTACGCCTGGCACCATGGCCGAGGGTCCCAGCGCGGCGGCCGTGACGGGCGGCAAGATCATGGTCGGCACCAAGCTGGGCCAGATCGAGATTACAGGCGTGCTGGGCAAAGGCGGCATGGGCCAGGTGTTCCGCGGCTATCACGCGGCGCTGGACATCGAGGTCGCCATCAAGGTGTTGCCGGACGAACTATCGCGCAACGAAGTTGTGCGCCAGCGCTTCCTGCGTGAGGCGCGACTGTGCATCAAGCTCGACCACCCCAACGTGGTCCGCGTTTTCAACGTCGATGAGTGGCAGGGCAATCTCTACCTGGTGCTGGAGCTGATTGAGGGCACCGATGCTGCGGGCATGCTCAAAGATGGCGGGCGATTCCGCTACAAGCGCGCCCTGGAAATCGGCAAGGCCGCGGCCGAGGCCCTGGCCTACGCCCATACGCAGGGGCTGGTGCATCGCGACGTCAAGCCGCACAACATTCTGCTGGGCGCCAAGGACGGCAAGATCAAGCTCTCTGACTTCGGGTTGGCGCGCGCGGCTTCTTCGGCCAGTCACCTGACCATGAGCGGCCAGATCATGGGCACGCCGCACTACATGAGCCCCGAGCAGGCGGAGAGCAAGGAAGTCACGGACAAGAGCGACGTCTACTCCCTGGGCGTGACGCTGTATCACATGTTGACGGGCGAGACGCCCTTCATCGGCGATACGCCCATTTCCGTGGCGGTGCAGCACATCGCCAAGGAAATCCTTTATCCCGAGATGCGCTTTTCCGCCTTCCCCAAAGAACTGGTGGCGGTGCTCAAGCGCATGACGGCCAAGGATGCTGCCAAGCGCTGCAGCGCCAAGCAGGCGGCTGTGTGGCTGGCCAAGCTCTATGACATGGCGGGCGATGAAGACGTGCTGGCCGAGCCGGCAGCCATGAAATCGCTCGCGCCGGTGGTAGCCGAGAGCGAGGCGTTCCGGATTGCAGCCGAAAAACGCAAGGCCGCCGATGAGCGGGCGCGCGAAGAGGCCAAAAGCATGGTGGTCATGCAGCAGACCATGCGTGAAGCTATGGCCGTGGCCGAGCGCACCATTCTGGAGAGCCGGCAGGCCCAGTCGGAGCCGGCCACGCCGGCCGCTGCATCCCAGCCGGCCTTAGCGGCTCCGGCACCCAGGTCTTCGGGCATGGGTAAGCTGGTGGCGGCGGCAGCGGTTCTGATTCTGGCCGGAGGCGGTGCAGCGGGCTGGTACTTTCTTGCGGGGCCTGGCGCCAACACCAGAGGTACGCAGAACACGGACCGCATTGCCTCAGATGGCGGCAAGACCGATGGGGTCAAGACGGACGGTTCCAAGACCGACGGCAGTAAGACCGACGGCGGGAAGACTGACGGTTCCAAGACCGACGGAAGCAAGACCGACGGCGGGAAGACTGACGGTTCCAAGACCGACGGAAGCAATACGGACGGCGGGAAGACCGATGGCACGCCCGGCGACGGCACCAAGACCGATGGCACCAAGACCGATGGCACCAAGACCGATGGCGGCAGGACCGATGGCACGCCCGGCGACGGTACGACTCCGCCGCCCGAGCAGGACAATCCCTTCGTAGCGACCAAGATTGCCCAGGCTGAAGAGGCCCTGAATAACGCCAAGACGACCGATGATTTGCGCACGGCCAAGCGCTCCCTGGACTCCGCCCTGCTGGAGATTTCCAAGGCCAGCGCGGCACAGCGCGAGAAACTCAAGGAGCTTGAAGCCTTCTACGCCCGCCAGAATGCCTACTTCGGCGCCAACGAGGCGCTGGACCGCATGGAGCGGGCACTGGAGGCATTCAAGACAGACCCGGAGGCCGATGCCCAGCTCAACACGGCGCTGGAAGCTGCCGAGGCCCTGGGGCGCCTCAATATCCCGGACAATGTCAAGCCGCTGATTGCCGAGCGTCAAGAAGAGCTCCTGCGCGGCGCCCAGGACGCCTTGACGGCCCGCCACGACGTTTTGCTCAAGCGTGCCAATGACGCGGCGGCGGCGCAGAAGTACGAAGAGGCGGAAACTTTGCTCGGGCGCCTGCTGGCCTTGAAGCTGGATGAAACCCGCAAGGCTGCCGTCAATGAGCGGCGCACCGCTGTCGTCTGGGAGGGCCGCGTCTTTGGCACCCGCGCCCAGATCTCCAACAAGAAGTACCGCGATGCCCAAAAACGTCTGGCCGAATATGAGGCTGCAGGCATTCCGGACACCCAGAAAGAAGCCATCGTCGCTCTGGCGAAGCTGCTCAGCGAAACGGTCGAGAAGGAACTGGCCGAGCGCGTGGCAGCTGTGCAGCAGCTCTGCGAAGAAGCCAAGTTCGAGGATGCGCGGCTCAAGCTGGACGAAACCGTCAGCCTGCTGCCCGACAACAACACGCACCTCGTGATCCTGGGCGAGAATCGCCTCCACGTGGACGTGCTGGAGAATCTGCACAAGTCGGGCCTCGCCCTTGATGCTGAAGATTTCAAGGAGTCCCTGCGCCAGCTGGACCTCGCCCGGGCCCGCCTCGATAAGGACAAGGATGCTCGCAACGCCGCAGACCTGGCCACGCGCGTTGCCGCGCTTCAGACGCGCCTTGAGGGGGCTGTAAGCAAGCGCTTTGGCGAATATATGGCGGCGGCCAAAGCCCACATGGCCCGTAACGAGTTTGCAGAGGCCGGAGCCGCTATCGACAAAGCATCATTGCTGCCCCTGGGCCCCGATCAGCGCACGCAGCTGACGGACTTCACAGCACAGAACGCCCAGAAGCTGAAGGCCTACGCGAAGTCCCTGCTCGATGAAGTCGAGAAGGCCCTCAACGCTTCGGATTTCGACAAAGCCAAGTCCGGCCTGGACAAGGCCTCGGCCATGTCGCTCGAGGGCGACGAAAAGGCCCGCTATGAGCGACTCTCGCAGCGCTTTTCCGAGGACGCCGCCAAACGTTACCTCACCCTTTTTGATGCCGCGCAGAAGGCCATAGAGTCCGGCGCCTACAGTGATGCCCTGGCGCGCATCGACGAGTTGAAGAAGCTGCCGGTGGAGAAGTCTCTGCGCGACAAGGTGGCGGAGCTGGAAGGCGCCCTGGCGGCCAAGGCGGACAAGGCCGTGGTCGCCAAGTTGCGCGAGTCCGAAGACTTGATGGAAAAGGGAGATTTTGCCAAAGCCAGGGACTCCATCGACGAAGCCGAGCGCCTCGCCCAGCACAGCGATGACCTGAAGCGCAAGGTGCGCCTGGCCAACGATGAGTGGGCCCGCACCGTCGAGGACGAGTTCGACAAATATCTGAAGGAATCGCGCGACGCCTGCGAGAGATTCGATTACAAGTCCAGCAACGCTGCCCTCAAGAATGCAGAAGCCCTGCCTTTGGCCCGCCATTCCAAGCAGCAGCAGCTCACGCTGCGGCTCTCCGGCGCCCGGGACGATCATGACAAGTCCCTGAAAGCCTATATCGGGGACCTCTTCAAGCAGCTGGAAGAGGCCGTTCAGAAGGGCGATGAGCGTGGGGGGAACGCGGCCGCCGACAAACTGGCCGCCCTGGGCAGCGCACTTTCCCTTACGCAGCAGAACCACTTGCGGCGTCTCCGGGAGAGTCTCACCGGCGAGTCGCGCGAAAAGCGCGTCGAGCGCATGCCGACGTGGATGAGGAATCTCCAGTTTGGGACCTACCTCCAGGCAGAGCAGACCTTCAGCGTAGGCGAGAGTATCGAGTGCGTCGCGGCTTCGCCCGATGGCAAGATTGGCGCCATTGGCACGCGTGAAGGCAAGGTCGTTTTCTACAACCTGCGACGCGGCAACCGCATCGGCGAAAGCACGGGAGGTCGTCGCGCCATTCGCTCGCTGGCCGTGAGTGCTGACGGCAAGTGGGGGGCCTGCGGCAACAACGATGGCGCCGTGGTCCTGTTTGACCTTGCAGCGAGTTCCATGCGCACGCTTCAGCTTGGCACGCTGCCCAACGAAGTCACCGCTTTGGGCTTCTCCACGGACAACCGCGTACTCTATGTGGTGGTGCGCAACGGCAACCTGGTGCGCTACAATGTGGCTAACCAGTCGCAGATAGACAGCAACCCAACGGGTATCCCCAAGCCCAATGCTCTGGCCGTGGACCCCACGGGCTCACTGATTGCCGTGGGCGGTGATGACGGCCTGATCAACGTGTTTGAGGCCGGACGTCTGGTGGCCAAACGTGCCAAGCCCATGTCGATGCCAAATGACGACATGGTCCAGAATCTCTGTTTCTCGCCGGACGGTCGATTGCTGGCAGCCGGAAACATGGGCGATGGCGTCGGCGTCTGGAACACGAGCAACCTGACGGAGAAGCCTGCTGCCCAGGCCAAGGGGCTTAGTGAATGGGTGCGTGGCGTGGGCTTTTCGCCCGATGGCCGCCGCCTGATCGGGTTTGACAATGAGAAGCGGCTGGCCGTGTGGGACGCGCGCAGCGGCGCACTGAACAAGTCCTACGAGTTTGAGATCTTCAAGCGCGAGAAGAAAACCCTGCCGCGCTCGGGTTACGTCGGGCCGGACGGCACGATTCTGATCGGTACGGAAGACGGTGAGCTGATTCATCTTTCCGCCAAGTAGCTCATGGCCAAGGCGTTTGCCATCAAGGTTCTTGCGGCCTGTGGCGTGTTTGCGGCGCTCTGGTTCCTGGCGTCGCCGTGGTCATGGCTGACGGCGGGCTTGATTCTGCTGGCGGCGTTGGGGCTCATCGCCTGGGGCGTCTTTGACGTCAACAGTTCACTCTGGGCCCGCACGCTGCATCGCGCGCCGGGCGTCTTGGCCGTGGCTTTGACGTTTGACGACGGGCCCGACGCTGATTTCACGCCCAAGGTGCTCGAGATTCTGGCGCGCGAAAAGGTGTCCGCGACGTTCTTTGTCGTCGGCCAGCGCGCTCTGGCGCACCCCGACCTCGTGCGCGAAATCGACCGCCAGGGGCACCTTGTCGGCAACCACAGTTTCACCCACGCCTGGAACATCAACTTCAGCCTTCACTCCAATCTGACGCGCGAGATTACGCGCTGCAACGCAGCAATCGAGGCGGCCATCGGCAAACGACCCTGCTTTTACCGGGCACCTCACGGATTCAAGAACCCTGCTTTGGGGGATGTACTGGAAAGGCTGGGTTTGGTCTGTGTGGGTTGGCAGGTGCGGGGCTTTGACGCTGTTTCTTCCAACGCAAATACCATTGCTCGTCGCCTCGTTCTCAAGGCCGGGCCGGGGGACGTGCTCCTGCTTCATGACGGTGCCGGACTCCAGGGGACAAACGACCGCAGCGCCACCCTGGAAGCGTTGCCCATGATCATTGATGGCCTGCGTGCGCGCGGCTTTGCCTTCAAGCGGCTGGATGAGTTATTTCCTGCTGCTGCGCCACATATGGATGCCTGAAATCACTTCCGGCCCTGGCACCTAAAGGGTGGCCGGCCGGAGCAGAGAGAAATTCACTCAGCCTTTCTTGACAGACAGACTGGTCTGTTTATACTCACGGTATGAGCACGGCCACCAAGACTGACGTTCGGGAGAAGCTGCTGGAGACGGCAGCACGGCTCTTCTATTCCCAAGGCTACAAGGACACAGGCATCAATCAGATCATCGATGAAGCCAGCGTCTGCAAGGCCAGCTTCTACAACCACTTCAAGACCAAGGAAGACCTGCTGATTGCCTACCTCGAGCGCAGCCATGATCAATCCATGGCGGCCCTGAGGCAGCGTCTGGCCCAGGTTTCCAGCCCGCGTGAACAACTGCGCGAGCTGTTCCGTTGCCAGGCTGAGAAGCTTGAGAAATCGGGCTTCCGCGGCTGCCCGTTCATGAACACCCTGGCCGAGGTGCCAGGTGCCGAAGACAAAGTGCGCCAGGTGATCGGCTGGCATATGTCTGGCCAGCGGCAGATACTTGAGGAAATTGTGTCCCGGGTCAGCCGGGAACGTGGTCTGGGTGCTCAAAGCTCCCGGCTTGCGGACGACTTGGAAGTCGTGATGACCGGCGGGCTCATGGCTGCGCGCGCCCAAGGCAATGTGGCGATGTTGCGTCACGCACAGTCGATGGCGGAAAGAATGTTGGGCTTGGATGAAAGTTAGGCTTTTCTTTTCGGAATAAGCAGACAGACCAGTCTGTTCGACTGGTACAGGAAACCAGAGGATTCAAACAAGCAACAAGAGCGGGCGGAATTCGCCCCAGAACAGGAGAGCGCCATGGTTGCCACCTACAAAGACCTCAGGGAAGACTTCGCCCGCGAAGCCCTGCCCCTCCATGACGTGCTCTATCGCCAGGCCATGCACCTGACGCGTAATGCCGAAAACGCCGAGGACCTGGTCCAGGAGACGTACCTCCATGCCTTTGACAAGTTCGAGAGTTTCGAACGGGGCACCAACCTCAAGGCGTGGCTGGCGCGCATTCTGTTCAACCTTTTCGTAAACCAGTATCGCCGGAGCAAGAAGGCCGGCCCGCAGGTTGAGATTTCGTCCGTGGAGCCCTTCCTGGGCGAAGAAGCCCAGGCGGACAGCGAGGCCGAGAGCGAATCGCCCGAGCAGATCATGCGCAACGAGCGCTTCCTCAACAGCCTTGAGGGCCCGGTGCGCCGAGAACTTGAGAGCCTCGATCACCGCTTCCGTGACGTGCTCCTGCTCAACAGCGTGGGCGGCGAAAGCTACGCCGATATTGCCGAGAAGCTCGAGGTGCCCATCGGCACGGTGATGTCGAGGCTGCATCGCGCCAAGGCCACCATGCGCGAACGCCTCGCTGAAACCAAAGTCGGTTCGTGAGTTTCCGGGACCGGTCGGGCCTTGCGCACCGACCGGGCCTGGCGTTCAATCCCTCCATGTCCGACGCACAGGCTGAACGGGCCCACTGCCCCGGCTGCGGCGCCGACCTGGAACTTCAGGCCGCTCAGGCCATTGTTTCCTGCAACTTCTGCGGCACCCAGAGCAAGGTCGAGCGCCGCCTGCGCCGTGTCGAGCCCGATCTCGAGCGCGTGGCGCCGCCCTACAAGCCCCGCGACCCCAAGGAGGCCTTCGAATCCTGGGGTTGCGATCGCCTCGTGGCCGGTATCCTGAACGAGACGGATCTGGCGGTACGCGTGGCCATGGCCCGCGCCCTGGATTCCTGGCAGCACGTCCATGCCGGATGCATGCGCACGTATGTCGCCGCCTACGTCGAGGCCATGCTCCAGGCTCCGCCAGAGCTGGACAAGGCCATGTGCGGCATCCTGGGCAAGATGGTCTGCTCCGATGACCTGGCCGACAAGCACTGCGTCATCCGCGCCGGCGAACAGTACGGCTTCAGGCTCCATGGATCGCGCGGCCTTCTGTTCGCCCTCTCACTGGGAGACGCGGCTACGGTCAAGCTGTTGCTCGACATTGCGGAATGGGCCTCACGCAACGGCGACGAGGCCTATGCCAAGGAGGCATTGATCGGCGTCCAGACGGCGATCGGGCGCGAACGCACCTACCACGAGGTGTGCACCCAGATCCTCTGTCATCGCCTGACATTCGTCAGCGGACAGGTTGCCCAATGGGTGATGAACTTCCTGAAGAACGAGTTCGACGTGGGCTACCGTTACCACCGCAACATGGTGCTGGAGGTGATGGACGCCTGCGCCATTGAGCGGCCCGAACTTCTTCCCGGACTGCAGAAGGCCATGAGCTTCGCGCGCGGCGGCGCCAAGGACCGCCATGACTATCTCACGCGCCTTTCCTGGCTGACCTACCTGCGATCGCCACAGGCGCGACTGTGCGCGCTGGAAACCCTGGGGGGGCCTCCCGGTGATGTCACGGCCGACGACCTCAAGCAGGCCCTGGACGTCCTAACGCCCTTTCATGACAACGAGGCCACCCGCGAGAAGTGCGTCGATGCCATTAAGGGCATGATCTGGCTGGGGGAAGGCAACAGCATTCCGCCGGTGGTGGAGGCCTGGCTGCAGGGGCAGGGCGAAAAGCTGCATCGCTGGCTGAAGGATTCGTGGAACCTGCGCCTCAATCGCCGCCAGTAAAGCGTCAGTTGTGGCGGCAGTGGTGCTCGCGCACCTTGTTGAAGAAGGCGTGGTAGCGGCCGTCGCGGAAGTCGGGAAATGTGTACTCGTGGCTGAGCCAGCGTCCATCGCGATAGCTCAGAGTTACCTCAGCGTAGATGCCGTCGCGCAGATAGAGGCGATGGGCGAAGTCCTTGGTAGTGGCCAGCACGAGCTTGGCACCCGTAATGTAGCCGGGGTCAAGGTTGATGGGTCGCGCGACCCCCATCTCTTCGGCGTAGGCTTTGGTCAGGCGCTCTTCCAGGGAATTGGTGGCCAGTTTCCAGGTCGCCAGTTCAGCGGGATCTGAGGGTCCCTCGAAGGCGATGAAGCGCCGCTTCAGCGGTCCGCCCATTTGTTCGAAGTAGTACTGGGTCAGGTCGAAGGGGTACTCCTCGCTCTCGAGCACGACTTCGCCCATGAGCTTTTCCAGCTCCCACCAGGAATTCTCCAGCACCCGGCCATCGCGGTAAATGACGCCGCAGATGGGCGTGACGCGACGGGCCTGTTTGATTTCTCCCATGGCCTTAATCTTCAGTTATCAGATATCAGTTATCAATTGCCAAAAACCGCTGGATTGCGCATTCACTGCAAGACTAGAACGGTTCACTGAAAACCGCTCACGGAGTGTCCATGGCCCTTGCGAAAATTGCCATCAACGGATTTGGGCGTATCGGGCGTATCGTCACCCGCATCGCCAAGCTGCGCCATCAGTTTGATGTCGTGGCTGTCAATGACCTCGCCGAGCCCGAGGCGCTGGCCTACGCCTTCAAGTACGACAGCATTCACGGCATCTACCCCGGCGAGGTCAGTGTCAGCGGTGACACCATGACCATCGACGGCGACCCCTTCAAGGTGCTCAACGAGAAGGACCCCGCCAAGCTGCCCTGGCGTGAACTCGGCGCCGATTACGTCATCGAGAGCACCGGCAAGTTCCGCAAACTGTCCGAGCTCGACATTCACCTCCAGCGTGGCGCGCGACGCGTGATCGTTACCGTGCCCACCAAGGACTACCTTGAAGCCACGGTGGTGCTGGGCGTCAACGATCAGGTGGTCACGAAAGACGCCAGGATCATCTCCAACGCCAGCTGCACGACCAACTGTGCGGCACCCATGGCCCTGGTCCTGGAAAAGAACTTCGGCATCCGCCGCGGCCTGATGAACACCGTGCATGCCTACACCAATGATCAGCGCTTGATGGACATGCCGCACAAGGATTTCCGCCGCTCGCGCAACGCCGCCACGAACATTGTCCCTACGGAAACAGGCGCGGCCAAGGCCGTGGGCCTGGTGATTCCCAGCCTCAAGGGCAAGCTGGACGGTCTGGCCATGCGCGTGCCCGTGCCGGACGGCAGCGTGGTGGACCTCACGGTGGAGCTGAATCAGGCCGTCAGCGTGCAGGCCGTGAACGAGGCCATGAAGACGGCCAGCGCGGGCTACCTCAAGGGCATCATGCAGTACTGCACGGATCCCATTGTGTCGAGCGACATCGTGGGCAACAGCCACTCCTGCATCTTCGACAGCGAGCTGACGCAGGTCATCGACGGCAACTTCCTGAAGGTCGTGGGCTGGTACGACAATGAATGGGGCTACTCGACGCGCGTGGAGGACCTGATCGTCAAGGTGGCGATCATGGACGGCTTGACGGCGAATCTGCGTTGAACAAGAACCCATGAAACGAATCGGCGTCATCACCAGCGGCGGAGATGCTCCGGGTACCAATGCCTGTGTGCGCACCATTGCCCGGCGCGGCTTTGCCGAAGGGGTCGAGGTGTTCGGCATCTTTGACTCCTGGGACGGCCTGCTCAAGGGCGAGGTCCGCAAGCTCGAACGGCAGGATGTGGCGGGCATCGTTCAGCGCGCGGGCACGATACTCCGCAGCGCGCGCAGCACCCTGTTCCTCAAGCAGGGCGACGCGAAGATCGCCATTGAAGCCTTGACGCGTCAAGGCCTTGAAGGGGTCGTTGCCATCGGCGGCAACGGTTCCCAGACCGCCGCGTCTCTGCTGGCCCAGGCCGGTTTTCCCGTTGTCGGTGTGCCCAAGACCATCGATAACGACCTCGTTGGTACGGATTTTTCCGTGGGCTTCTTTACGGCGGCCGAGGTCGCCACCCAGGCGCTGGACAACCTGCGCGCCACGGCCGAGGCCCATTCGCGCGTCATGATCGTGGAAACCATGGGCCGGGACTCGGGTTGGATTGCCGTCGAGGCCGGCATTGCCGGCGGCGCCGACCTTGTGCTCATCCCTGAGCATGAGTTCACGCTCGATGCCATCTGTGAGCGTCTGCGCACCCGCCACGAAGTCCACAAGCGCAATTACAGCATCGTCATCATCGCCGAAGGCGCCATGGACAAGGACAAGAAGCTGGACCCGCGGCGTGGCACCAAAGACCTCAACGCGCGGCCCAGGCTCGGCGGCGTGGGCACCATGCTCGCGCTCGAAATCGAGCGCCGCCTGGGCTACAACGCCCGCTGCACCACACTGGGCTATCTCCAGCGGTGCGCAGCACCCATCGCCGTTGACCGTGTGCTGGCTACGCGACTGTCGGACTTCGCCTTTGACCTTCTGCTGAGCGGCAAGTCGGGCCTCATGGCGGCCCTGGCCGGCCGCGACCTGGAGGCCGTGCCCCTGGAGCTTGTGGCGGGCAAGACCAAGCTGGTGACGGACGACTATTTCCGCCTGGCCGAGATTTTCGGCTGATGACCGCTGTCGCCTCCCCCCGTTGCTAGCGTGGGAAGCCTTTGCCATGCTGGACCGTTGAAACATAAAGGGGGCGCCAAGCCCCATAAAGGAATGCCCATGTCCCACGACTTCAACGCCGACATTTTCAAGCGCCGCCGCGCCGAGTTCATGAAGCGCATGCTGCCCGGGGTGGCCATATTGCCCAGCGCTCCCGAGGCCAAGCGCAACAATGACGTCTACTTCGAGTACCGCCAGGACAGCGACTTCTACTACCTGACGGGTTTTGAAGAGCCGGGCTCGCTGTGCCTCATCATCAAGGACCACCCCGAACACAAGTTCATCCTCTTCGTGCCGCCCCGCGACAAGGCACTGGAGATCTGGAACGGCCGCCGCGCGGGCCCTGACGGCGCCAGGAAGCGCTACCACGCCGACGCAGCCTACCCGCTCGAGGAAATCGACAAGCTGGTGCCCGATTACCTGAAGAACCAGCAGCGCATTTACGCCCATTTCGGAGACGATGACCGCTTCGACGACCGCGTCATGGGCTGGCTCAACAAGGTGCGGGCCATGAAACGCCTGGGCATTAACGCCCCGACGGAAATGCACGACCCCAGCGAGATTCTGCACGAAATGCGCCTGGTCAAGACCGAAGACGACCTGCACTTCCTGCGCCGGGCTGCGAAGCTCGGCGCTGGGGCGCACAGGGCGGCCATGATGGCCACTCGCCCCGGCATGTATGAATACGAAGTCCAGGCCGAGTTCGAGTATCACGCCAAGAAGGGCGGCAGCCGCCGCCTCGGCTATCCCAGCATCGTGGCCGCGGGCGACAACGCCAACATCCTTCACTACCACGAGAACAACGCCCTGTGCCGCGACGGCGACCTGATTCTCATGGACGCCGGATGTGAATACGGCATGTACACCTGCGACATCACCCGCTGCTGGCCCATCAACGGCAAGTTCAGCGAGGCCCAGAAAGAGGTCTACAACTGGGTGCTCAAAGCCCAGCTTGCAAGCATTGAGCTGTGCCGTGCCGGCACCCCCTACATGGACACGCACTGGAAGTCAGTCGAGGTGCTGACGGAAGGCATGGTGGCCATGGGCCTCTTGCAGGGCGACGCCAAGCAGATCATCGCGACGCAGAAGCAATGGGACGAAGACGTCAAGAACAAGAAGAAAGACCCCAAGGTGGACAAGGCGCCCAGGACTTTCCGGGAGTTCTACATGCACAACACCGGCCACTGGCTGGGCATGGACGTGCACGATGTCGGCAAGTATCGCGACGGAGAGCAGTGGCGCCCCCTGCAGAAGGGCAACGTGCTTACCATCGAGCCCGGTCTCTACATCTCGGCCGAGCGCGACGACGTCCCCAAGAAGTACCTGGGCATTGGCGTGCGCATTGAGGACGACGTGCTGGTGACCGACGGCGCCCCGGAAGTGCTGACCAAGGACGCACCCAAGACCGTCGACGAGATTGAGCATGTCATGGCCGAGGGCAAGAAAGCCATGGCCAAGGCCCGCTGATCGGATTCGTCCGGATTTCGGTGCCCGCGGCGGGTGTCGCGGGCACTTGTATTTTGTGTCCGGGCTGTGGTTTCATCCGTTGGAATGCCGTTGCGAGGGGCACTACAGGCATGAGCTTTGACGCGGTTCTCTGGGACATGGACGGCACGCTCGTCGATACTGAACGGGTCGTGTGGGACGTCATGCAGGGCGCCTTTGAAGAGGTGCTGGGCTTCCGCATGGACGAAACCCTGTTCGAGAACCTGTTGGGCCAGAGTGAGAACGACTTCTTCGCCACCGTCGGCCGCAAGTTCGGCTTCACTCGTGAGCAGGTTGAGCAGGTACGCGAATTGTTCCATAGCGACTACGTGCCGGCACTTGCCACCATTGCGCCACTGCCCGGCGCTGTGGCTGCCGTGCACCACAGTCACGAGCGCTTTCCCATCGCCCTGGTCACCGGCAGCACCCAGCGCCAGGCCCTGGCCGTGCTGGATGCCCTGGACCTCAAGTCCTGTTTCGAAATCATAGTCGCCTGCGACCACTACGAGCGCGGCAAGCCCCACCCCGAGCCCTATCTTTCGGCGGCAGCGCGGCTCAAGGCCAATCCGGCGCGCTGCCTGGCCGTCGAGGACAGCCCCGCCGGTATCGCCTCGGCAAGAGCCGCGGGCATGAAGGTGGTGGCTGTACATGCCGGCAACAAAGGCAAGGCCGACACCAGCCAGGCCCACCTGCAGCTTCCCACCCTCGAAGTGTTCAACCTCGTCGAAATTGCCGACGAACTGGGTTTGTAGGCGCCTGAATCGTGCAGCCGGGCGCGGCGCTGCTAGACTTCGGCCATGCGCGTTGAAATCGAAATGCTCGGCAGTGGCACGTCCGCCGGCGTTCCCATGATCGGCTGCGAGTGCTGGGTTTGCCGCTCTCCCAATCCGCGCAACAAGCGGCTGCGCGCCAGCGTGCTCTTCCGCGTGCTCAAGGACGGCAGCGAGCGCCGCATTCTCGTGGATGTCACGCCGGACGTGCGGCTGCAAGCCCTGCGCAGCGGCTTTTCCTCGGTGGATGCTGTGCTGATTACCCACACCCATGCCGACCATTGCCACGGGCTGGACGACCTTCGCGCCATTTACTGGGGCGGCGGCAAGAAGCCCATAGATCTTTACGGTTACCCCGAAAGCGTGGCCAGCCTGCGGCAGACCTTTGCCTACATCTTCGACGAGGACTATGACTACAAGGGCATTGCGCGCATCAACACCCACGTGTTCGAGCACGAGCCTTTCCGTGTCGCGGGCCTGACCGTAAAGCCGATTCCGGTGGTCCACGGCAATATGCGCGTGGCGGGCTTCCGAATCGGCGATGCCGCCTACATCACGGACACCAACCTGGTGCCGGAAAGCAGCATCGAACTGCTGAAGGGCGTCAAGCTGCTGGTGCTTGACGCCCTCAGGCGCGCCCCGCACCCCACCCACATGAGCCTGCCCCAGGCGCTGGAAGTCGCGCGGCAGGCGGGGGTCGAGCGTGTGTTCTTCACCCACATCAACCACGACCTCGAGCACGAGTCGATCAACAACACGCTTCCGCCCTTTGCACGCCTGGGCTATGACATGCTGCGCGCCAGCGTAGAAGAAGACGGCAGCGTCAAAGTCCATGACATCGAACAGAGCGGGCTGCCGCCCATCGTTGCGCTGCGTTGAGTCATTGGAGAGCCGACATGAAAAACGTGGAAATGAAGGTGGAAGGCGACAGCCTCGTCATCCGTGTGGACCTGACGCGGGAGTTCGGCCCCTCGTCCAGCGGCAAGACCATTATTGTGGCCTCCACTGAAGGCAACCAGAGCATCGATTACGACAAGGGCGGCAAGTCCGGCTTCAAGATCGGGCTCAACGTCTATCGCAAGCCCTGAAGTTCATGCCAGTTGTTCGTAGACGTCGGCTGCGCGCGCGACGCCATAACGCTCCTCGGCCAGGCGGCGTGCGCGTTGACCCATGGCCTTGCGCAGTTCTGGGTCACGCAGGCGCTCGATCGCCGCGGCGATCTCCTCGGCGTCGGCCGGGTTCTTTACGGTCAGTCCTGCCTGCTCACGCTCGACCAGGGCGCCCAACTCCGTATCCGGCCCTGCCAGGCACAGCAGCGGACGCCCCGAGGCCAGGATGCCCTGCAGCTTGCTCGGCATGGCCAGCCTGTCGGCGCGGGCCGTGAGCGCGATGGCGGCCACATCACAGTCCCCCAGGGAGGCCGCGAGTTCGCTCAGGGGTTTGTAGTCGAAGAACTTCACCTGCTTCCACTGCTCGCGCTGGGCCAGGGCTTTGATTTCTGCCAGCCTGACTCCCCGACCCACATAGTGCAGCTCAACGCCGGTGAGCCTGCCTGCTGCGCGCGTGAGACCTTCGAGATCGTGGAGCACGCCCATGTTGCCCGAGTACTGGATGATCAGGGGTGCGCCGGGCGCCGGCTGGCGCGGCTTGGGCGCGATGGCATCGAGGTCTACCCAGTTGGGTTGCACCTCCACGCGGGCATGCGGGCTGCGCGCCCGGGCGACCTGCTTCATGCCCTCCGTAAGGGTAATCACGGCTTGGGCTCGGCCCATGGCCAGATTGCCGGCCAGGCGCACCAGGCCCGCGGCGGCGCCGGGTTTCATGGCGCCCAGGGCCAGCCCCAGTTCAGGGTGGATGTCGTGCAGCACATAAAGATAGCGCCGTCCCAGCAGTGAAAGTTGCCAGGCCGCCAATGCAAGGCCCGGCGGGCTCGATGGCACAATCAGGGTGCCGCGGCAGAACAGCGCTCGCCAGGCCCCGCTGCACATCAGCCACCACGCACCCAGCGCGCGGGCCCACAGGCTCTTGCCTCCGGGCGCCCACCAGCGCCGCACACTCACCCCGTCCAGGTTCTCCCGGCGGGGGGCGACTTCGCTCAGGCCCTGATATCGGGGCTTGTAGGTCAACACCTGCACCCGATGGCCACGTGCCGCCAGTTCGCGCGCCAGCAGGGCAAAGAGCTGGCCGTCTGCCGCAACGTCCGGCGGAAAGTAGGGGAGCAGGAAGGTGATGCGCTTGGGCACGCCGCGATTATGCAAAGCAATCCTCGCCGGGGCAGTCGCGGGTGAAAATTGCGGCCCGACTGTTACTGCTTTCCAAGGGGCGCGCGGCAATCCAGAATCGGGCCGCATGGCAAAAGGCAAACGCACGGCCCTGATCACGGGCATCACCGGGCAGGACGGCAGCTATCTGGCGGAGCTGCTGCTGGCCAAGGGCTACGTGGTGTACGGCGTCATCCGCCGCAGCTCCACGTTCAATATTGACCGCATCGAGCATCTGTATCAGGACCCGCACGCCCGCGACTATCGCTTGAGGCTCGTATACGGCAACCTGACCGACGCCTCGCGCATCACCCAACTTCTGGCCGAGATCCGCCCCGACGAGATCTACAACCTCGGTGCACAGAGCCACGTCAAGGTCAGTTTCGAACAGCCGGAATACACCGGCGACGTGGATGCCGCAGGTGTCACGCGCCTGCTGGAAAGCGTGCGCAGCCTGGGCCTGAAGTCCCGCATCTATCAGGCCTGCTCAAGCGAGATGTTCGGCAACGCGCCCGCTCCCCAGAGTGAGGACACCGCCATGCTGCCTCGCTCGCCCTACGCCGCCGCAAAGGCCTACGCCTACTGGATGTGCCGCACCTACCGCGAGGCTTATGGATTGTTCATCGCCAACGGCATCCTTTTCAATCACGAGAGCCCGCGGCGCGGGCCGACGTTTGTCACGCGCAAGATCACCCGCGCCGTGGCGCGCATCCAGGCCGGCCTGCAGGACAAACTCTATCTCGGCAACCTCGATGCGCGGCGCGATTGGGGCTATGCGCCCGACTATGTCGAGGGGATGTGGCGCATGTTGCAGCACAAGCGGCCCGATGACTTCGTGCTGGCCACGGGTGAAAGCCACAGCGTGCGCGAGTTCTGTGAGCTGGCCTTTGCGCGCGTAAAGCTGGACTGGCGCCGCTTCGTCAAACTCGACAAGCGCTATCTGCGCCCCGCCGAGGTGGACCACCTGTGCGGCGACGCGGCCAAGGCGCGCCGCGTGCTGGGCTGGAAGCCTCGGGTCACGTTCCGCGAGCTGGTGAACCTCATGGTCGACGCGGATGTTGAGGCCTTGCGGGCGGGCCGTGACGACTTCCGCAGCGAGGAGCGCTGGTTCAAGTGACAGGGAGACAGGGCTTGCGGTCAAGGCACCGCCTGAACCAGGACTCTAACTCCAAGAGAAATCACGACGATGCTCGATCTGACCCACGAACGAATTCTGATCACCGGCGGCAGCGGATTTCTGGGCCGGGCACTGGCCGAGCACCTGCGCTCACTAGGCTGCAGAAACCTGTTTACGCCGCGCCACGCCGACATCGACCTGCTTGACCGCGCGGCGGTCGCCCGCATGTACGACACATGGCGGCCCGGAGTGGTGATTCACGCGGCGGCGCGGGTGGGGGGCATCGGCGCCAACCGGGCCAATCCAGGCCTGTTCTTCTACGAGAACATGCAGATGGGGCTCAATCTGATCGAGGAGGCCCGCCGCTACGGCAAACTTTCCAGGTTTGTCCAGTTGGGCACCGTCTGCGCGTATCCCAAGCACGCCCGGGTGCCCTTTCGCGAGGACGAACTCTGGGAAGGCTACCCAGAGGAAACCAACGCGCCCTACGGTGTGGCCAAGCGTTCCCTGCTGGTCATGCTCCAGAGCTATCGGGCCCAGTACGGCCTCAACGGAATCTTCCTGCTGCCGGTGAATCTCTATGGACCGGGTGACAACTTCGACCTTGAGTCCAGCCACGTCATTCCCGCGATGATTCGCAAGTTCGATGAAGCCGCGCGCTCCAACGCGCCCCAGGTCAAACTCTGGGGAGACGGGCGTCCCACCCGCGAGTTCCTCTATGTGGGCGACTGCGCGCGCGGCATCGCGCAGGCCACAGCCTCCTATGACAAGGCGGAGCCCGTCAACCTGGGAAGCGGGCAGGAGCTCTCCATGGCCGAATTGGCCCAGATCGTGGCGCGGCTCACAGGGTTTCGGGGCGAAGTAGTCTGGGACAAGACCATGCCCAACGGACAGCCGCGCCGAAGGCTGGACACCAGTCGCGCCAAGATTGAATTCGGCTTCACGGCCTCAACTCCGCTGGAGGAAGGGTTGCGCAAGACTCTGGCCTGGTGGCAGGGACAGCGCGCCGAGCAGGGCCGGCGTCCCGGCGCGTGCTGAGAGCGACAAGCGTGAAGTGAAGCAGCGCGCCGGCGCGTATCGAACCAGGGAAACCTGTGGGAATTTCGGGCGAGAACGTCTACCTCTTCCGGCACGCCTTGCTGCGTGATGCGGCCTATCAACTGCAGCTGCCGAGTACTCGGGCCAGGCTGCACGAACTGGCTTTTGAACTGGTGGAGGCTGCGCTGGGTGGCCGGGCGCCCCAGATGCCCGCCCTCGACTTGCTGGAGAAGGCGGACTTTGCGCCCCACAGCACCGACGCGGCCGCGGGCGAACTGGCGGGCCATGCGCTGGCCGCTTCCGAGGGGCCCAAGCGCGAGTTCTTCCTCAGCATGCATGCGAGGTACCTGCGGCGCCACGCTGAGCACTGTCAGCGGAGTTTCAGAAATGAGGAGGCTGTCGCGGCCTGGCGGGCCCTCAGTCTGGTCGAGGGCACGCGGGAGCCCTGTGCTGCCTTGCAACGCTGTGCGGAGGTGTTGTCCAAGTCGGGACGCCGTCGTGAAGCCGAGGACGTTCTGATCGAGGCCCTGAAGCTGCAACGAACCTTGGGCGACAGCAAAGGAGAAAGCGCGCTGCTGGGCTACCTGGGCATGGCGCAATGCGCCACCGGCCGGCATGCCGAGGCTGAGGCCACGCTCCTGAGAGCTCACGCGATGCTGAGAGACAGTCGCCATGCGCGGCTCCGAGGTCTGGTTGTTGGCAATCTGGCGAGCATCTACTACCTGACGGGCCGTCCGGAGGAAGCGGAGCAACACCAGTTGATGGCTGCCGCGGCCCTGGAAGAAGCGGGCGACAAGGTCAACCGGGGCATTCTGCTGAGCAAACTGGGACTGACCTACCACCGCGCCAAACGCCATGAGCTGGCCGATGCGACCCTGAAGCAAGCGCTGACCCTGCATCGCCAGGCGGGGGATCGTCGCACGGAGGGCATCACTCTTGGGCACCTGGCATTGCTGCTCAAAAGCCGGGGAGACTCAGCCGGCGCAGAAGCCATGACCCAGGAAGCCCTGGCCATACACAGGCAGGTAGGTAATCGCGCATCGGAGGGTATGACGCTGGGCCATCTCGCGTCGATTTACATGACTACCGGCCGCAAGAAGCTCGCCGAGGAGTTCTACTGGGCTGCCGTGGCCATTCACGCCGAAGTTGGCAATCGAAGGAGCGAGGGGGCCGATCTTTGCGGGGTGGGGATCTGCGTGCTGGACCAGGGACGTCCCGGGGAAGCCAAGGAGGCCTGGAGCCGTGGCATGGCCATTTTGAGCCTCATCGGCGACCAGGAACTGATGCGGCTGGAAGAGCAGGCCATGGTAGCTGCCTGTGCCGCGGCCGGTGTTCCCCCGTTTGAATCCGCCGGCGTCGCGCCACAAGCATGAGTCCGCCCCTGGCGTGCTGCCGCCCCAAGGGCGCCGCAAGTGCTTTGGGCGCGGGGTAGCAAGCAATCGGGCCCCGGTTTGGAACCGGGGCCCGCATGCAAAGGAGTGCTGCCCTGTCAGGTGTCCTTGCCGCTGACGGTGACGGTATCCTTCTCTTTCTTCTTCTTGTCGTCGGCCGGACGGTCCACGAACTCAAACCAGAGCTCCGTCCTTTCGGCCTCGGGGCCCTTTTCGCCCACACCGGCCTCGCCGAGTTTGCGAACCTTGACCGAGACCTTGGCCTTGCCTGCCATGCCGCCCTTGAGCAACACCTCGCTCAGGGGATTCTCGATGAACTTCTCGATGGCGCGGCGCAGGGGCCTCGCGCCGAACTCCAGGTTCTGGCAGTCCTTGCTGTCGAGTACCCAGTTCTTGGCTTCGAGCGTGACGTCGAGTTCAACCTCGTGCTGGGCCATGCGCTTCTTCACGCCGGCGACCTCGATGTCGAAGATCTGGTAGAGGTTCTCGCGGTTCAGCGGGCGGAACACGATCACGTCGTCGAGGCGGTTGAGGAACTCGGGCTTGAAGTGCCGCTCGATCTCGTGCATCAGCATTTCCTTCATCTGGTCGAACTGGCGCTCGGCGCTGCGCTGCACGAAGGTGAGGCCCGTCTGGTTCTTGATGATGTTGGCGCCGATGTTCGAGGTCAGGATCAGAATGACGTTCTTGAAGTCCACCACGCGGCCGAAGCTGTCGGTGAGCTTGCCCTCCTCCATGACCTGGAGCAGCATGTTGTAGACGTCAGGGTGGGCCTTTTCGATTTCGTCCATCAGTACGACGGCGTAGGGCCGGCGGCGGATCTTTTCGGTGAGCTGGCCGCCCTCCTCATAGCCGACGTAGCCCGGGGGCGCGCCGACGAGACGGGAGACGTTGAACTTCTCCATGTACTCGCTCATGTCAATCTGCACCAGGGCGTCGTCCGTACCGAACATGAAATTGGCCAGCGCCTTGCACAACAGCGTCTTGCCCACGCCCGTGGGGCCCACGAACAGGAAGCAGCCGATGGGGCGCTTGGGGTCCTTCAGGCCGGCGCGCGAGCGGCGCACGGCGCGCGCAATCTGGGAAATCGCATCTTCCTGGCTGATGACGCGCTTGTGCAGCTCATCCTCCATCTTGAGCAGGCGCTCGCTCTCGCCCTGGTCAATGCGGGTGAGCGGGATGCCGGTCATCTTGCTCACCGTCTCGCAGATCACATCTTCATCGACGACGCCGGAAATGACGTTGGCCTGCTCGCGCCATTCGCGCTGCATGCGCTCCTTTTCCTTGCGCAGTTGCATGGCCTTGTCACGGAGCTGGGCCGCCTTCTCGTACTCCTGGTTGGAGATGCACTCGTCCTTCTCGGCCTCCAGGCGGTCGATTTCCTTGTTCAGGTCGCCCAGATCCGGCGGCTTGCTCATGCTGCGAAGGCGCACGCGCGCGCCGGCCTCGTCCATCACGTCGATGGCCTTGTCCGGCAAAAAGCGCGAGGGAATGTAGCGCGCCGAGAAATCGACGCACTGCTTGAGCGCGCCATCTGTGTAGCGCACGCGGTGGTGTGCCTCGTAACGCGACTTCAGGCCCTTGAGGATCAGCAGGGCATCCTCGGGCGACGGCGGCTCGACCAGCACCTGCTGGAATCGGCGTTCCAAGGCGCCGTCTTTCTCGATGTAGCGGCGGTATTCGTCCAGCGTCGTGGCGCCGATTACCTGCACCTCGCCGCGCGAGAGCGCGGGCTTGAGCACGTTGGAGGCGTCGATGGCGCCTTCAGCGCCGCCTGCGCCCACCAGGGTGTGCAGCTCGTCGATGAACAGGATGACATTCTTGGCGCGCCTTACTTCCGTCATCACGGCCTTGATGCGCTCCTCGAACTGGCCGCGGTACTTGGTGCCCGCCACCATCATGGCCAGGTCCAGCACGACGATGCGGCGGTCACGCAGCAGTTCCGGCACGTTGCCGCTGATTACTTCCTGGGCCAGACCCTCGACGATGGCCGTCTTGCCCACGCCGGCCTCGCCGATGAGCACCGGGTTGTTCTTGGTACGGCGGCACAGCACCTGGATCACGCGTTCGATTTCGTTGCGGCGGCCGATCACGGGGTCTAGCTGGCCGTCGCGGGCCAGTTCGGTGAGGTCACGCCCAAACGCATCCAGGGCCGGCGTCTTGGACTTCTCGTTGGGGTTGCCGCCGCCGGGGTTGATGTTGGCCGTATCGCGCTGCGGGTTCTTGCGGCGCTCGGTGTCACCAGAGGACGCGTTTTCGCGCGGGGCCTGACCCTTCTGCTGGTCAGGGCTGAGGAGTTCCAGCACCTCTTCGCGCACTTCATCCAGGCGCACGCCCAGATTCATGAGCACCTGCGCGGCAATGCCCTCGTTTTCCCGCAGCAGGCCCAGAAGCAGGTGCTCGGTGCCGACGTGCTCGTGATTGAGCGACTGGGCTTCTTCCTTGGCCAGGTCGATGACACGCTTGGCGCGGGGCGTGAAGGGCAGCTTGCTGGGGGCGGTCATGACCTGAGGGCCCTGCTGCACCAGCTTTTCAATCTCGAGGCGGATTTTGCGCAGGTCCACGTCCATGTTGCGCAGGACGGTGGCGGCGACGCCGCTGCCCTCGAGGATCAGGCCCAGCAGGATGTGCTCGGTGCCGATGTATTCGTGGTTGAACTTCTGCGCTTCCTGACGGGCCAGCCCCAGGACTTTGCGGGCGCGCTCGGTGAACTGTTCGAACATGTTTGCCTCTTACGGGCCGCGATGCGGGGCCAAGCCCCGGTGAGTCACGGTAACACGGCGCAAATGGCCGTCAATTGCCGTTGAAAGGCCGTTTTTCGGCCCATGCCGCAACGGCATACGCTGGATTTAACCGCAAAGCCCGTGCCGTGTATTCCGCCCAAGCGCTGCACTTGTAAACCTCGTTTGAGCATGCATGATGCCGCCATGAAAACCACTCCCAAAGTCAAAGCTTTCTTGATCTGCGACCAGGTCATCCATTCCACGGACCGCAAGTACACTGTCGTCGGCATTTTCCGCCGCGTCCATGCCGCGCAGTTCCCGGTGTTTCATGCGCGCTTTGGACTCTACCTCATGCTGGGCGAACTCAATGGTCGCTGCGACCTGACCATCCAGTTTATCGACCCGGGCGACGGCCAGGTGCTTGGCCGCGCTGACCTCAAGGGCGTCGAGCACCGCAGCCCGCTGGATGACTTCGAGACGGGCCTGAACCTGCCGGGGCTGCACTTCCCCAAGGCCGGCACCTACGAGATTCACCTGCTGGTCAACGGAGAGCTGCTGCACGTGGATACGATTCACGCGGTGCAGATGGAGAACCCGCCCCAGCAACCCCTGGGCGGGGAGCAACGTCCCTGAGCGGCATCGACCTAGAGTCGCAACGTGAAGCGGGGCCGCCCTGGGGCGACCCCGCTTGAATGTGGTAGGCGCTACAGGACTCGAACCTGTGACCCCTGCCGTGTGAAGACAGTGCTCTACCAACTGAGCTAAGCGCCCGGGTCAGACGTATGACGCGCGTGTGGCACGCGCGCCCCGCTCGCAGCCTTGTGGGCCCGCTTGGGGGCGCGTATAGTATTCCCCTCTTGGGCAACGTCAAGCGGCGCAACATCCATGGAAAC